>Ga0137398_10000258_pt1 | contig 17568 bp, 12 predicted proteins | sample czorhiz216metaG_FD_106659 | JGI IMG/M metagenome (GOLD analysis project Ga0137398, IMG submission 106659) | Vadose zone soil microbial communities from Angelo Coast Range Reserve, California, USA - czorhiz2.16 metaG | ecosystem: Environmental > Terrestrial > Soil > Vadose zone | place: USA...
CCCCCTGGCCCTTCCGACGGACTCAAGCGATGGTCGCTCGGGCCTCTCAATGACAATCCGCTGGAATATTTCACAAAGATTGCCTGCGCGTACGGCGACATCGCTGGGCTGCGCATCCTGAATTTCAAGACGATTTTCATCAACCATCCCGACTTGATCGAAGAAGTCCTGGTCACCAACGCGCGCAAGTATTCGAAAGGCAGGGTGCTGCGGGCGAACCGCCATGTCTTCGGTGAGGGATTGCTGACCAGCGAAGGTGATTTCTGGTTGCGGCAGCGGCGGCTGGCGCAACCGGCGTTTCACCGCGTTCGAATCGCTTCGTATGCGGGGACGATGGTGGAATACACGCAACGGATGCTGGACGGCTGGCGCGGCGGGGAAGAACGCGACGCACATCAAGAGATGATGCGGCTCACGCTTCAGATTGTGGGAAAGACGCTGTTCGACGCCGACGTCGAACGCGACGCGCAGGAGGTGGGGAAATCGCTGGAACTGCTGCTGGAAATCGGCGCCAATTTTCGGCGCACCATCTTTGTGCCGCATTGGCTGCCCACGCCCGCGAATCTGCGCGTGAAGCGGGAAGTGGCGCAGATCGAAAAGATTCTTTACCGCATCATTGGGGAGCGCCGCGCTTCCGGCCGCGACGCCGGCGATCTGCTGTCGATGCTTCTCTCGGCCCAGGACGAAGATGGTTCGCGAATGACCGACCGGCAGCTTCGTGATGAGGCCATCACTTTGTTCCTGGCGGGCCACGAGACCACGGCAAGCACGCTTTCCTGGACGTGGTGGCTGCTGGCGCAGAATCCTGCGGTGGAAGCCAAGCTGCATGCGGAATTGGACGCCGTTCTCGGCGATCGCGCCCCTTCGCTCGAGGATCTGCCAAAACTCGCTTACACGGGACAGGTCATCACGGAATCGCTGCGGCTGTATCCGGCAGCGTGGGGAATGGCGAGGCTGGCCGTCGAGGACCATGAAATTGCGGGTTACCCAGTGAGAAAAGGAATGGGCGTGGCCATGGCGCAATGGGTGGTGCATCGAGACCCGCGATGGTATGACGCTCCGGAGGAATTCCGGCCGGAGCGTTGGGAAGGCGATCTGATGAAACGGCTGTTGCGGTTCGCTTATTTTCCGTTCGGTGGCGGGCCGCGCCAGTGCATTGGGAATGCGTTTGCGCTAATGGAAGCAACGCTGATTCTGGCGACGATCGCGCGGAAGTTTCGATTGCGGCTGGTGGCGAATCATCTGGTGGCGCCGCTGGCGTCGATCACCCTGAGGCCGCGGCATGGAGTGCGCGTCACGCTGGAGTCGCGGGGAAATAATGCGGCGGAAGCGTCATTCAGCGGGAAACAATCTGCTGTCGCGGATTGAATTTTTCCCTTCCAAGAAAAAACGACAACAAAAAGTTCGGCGAACTGCACCAGCTACTTGGTTGCGGCAAGCGGACCGAGTTCAGAGCGCGTCTGCATCACGCGGAGGATGGAATCGCGCGTGACGATGCCCACGACCTGGGGCGCGCCGTCACTGGGGCCGCTCACCACGGGCATCTGATTGACGTCCGCGCTTAGGAGCCGATCGAGTAGTTTTAGGAGCGGCTCGTCGGGCGATGTCCACAAGATTTTGTCTCGCGGAATCATGGCGGCTTGCACGGAGTTGTGGGCCCACTCGTCGCGCGGAACGGAGTTGAGGGTGTGAACGTTCATCATGCCGACGAGGCGATCGTCGCTAACCACGAGATGGCAGCGGCGGCCGGTGCGGAGCACTTCGGCGCTGTACTCTTCCAGCGTGATGTGCCCGGGGGCCGTGGGTACTTCCTTGCTCATGACGTCGGCGGCGCTGAGGCCTGCGAGGGTTTCCCGGATGGCTACCTGGGCAACGCTTTCCTGCGCGGCGTTCAAAATGAACCAGCCGATGAAGGCGGTCCAGAGCCCATCCTGAACAAAACCGTGGAAGGCGCCCCACGCGCCCAAAAGAATCATCGCGTAGGCGATCAGCTTTCCGCTGGCGCCCGCGACACGAGTGGCCTTCTCAAAATTCTTGGTCACTCCCCAGACGATGGCGCGGAAAATTCTTCCTCCGTCCAAGGGAAATCCCGGCAAGAGATTGAAAACGGCGAGGGCGGCATTGGTCCGGCAGAGCCAGGTGGCCAGTGCTCCGACCGTTTGGCTAAAAGGGAAGAGAAGCGTTAGGGCAAAAAACCCGCCGGCGAGCAATCCGCTGGCCAGCGGCCCGGCAATCGCGATGTTGAATTCCTGAATGGCCTTGGAAGGTTCCCGCTCGATGCGCGCCAGGCCTCCGAAGAGAAAGAGGGTGATGGAAACGACGCGAATCTTGTAATGCTGCGCCACGACGCTGTGTGAGAGTTCGTGGAAGAGAACCGAGGCGAAAAAGAGCAGGCTGGTCAGCACACCCGCGGCCCAATGCTGTGTGTCCGTCCAAAGCGGATGTTCCTGCTTGAACTGCGAGGCGATGATGTAGGTGATGGCAGCAAAAATGAAAACCCAAGTCGAGTGGAGATAGATGGGGATTCCGAGAATTCGTCCGATGCGTAAGCCTGATCCGCGAATCATGGTCTCTTCGATTAGCCTAGCACAAGACCAGGGATGTTCACTCTGACCATAGGCTCCCGTTGTGGCGCGTCCCGCGCGACACGACGTGTAACTGTCCCCACAGATTGCCAGGCGATCTCTTTCCGTAAGTCTTTTATTATCAATATCTTGAATTTGGTCATGCCCGTGCGATTCCCCAAAACGCAGGTCGGGAGGCACTTCATGATGGCCATGTTGCAATTCGCAACTCTCGTCATAGCCACGATATTCGCTGCGGCCACCGCGGTCGCGCTCCATTGGCTGTTCCTGCGTGCGGCATTCTTGATGATGAGGCCCGCCACGGCCCGAAGGATTCAAGCGCGGACAGAACTGCTGCGCGGGACAACCGAACTGGCCCGGACTTTCGCTTCGCGACGTTAAAGGCGAGAGCTATTACCAGCGCAGGCCCTGCGCTTCATTCAGGGCGAACTAGGCCTGTGCCACTATTGGGTTTTCCCGGCCCAAGGCGACGGCGGGGTTGGCGGTCACCGCTCCCCCGCAGCGCCGATTTGGCCCGAGGCGAAGAACACAGACTGAAGCCGGTGCTACTGGGCTTCGGGAATGGAAAGAAGGGGATAAGACAATGCTGGCTTTGAAGTATCTGTTGATGATTCTGGGCGCCGGACTCTTCGGAAGCGCGGGCGCACTGGTGGCTTACGACATTTTTCTCTCGGAACAACTGCGGCGTTTGCTTTCGCGTGGCAAGACGGAGGAATCCGGCGCGGAGGTGGGGGCGCTGGCTCGCCGCCCTTTCCGGCCGGTGCGCTGGCGGCTGGCGCTGCAACTCACAGTGGCCGGCGCGCTGGTACTGTTGATGACGGAAAGCTTTGTGGTGATTCCCGACGGAGCGGCGGGCGTGCGCATCAGCGAAATCTGGGGCGCGCGCACCGGCACGTTGTATCCCGGCGTGCACTTGGTTACGCCGCTGGTGGATACCATCGCGATCTACGATACGCGCGAGCAGGTGTATTCGACGCTGGCGACCGAAAATCCGAAGCAAAAAGGTGATGTGCTCACGGTGCAGGCTCGCGAGGGGTTGAACATCGGCTTGGCTGTTTCCGTGCGCTACCGGCTGGAACCAAAGCGTCTCGATTCGATTCACACGCACTTGCCGCAACCGGTCGGCGAACAGGTGGTCGCTCCGGTGGTGGCCACAATTTACCGGCAGCTGGCGCCGAACTTCATCACGCGCGAGATTTTCGCCACGCGACGCGAAGAACTGCGCAGCAAGGCGGCGGAATTGATCACTTCGCGACTGGCGAGCGACGGGATCGTGGTGCGGGAAGTACTGCTCCGCGACTTGCAACTGCCCGCGGAATACGCCAAGGGGTTGGAAGGACTCTTGCTGAAGGAGCAGGAGAACGAGCGGCTCGGAACCGAACAGGAGATCAAGCAAAAAGGAGTGCGGATCGCCGAATTGGAGGCCGAGGCTCAAAAGGCGCGCGATGTGAAGCAAGCGGAAGCGCAGGCTCAAGTGCGCGTGCTGCAGGCGAAGGCTGAATCCGATGCGATGCAATACACACTGCCTCTGAAACAGAAACAGATTGAACAGACCAAGCTGGAAGCACAAGCGCGCAAGGAATCCACGATACAGAACGCGGAAGCGGCCGCGCAGGCGAAGATCATCGACAGCAAAGCGGAAATCGAGCGGCAGAAAAACCTTGCCGACGCGGAGGCCAACCGCATTCGTGTAACCGCCGATGCCGAGGCCAACCGTATCCGCGTCACGGCCGCGGCCGATTCCGAACGGATGAAATTCGAAGCATCGGTCTTGAAGTCAAATCCCATGCTGATCCAAAAGATCGTCGCCGAGCGGCTGTCGGACAAGCTGCAGATCATGATGGTGCCGATCGACGGGAAGAATTTTTTCGCCAATGACGTGATGCGGTCGGCGTTTTCCGGCGTGACCGGCGGCAGGGATAGCGGGTTTTTGGACGAAAATCCGGATGACCCAGCACCAAGGGCGACAGCTACGGCAGCCGCGCAACACAAGCGGCCACGCCGGCCGTGAGGCAGCAGAAATGATTTGCACAGACCAAAACCTGTGCTACCGGGCTCCGCTAGCCAATACCCCTGTGGGTGGCACGGGACGCGAAACTGGAAAGGACGAGAGACTTTGGCCTTGGTGACCGCAAAACGGTCAACGAGCACGAAGGCAAGCACCGCCGCGCTTAGCCCTTTTAGCCAGAGATTACTCTTCCCCCGGCGACGCGTTTCGCGCCACCCGGCTAGCGGGCAACAGTCGTTAGAGATGAGCTTCTATTCCTTCGCCACGGGATATTTGGGTCTTGGTGGAAGACCCTTGTAATTCTCCAGCGCTTCCTTGGCGAGTTCGATGGCTTTTTCGAGTTGCGGGTCGTGGCCGGCGACGACGAAGTCGGGCCGCTGCGGAACGACGTAGTCGGGATCTACGCCGTGGTTTTCCACGATCCATTCGCCGCCGTTGTCCGTGGACCAAAACGCAAATTCCGGCGCGGTGACGTTGCCGCCGTCGTGCAAAGGAATCCCGCGGGAGATGCCGACGAGACCGCCCCAGGTGCGCGTGCCGACGATAGGGCCGATTTTCTGCCGATGGAAAAACCAGGGGAAGGCGTCACCACCAGAGCCGGCAAGTTCGTTGACGATCATGACCTTTGGCCCATAAATCGCCACCGGCGGCCATGGGACATCTTTCCCTTCGCGTGGAGCGAGCGCGGCGAGCAACTCGCGCTTGAGTTTCTCGGTGTAGAAGTCCGGGATCTGGCCGCCGGAGTTGTAACGCTCGTCGACGATGATGCCGTCTTTGTCGAGTTGCGCGGTGAACTGTTTGTCAAATGCGATGATGCCCGGGAAGGAGGTGTCCGGCACATGCATGTAGCCGATGCGGCCGCCGGTGGCTTCCTCGACTTTGCGGCGGTTGGCGTCGGTCCAATCAAGATAACGGACGCCGTTTTCTCCGGTAGTCGGCTTTACGGTGATTTCCCAGGCGCCTTCAGGTGCGGATTTGGAATTGATTTTCAGCGTCACGAGCTTTCCGGCGAGGTCCTGGAAGTAAGCATAGATGTCCTGATTCGAACGCGTTTCCTGGCCGTCGACCGCGATCAGGTAGTCGCCCGCCTTCACCTTCAGCCCCGGTTCCGTTAGTGGCGAGCGCGTGGCATCGTTCCAGTTTTCGCCGGGATAGATTTTCGTAATCCGGAAATAGCCGCCGTCTGGCTCGAAATCCGCGCCGAGCATTCCGACGCTGACGTGCGGCTTCGCGGGCTGGTCGCCGCCGCCCACGTAGGTGTGCGAAGTGCTCAGTTCGGCGATCATTTCGCCGATGATGTAATTCAGATCGCTGCGATGCGCTACCCAGGGGAGAAGCGCTTCATAGCGCTCGCCGATTTTCTTCCAATTGTGGCCCGTCATGTTGGGGTCCCAATAGAAGTCGCGCTCGACGCGCCACGCTTCGTGGAACACTTCGCGCCACTCCGCGCGCGGTTCGATCTTCACCTGCAGTTCACTGAGATTGAGCTTGCCTTCGCCAACCTTGGCTTTGCCGGGGACGGCTTCGACGATGCCATAGACCGGTCCGGCTTTGTAAATCACTTTCTTGCCTTCCTTGTCGAGGTCGTACCCGTCGATGCCTTCGAGCAGCATTTTATCTTCGCGTTTGATCACCTCGTAAACATGGAGGATGTTCTTCGGGCTGTGGTCATTGGTGCCGAACTGTCGCGCTTCCTGCGGCGTGGCGATGTAGAAAAATTTGTCCTTGCGGGCCGCGAGGCCGTTCAAAATGCCGGCGCTTATCGGCACAGGCGTTATGCGCGTGCTGATTCCATGCAGATCGATTTGGATGGGTTTAACCGGCTCTGCGTTCTTTTCATCCTTCTTTTCATCTTTCTGTTCGTCCGGTTTCTTGTCGCCTGGCTTTGCGTCGGCCGCCTTTTTGTCGTCCTTCTTCTCATCTTTCCTTTCGTCGGCGGCTTTTTCCTCGTCGCTCTGGGGTTTGAAAGGGGAAGCTTCATCCGCCTTCAGCGTGACTGCGAAAACGCCGTCGGTTGAATAATAGTTGAAGCGCTGATCGAGCTGGCCGACGCTCGGATAAAAGTAGCGCGTGGAAATGAAATAAAGATACTTTCCATTGTCGTCGAATACGGGATTGTTGTCGCTGTAGAAGTCGGCGGAAACCTTGGTGATCTTCTTTGTTCCCAGAGAATACAGGAAAACGTCGCTGGAGCCGCGGCGGTGAGGCTTGGAATAGGTGACCCAGAGGCTGTCGGGAGACCAACTGCCGTCTGCAATGTCGCCGTAGTCAGATTTATCCACAAGAACGGGCTTCTTGTCGTCAAGGCTGATGAACCAGAGTTGGTGCACTTTGTTCCAATAGAGAAGCTTCTTACTGTCCGGCGACCAGACCGGACCGTAGCGATAGACGCCGCCATCGGTTGAGATGCGCGCTTCCTCCCCGCCCATTTGCGGGCGTGTATAAAGTTCGTACTCGCCGGTTTTGTCGGAGAGATAAGCGATCCACTTTCCGTCGGGCGACCAGGCCGGATTCAGTTCGTGAATGCCCGAATGATTCGTGGTCAGCGTTCGAATGCTGCCGTGCTCGGCCGGAATAGTGAAAATGTTGCCGCGGGCTTCCACGAGAGCGCGAGCGGCCGAAGGAGAAAGCGAATAGCTGCCGATCGATGACGCGACGTTTTTGAATTCCTGTCGCGTTTCGATGTCTTCGGCGCGTACCACCACGGGAAGATTGCGTGTTTTTCCGCTGGCCAGATTGTATTCGTTGAGCAGGCCGCCGTTTTCATAAACGATACCGTCGGGACCGAGGCTAGGCCACTTGATGTCGTATTCCTTGTAGTCGGTGAGCTTCTTCGTTTGCTTCGAGCCCAGATCGTAACTGTAGAGGTTCATCACGCCTTCGCGGTCGCTGATGAAATAGATCGCGTTGCCGTGCCACATGGGGAAGAGGTCCATGCCGGTGGACTTGGGTAACTCTTCGTAGGAATTTTTCTTGAGGTCGTAAATGGCGATGGGCAGGCTCCAGCCGCCGCGATAGCGCTTCCAGGTGCGGAATTCCTGGGAAGTTTCGAGATAGGCGATCTTGGTGCCGTCGGGCGAAAACGTGGTGAGGCTGGCGCGAGGGACCTGGAGCGGCTTTGCCGTACCGCCCTCGGGCGAGACTAGGAATAACTTGGTGTAACGGCTCGGAGGCGCGCTGAAGCGGTCGGAGCGGAAGAGGATATTTTTGCCGTCGGGAGTCCAGCCGAGGACGATGTCGTTCGAAGGATGAAACGTCAGGCGCTTGGGCTCGCCGCCTTCGGCGGAGATGACATAGACGTCGGGATTGCCGTCATACTCGCCGGTGAAGGCGATCCACTTGCCATCTGGCGAGAATTTTGGGTAGAGCTCGTCACCCACGTGGGAGGTCAGCCGCCGCGCCGAGCCGCCTTCACGCGAGGCGATCCATAGATCGCCCGCGTACGCAAAGACCACCCGATCCTTCGAAATATCTGCGAAGCGGAGGAGCCTGGTGGGCCCTTCGGGGACTTGCTCGGAGGCGCTTGTGGCTTGCGCCGGAGCCTTCGGCGGTGTTGCCACCACGCAGGCCAGTATCACTCCGCTCAGCCACAATTGTAGATTCAGACGAAAAGGCGTGGGCTCTGTCACAAACGCTCCTGAAGATGGATTCTTGCCTGGGACAACGGATGCCTCAGATGGACGGGTTACCCTGGTAAATCGTTTCGCTTTTACTCCGCACTCTCTGCGGCAGGAATTTATCCCGCTGCCAGGGCTGCCGCCAGACTCCGGCGGTTTCAGCCGGTACCCGGCATACACAATCCATTTCGTGCAGCCGTGATATCATCAACCCGTAACCCTGTGTCCGCCAAGCAAAAACTGTCCCCGCTGCGCTTTCGTCTAGGGCGGAGCTGGAATCGATGACATCCAGGCTCACCTTCGGCGATTCGCCCGAAGCCGCGCTGTCTTCGACCGATCCGGAACAGCTTTATACTCGCGAGAAGAAATTTCTCGACGAACGCCGCGTTCTGCCTCTGGTCGTCCTGCCGGAATATATCGGTCTCAGCCAGAATGTTCGCGACTGGAGGTCGGCGCGATCGGGCGAATGGCCTCTCGCCGACGTGTGGCTCGATCTTCTTGAACCCAGCCCTGCCGAGACCGGCAATTCGAACCCCCCGGCAACTACTGTCGCTCAGTCGCCAGTCGCGTCCCCCGGAGCCAAACCATGAGTTTCCGAACGAAATTGTTATTAGTGGTACTGCTCACCATCTTTGCTTCCGTCTCGGTGGTCGCTTATGCCGTGACGCATTACACGCAGGCCGCGTTCGAAGCGATGGATGCCGAGCGCACCGAAGCCTTGGTTGCCCAATTCAAGAAGGAGTTCGACCAACGCGGGGAGGAAATCGCCCATCAAGCAAAAAACATAACGGAAGCCAACTTTACCGAGCGCATGGCGATTGACTTGTCCCGTCCCAATGCCGACCAGTCTCTTTATGTGCGAGACGCAGTCGGCTCTGCTCAAGAGCACGGGCTGGACTATGTGGAGTTTGTGAATTACTACGGCGTACTCATTTCGTCGGCGCAGTTTCCAGCTCGTGTCGGCCATAAGAACGACTGGGTGACCTCGGTGAAGGATTGGAATGACACCGCTGCATTCTTGAAGAAAGAAGAGTTGCCCGATGGAGTCTCGCTTTCGCTGAGCGTCGTGCGTACGAACAACACTGTGGCCGACAAGAGTTTGTACATCATTGCGGGGCACCGGCTGGATAAGAATTTCCTTGCCTCACTGGTTTTGCCCACGGGGATGCGGGCGCTCATCTATACGAACCTCGAGCCTGCCTTCGTTCCTACCTCCCTGATGGCCGAGAAGATCGATGCGGAGCAAGCAGAACGGTTCGCGCCGCTCGTCGAGCAATTGCAAAAGCAGCCGCAGCCTGTGGTGCGGACGATTGATTGGACGAGAGATCCGGCGGACGCGGAGACGTTTCATGCCCTCCCCTTGACCGGCCGCAACCATGAACTTCTGGGCATCTTCTTCGTCGGCAGCTCGCGAAAAGAGCTGGTGATGTTGACCCGCCAAATCTTGAAAATCGCCGCCGCGGTTGCGGCTGCCGCGCTCTTGATTGGACTACTCGTCGGCTTCTGGGTCTCCGCGCGGATCACCAAACCGGTCGAAGAACTTGCGGAAGGGGCCCGCGAGGTAGCCGGCGGAAGATGGGACACGCGTATCGAGGTTCACGGGCGCGATGAAATCGGCCAGCTTGCCGAAGCATTTAATCACATGACGCAAACGCTTGCTGCGCAGAAGGAGCGCTTGGTGCAAACCGAGCGCGTTGCCGCGTGGCGTGAACTGGCGCGGCGTCTCGCACACGAATTGCGCAACCCGCTCTTTCCCATGCAGATCACGGTCGAAAATTTGCAGAAAGCCCGCCAGCTCGACGCCAAGCAATTCCTGGAAGTCTTCCACGAATCGACGGCCACTTTGAAGGCAGAACTAGCCAATCTCAATACCATCGTTGGACGGTTCAGCGATTTTTCAAAGATGCCTGCGCCGCAGTTTGTCCGCGTGAATGTGAATGAGGCGCTGCGCAACGCGGTGCGCCTCTTCGAGCCGCAATTCAACGAAGTCGGCAAACCGACGATCACGCCGGAGTTGTTCTTGACCGAACCTCTGCCCGATATCGACGCGGATCCCGACTTGCTCCACCGCGCGTTTCAGAATCTGGTACTGAATGCGCTGGACGCCATGCCTGCCGGCGGGACGCTGACCCTGCGAACCTCGGAACAGAATGGCAATGTGCGCATCGAAGTGGCCGACACGGGCAAAGGCCTGACTCCGGAAGAGTGCTCGCGGCTGTTCACCCCGTATTACACGACGAAGTTGCAAGGGACGGGGCTCGGGCTCGCCATCGTGCAGTCGGTGGTCAGCGATCATCACGGTGCCATTTCGGTGACCAGCGACGAGGGCCGCGGTACTGCTTTTCGAATCGAACTACCGCAACGCCAAGCAGGACATGCCGCGACACCGCGCGAGCCGGCCCCGGAGTCCAAGAGCACGCCGTCGACTCTGGCCGCGGCTTCCGACTAACCCTTCACAAAGGACCGAGGCTTGCCCCGCAAAGCTCATCTGCTCATCGTCGACGACGATCCAAATACGCTGGCATCGCTTTCCCGCGCGTTCCGGCTGGCGGGACATGAAGCGACTGTTTGCGACAACGCCGCCCGCGCCGTCGAACTCCTCCGCACGGAATCGTTCGACGTGATTCTTTCCGATGTGGTCATGCCCGGCAGGAGTGGCCTGGAATTGCTCGAGGATCTGAAGAAGGCCGGCGTGAAGACGCCGATCGTGCTCATTTCCGGTCAAGCAAATATCGAGATGGCGGTGAAAGCCACGAAGCTGGGCGCGCTCGATTTTTTGGAGAAGCCGCTTTCCACGGAGAAATTGCTTGTGACCGTTGAAAATGCGCTGCGGCTGTCGCGGCTCGAAGATGAGAACCGCGAGCTGCGCCAGCGCCTGGGGAAACACGAACTCGTGGGTTCGGGCCCGGCGATGAGGAAGTTGCTTGCGCAGATCGACCGCGTCGCCGCGAGCGAGACACGTGTCTGCATCCTTGGCGAGACCGGCACAGGCAAGGAGCTGGTGGCGCGCGCGATCCATGAAAAATCGCCGCGGCGGGAGCACCCGTTCATCACTCTGAATTGTGCGGCCGTGCCAGCGGAATTGATGGAATCAGAGTTGTTTGGCCATGAGAAGGGCGCCTTCACCGGCGCCGCACTCAGGCACGTGGGCAAATTCGAACAAGCCGACGGCGGAACGCTTTTCCTGGACGAAATCGGTGATATGCCGGTGGCCATGCAGGCGAAGCTGCTGCGCGTGCTGGAAGAAGGCGAGGTTGAACGCGTCGGCGGCGACAAGCCCATCAAGGTGAATGTGCGCGTGGTGGTCGCCACGCATCGCAACCTGGAAGATCTTGTGAAGCAGAACGCCTTTCGCCGCGATCTTTTTCACCGTATTTATGTTTTTCCGCTGACGCTGCCGCCCCTGCGCGAGCGCCCGGAGGATTTTCCCGGCCTGGTTGCGCATTTCGCGCGTCAGGTGGCGGCGCAAAACGGCTGGAAAGAAAAAATCTTCACGGAAGAGGCCATCGGGGAATTGCGTAAATACGGCTGGCCCGGAAATGTCCGTGAACTGCGCAACGTCGTGGAACGATTGATCCTGCTGGCTTCGGATGAAAACGTCGCGGCTGCGGATGTCCGGCTCATTCTTGCCACTTCGGACGCGTTCACTGGCGGTCCATCAGCCTCCTCCGCCGGAAATGCAACGGGCACGCTGGCCGAGCGCACCGAAGCATTCGAAAAAGAAACCATGCTCGGGGAAATTCGGCGCCACAATTTCCACATGACCAATGTGGCGCGGGCCTTGGGCTTGGAGCGCAGCCATCTGTATAAGAAGTGCCAGCAACTGGGAATCGATCTGCAGTCCCTGAGGAAGCCGGAATAGATTTGGTTTGCGACTCCCTTATTCGCATGGCCAACTCAGTAACTCATTTAAATTGAGCTAGATACAAGAGGGAAGGGGGGCCGCCGATTTCGCTTGACAAATTACATATTGCAATATAGATTTAGCATATTGCTATAACGGGAGTGACCCATGAAACTTGGCGACAAACTGCGCTCCCTCCGCGCCGTCGAAGGCTCGCTGCGGGGCTTGGGCCGTTCGATGACTCAACAGGAATTGGCCACCGCCATGAAGAGCGAGATCGGCCGCGGTTTGAGCCAGGCCTATCTCTCGCAGATCGAGAATGGCGCCCGGCCTCATCTAACGCACACCACGCGCCAGCTGCTGGCGCGATTCTTCCGCGTCTATCCTGGATTTCTGGTGGACGATCCTGAGGGCTACACGCCGGGACTTCAGTCTGAATTGCGTGCGATCGATGCGAAAATCGATTCCTGGCTTTTTGCCGGCGCCGAGCAGTTCACGGCCGATGCGGTCCTTCAGCGTGCGCTTCTCACTATCGCGGAGCACGAAGATTCACGCCGGGCCATTTTGCTCCTGGCGGAAATTCTCCGGACGCCGGATTTGGCCGAGCGCCTCGGAGAAGTTTTGCACCACGGCAATCATCAGAACGGGGGACAGAAGGGCAGCGCTCATCCGCCGCCGTCTGCTTCTCTGCGCAACGGAGTGGTGTCGGCCCCGGGAGGGTCGAGGTAGCACCCCTAACAGGGCCCGCGTCTCGAATTCCAGCTCGCGCACGAAGTGCACTCGAGGTGTGCCATGACCTGGTCCGATTTTTATCTTCTCTGTTTCCTTGTGGGCTTTTCACTGAGCGTGCTGTCGTTCCTCGCCGGCGCCATTCCCATGCACTTGCCGTTTCGTCTGCACCTGCCGTTTTACGGTGGACATCACGCCGGCGGCCACGCGCATGGCGCGAGCAGCGCCAAGGGCGCATCCACGCATGCGAACGGGCATTTTTCCTGGTTCAACGCTTCGACGCTGCTGGCGTTTCTCGCCTGGTTTGGCGGCACGGGCTACATTTTGACGAAATATTCGAATCTCGTGGCAACTGCTTCGCTTGGATTGGCGACGCTCGCCGGGCTCTTCTGGGGTTCAATGGTCTTCAAATTCATGGTGAAACTGATGCATTCAGATGAAACACAACTCAACGAAGCGGATTACCGCGTGGAAGGATCGCTCTGCACGGTAACCATGCCGATTCGCGCGAACGGCACCGGCGAAGTGGTTTTCTTGCTTGGCGGCGTGCGCCGCAGCGCCGGCGCACGCACCGACGACGGCAAACCCATCGAAAAGGGCGCCGAGGTAGTGATCGAGCGCCACGAGAATGGCATCGCTTACGTGAAACGTTGGGACGAATTCACAAGCTGACGGACTGACAGCGCGCGTCTTGCATGTGGCGTCAGTGAAACGAGTTTCGGACTGGCGAACGATGCAAACAGTCCGCGCAGGGCAGGAAAAGGGAGGTCTATATGTTCGGGTTTCCACTGGTTCCAGTCGTCGCCGGACTTGCCATTCTGGCGGTGATCCTGGTCATGGCTACAGTAGCGAGGATGTATCGCAAAGTAGGCCCGCACGAAGCGCTCATTATTTACGGCATGGGTGGCACACGCATCGTCAAGGGTAGCGGCGCGGTCATTTTCCCCATGATTCAAACATGCAAGGAGCTGTCGCTGGAGCTGATGTCATTTGACGTGGCTCCCCAGCAGAGCCTCTACACGCAACAGGGCGTGGCCGTCACGGTGGAGGCCGTTGCCCAGATCAAGGTGAAGTCCGATCCCGTGTCCATCCGCACCGCAGCGGAGCAGTTCCTGTCCAAGCGGCCGGAACAGCGCGAGGGCTTGATTCGGCTCGTGATGGAAGGCCATCTGCGCGGGATCATCGGCCAGCTCACCGTCGAGCAGATCGTGAAAGAGCCGGAGATGGTCGCGGACCGCATGCGCTCCACCAACGCGAGCGACATGAACAAGATGGGGCTCGAGGTCGTGAGCTTCACACTCAAAGAAGTGCGCGACAAGAACGAGTACATCACCAACATGGGCCGCCCGGATGTCGCCCGCATCAAGCGCGATGCGGAAGTGGCCGCGGCAGAAGCCGACCGCGACATTGCCATCAAGCGCGCCGAAGCGACACGTGCCTCCGCTGTTGCCAAAGCGCAAGCCGATCAAGAGCGCGTCGCAGCCGAAACGGCTTCGCTAGCCAAGCAAGCCGAAGCCGAGCGCGACCTGGACATCAAGAAGGCCAGCTATTTGGAGATGACCAAGAAGGCGCAGGCCACCGCCGACAAAGCGTATGAAATCGAAACCAACGTCATGCAACAGAAAGTGATTGAAGAATCCGTGAGGGTGCAGCAAGTGGAGCGCGAAGCCCAGGTGAAAGTACAGGAAGCGGAAATCGAGCGCCGCGAACGCGAGCTCATCGCTACCGTTTTGAAGCCGGCGGAAATCGAGCGGCAGCGCATCGAAACGCTGGCCAACGCTGAACGCCAGCGCTTGATGAGCGAGGCGGAAGGCCGCGCCTCTTCGATTCGTGCGCAGGGCGAAGCCGAAGCGGAAATCATCTTCAAGAAGGGCGAAGCTGAAGCCAAGGCTATGAACGTCAAGGCAGAGGCCTTCCAGGAATACAACCAGGCCGCCGTGCTCGACAAACTCATCTCTGGACTGCCGGAAGTGGTGCGCGCTCTCGCCGAGCCGCTCGGCAAGGTGGACAAGGTGACCATCGTTTCCACAGGCAATGGCGATGCCGCCGGCGCTTACAAACTGACCGGGGACATCACCAAAATTGCCGCGCAGGTACCGGCGCTCTTCGAAGCGCTCTCCGGAATGCAGATGTCGGAACTGCTCAGCAAAGTGCGGCTGATCGGCGACAAAGCGCCGAAGCCGGAGCCGCCTCAAGCGCCGGTCAAGAAGGCGTAACGATTGCTTCCGTTCCGGTGGGTCTTGAATTGCCACCGGAGCGCCAAATGGTCCTGGGGGATGGCCATGAGTATGAAAGAAAAACTTCTCTTCGTTTGGCTTCTCGTGGTGGTGGCATTCAGTTTTATATTCCGCCACTTTTGGGCGAGCGCCGTCTACGCGCTTGGCAGGGCCGTCGCGCTGAACCTAGTTTCTTTGCCGGGCCTTGCGAAACTTGCGGCAGGAATTTGCGGTGCCGGCTTCCTGCCCTGAGTAAGTCCGCTGGCGCGCCGGCGGTTTGGTTTTTCTGAAAGATTTGAGTGGTTCGCATCATTTGGAATTCGAAAGGAGATTCATCATGGGACTTTTGGAACGAGTAAGCACTTTGATTCGCGCGAACATCAATGACATGGTCGATCGCGCGGAGGATCCTGAAAAAATGATCAAGCAGGTAATTCTCGACATGGAGAACCAGTATCTCCAGGTCAAGACCCAGGTAGCGGTTTCCATCGCCGACCAGCACATGCTGGAAAAAAAGTGGCGCGAAAACGAAGACTCGGGGAAGGATTGGATGCGCAAGGCAGAGACCGCCGTGGACAAGAGCAAGGATGATTTGGCCCGCGCCGCGCTCGACCGCTTCCAGACCTCGCAGCGGCTGGCAGAAAGCTACCGCGAACAAGTGGACGATCAGAAGGCGCAGGTCGAAACGCTAAAGGGGGCGCTCGTGAAACTCGAACAAAAGCTCGACGAAGCAAAGTCCAAGCGCGATGTGCTTCTCGCTCGCCATCGGCGCGGCATTGCCCTCGGCAAAGCGGCGCGGGCGCAAACGGTCATGGGCGACAACTCCAAGAGCGCCGCGTTCGACCGGCTCAAGGACCGCGTGCATCACACCGAATCGGCGGCCACCGCCGAAGTCGAGCTCCTGACCGACGATGTCGGCGAGAAGCTAACGCGCCTGGATCGCGACGCCGAAGTCGACCGCCTCCTCGCGGATCTGAAGGTCCGCCGCGGCCTGCTGCAGGCCTGATGGCAGCAGCCGTCGATCAGAGATGCCGGGTTACGGGTGTCATCATCTGCTGTAGTACGAAGAAGCAGACGTTAATGCCAGCGGAAATGCCAAACGCTTGAAGCCGGCTGATACCTTCGACTTCTTCAAAGACCATCATCAGGACAGCGGTCCAGCCGATTGCCGCGGCGAGCGTTCCAGCGATGGGAATAAGAACCAGGCAGTTTACAAACCAACCGAGCAGCAAAGGTCGCATCACGCCCAAATAGCTTCCGGTGCCGCCGAAGAACCACTTGGCAATGAGATGGCACAAGCCAAGCTGGATAAATGTGAGTATGGCCACAACCACGAGGCCAACACTCATGCCTACAATCACACCAATAACCATTGCAGGCCCGGAGACGTGAATAGCGGCCAACATTTGTGGAAGAGCTGTGCCAATCAGGACGATGGTCGCGGCGACGATCCAAAGGAAGGCGCCGTAATAGATCGCGTTAGAATCGCGCGAAGCGCGGCGGATAGCGATGTCATCCCAGCGCACAATGTTGAAGGCCAGACGCAGATAGTAGCCTGGTGAAAAACCAACGGGCGGGGGAGCCGTTTCTTCTTCCGTCGGAAGTGGCGCAATTCCCGAACAATTGTGGGATAAACCGTAATCCATGCCGCACACGGCGCATCTCATGGCTCACCTCGGAGAAAGAATACGCTGCCTGTACCACATCTACTAAGTGGAAGATAATAAAGCGCACCATTCCGGGTGAGCAGCAAATGTCGCGCTGTCGGAGAATGGGCTGGCAAGTCCGGTACCTGTTCTTGTTCGAACTTGTTGAGAAAGAGCGAGATGCCATTCGCCGCGCGCGGTGCGGCGTGCTAGGGGACCTGGGCCGACTCGAGCCCCTTGCGCTTCAAGGGTTTCCACTCCACGTCTCCGCGCAGGTATTCCCAGAGTCCCCGCAGCCGCCAGATCATGTGCAATTGCCGGTAAGGAAAATGCTCGAGGAAGCAATAGCTGACAAGCCGGATTACGTCTTGCCAGTCGTTATACCGCTTGTAGGTAATTTCTTCTTGCAAGACGGAACCGATGGAGATCACCGTCGCAAACGCATACCCAAATATGAGGAATTGCAGGAAAAATTCCCGGCTCAACACACCCAAACAAGCTGCCAGAACGATTGTTATGATCCCCACGATCTCGACGACAGGCGCGAACAATTCAAACAGCCACAGATAGGGGAAAGCAACGCAACCAATCCTGCCGTAACGCGGCCGGAAGAGCATATCCCTGTTCGGCCAGAGCACGTCCAATAAACCCTTCTGCCAGCGCGCTCGCTGCCTTCCCAGCGATTGGAGGTCGGAGGGTACTTCCGTCCAGCACATGGGATCAGGAACAAAGTGGATGTGGTAGTCCACGCCTTTTTCCAGCAAGTGCCGGTGCAAGCGCGCCACTAGGTCGAAATCCTCACCAATCGCGCGCGACCGATAGCCGCCAACGGCGCGCACTAGATCCGTTCGAAATACACCGAACGCCCCGGAAATGATTGTCAGCATGTTTCCCTGCCCCCAGGCTTCTCTGCCGATCAAGAA
>Ga0137398_10000259_pt1 | contig 17560 bp, 17 predicted proteins | sample czorhiz216metaG_FD_106659 | JGI IMG/M metagenome (GOLD analysis project Ga0137398, IMG submission 106659) | Vadose zone soil microbial communities from Angelo Coast Range Reserve, California, USA - czorhiz2.16 metaG | ecosystem: Environmental > Terrestrial > Soil > Vadose zone | place: USA...
CGTGCGCTGAAGGAAGCGGGATGCAAGGCGCGCATTGTGGCGCTCGAGCCGGCAACCTCGCCGGTGCTCACCACCGGGAAAGGAGGGCCGCACCGCGTCGAGGGGATCGCCGCCGGATTCCGGCCGCCGCACCTGAAGCCCGGAGAATGCGACGAAGTGCGCACGGTCGAGGAACCCGCCGCTCGCGAGATGGCGCGACGCCTGGCGAAGGAGGAAGGAATATTCGCGGGCACGTCTTCCGGCCTCAACGTCACCGCCGCGCTGCAACTGGCACAGGAGCTCGGGCGCGGCAGCACCGTCGCAACAGTGGCCGTAGATACCGGTTTCAAGTATCTCGCTGGAGATCTATATCAAACGTAGTCGTCTATCTCGGAAGCTCCGTCGCGGTCAGAAGAGAAGGCTGGGACAGGTCACCGCAGGAGGGCTAGATGAGCTGGCCGCCTCTGGAGGTGGTCGATCTCATCCGCTGCGGGAGAAGCATTCATCGAACGAAGCCGCCATTGGATACGCTGGAAGCATGTCAAAGTGCTACGGCCATTGCGAGATCTTGGCGGATCAAAGCCGTGGCAGAGCTCCAATGAGCTACGATTCTTTTTATCCCACTTTCCGTCTCCCCGCAGGGTCGAAACAGATTGGGCCGCGGGCTGCGCCGAGGTCCTTCTGCGGCGATGTCCCGCTTGTGAACACGATTCGATCATAGGCCATCGACGCCGCTGCAAGCAGGCTCACGATGAGCATCGGCGGTCACGACACCCGCATCCAGCAATACACGCCCGGCCCTCCGACGTGCCCAGGCGTTTGGATGCAATACGACATCGTGGTCTCAGGCGATCACTATGAGGTGACTCTCAGCGACACCGAGACCGGCGCCTCCCAGTTAACCACAGTCTTCGACAACACCGATCCGCTGCGCGGCGTCGCCAGTATCGCAGGGACCCCGGCGGGATTTATCGGTATCCAGTCCTACCCCAATTCGCCCGTTGCGTTTCGCGATATTTGGATCAAGTGAACCAACACGCTCGCCAACAGAAGCGTCAGAAGTCTTTCCCCCAAACACACGACCGTTCGTGGAACGAAGCCTGCGCTCGTAATATCAATTTGAATGTACATATATTTCTGATACAGTGCCTCGCGCATAACCCTCCAGGACTCTTCAGCACTCACGACCGCATTCGGGAGGTGCCATCATGGCGTTCGACGCAATCGTAATCGGAACTGGTTTTGGAGGCACGATAGCGGCAGTCCAACTCGCCGCCAAGGGAAAGTCCGTATTGCTACTCGAGCGCGGAACGTTCTGGCGCTCTCCCGACCCAATTGGACTCAATAGCGGTGACCCGTTCGGTGATTGGGCGAAGACAAACAAGATGCCCGTCCAGTATTGGCCTCGCCCTGACCACCGCAAGGGCCTGCTCGACTTTGCGGCCGCTCTGCGGAACCTGCACAAATTTGGTCTTTACCAATATTCAACCTTCAATCAGGCCGATGTCCTTACAGCTAGCGGCGTGGGCGGCGGTTCGCTCATCTACTCCAATGTTTCGATCCCGTCCGTAAAAGCGGCGAGAGATCGTATTGGCCTGAACATCTCGGATGCCGACTACGCCGCAGCAAGGTTATGGATGGAAGGTCCGCATGGCGACCGCAAGAGCGCCAATCGTGGCTGGCTCAATTACGTTGTCACGAAGATTCCCTTGGGAAAGGATATGACCGCCACGGATTTCGTAAACCTGGGTGTGGATCCTGCCAAACCCCCGATGGAGCAGGACAAGGATGAAGCTTATCTGTTGCTCGACCGCAGCCGCGTCTTGCGGATGGCCGCCAAACAGGTGTCCCAGAAACTCGGCGTTCCCATGGAATGGAATCCTCTGGAGCTTTCATTGCTTGAATACGACGGCTACAAGAACACGGCCGCGATCAAGGACAGCGATTCCGTTCCCGCGCACACCCATTGCGAACGTCAGGGACGCTGCATTCTGGGTTGTCTGCCCCAGGCCCGCCATACTCTGAACAAAACGCTCTTCAAGAAAGTCCTGCAAAAACCGGGAGTCACCTTGATGCCGAAATGCAAGGTGCTGCAGATCAAACAAAAGCCTGGCGGCTATGACGTGGTCTTCGACGACGAATTTACCGGCAACGGAGAGACCACCGCTTCTGCGCCAAAAGTTTTTCTGGCGGGTGGTGTTCTGGGTTCCACGGAAATCCTTTTGCGCTCCAAGAAGAGAAATACGCTACCACTCAGCGCTGCACTGGGCACAAAGTTCTCGACCAACGGGGACTTCGGTGGGTTTGCGTACAAGACCACGAAGCCCGACAAGACCGTCCTCCCCTGCTACACCACGCGCGGCCCCATCAATACTTCGCACGTCAGTATGAACTTCAACGGACGATTCATCCGCATTGAAGACTGCGCCGTCCCCTCCATGTTCGCAGAGTTCACCAGCAAAGCCCTCGAAGTCCTCGACGACGCAGGGGCCAGTCCGAACTTCTTCCAACTGATGGGGGCAGCCTGGCAGTCGAACCTGGGCGAGCACTTGTTCGAGGTTCCCAATACGGTCGATCCCAAGAATTTTCAAACGGAAGCGGAAATGCTAGTGGACACCTTCTTTTTCAACGTCATGGGCCAGGACGAGGCCACTGGAAAATTGAAACTTGGTGGGCTCGACGGCGATCAGCTCGATCTCGGGTGGGAAGCTCCTATCGCCCAACAAAAACTCTGGGCGGATATCGAAACGATGCTCCGTGAATTCAGCTCCGCCATGGGCGGAAGATTCATCGATCTGCCGACTTGGCAAGGATTGCTGGGCAAGAAAAAACTGGTCGTCGTGCATCCGCTCGGCGGATGCCCCATCGGCAGTACGCATGAAGACGGCGTAGTGGATGAATTCGGGCAAGTTTTCGATGCCAGCAAGCCGGCCGCTTCGAAGGCAGTCCTGCCCGGCTTGTACGTCGTAGACGGCGCTGCAATCCCCGGAGCGCTCGCCGCCAACCCTAGCCTAACGATCTCGGCGCAAGCCTTGAAGTCTGTCACCAACGCGCTTGTCTGAAGCGCTCTGAGCAGGAAGGAGAAACCATGGGCAAAGCCACTCTTCAACTAGAGCTTTCGAACGCTGCGGGGGCTGATCTCAACGACTTCCTGCGCATCGAGCTGTTCAGCGCGACCAGTTCCACTCACACCCAGAACAACACGCGCGTGCAGCGAAATATAACTGTCAACGGTATCGAAGCTGCCGGCGCAGGAACCGTGTACAAACTTGTTCTGACGCCTTCCAACTACCGCCTCGTGCAATTCTTCATTACCCTCGCCGACGGCCACACACTAGCACAAAAGGTAGCGTTTCCTGTCGACCCAGCAAGAGTCGTGGCCATTCAAGCTCCAACGTTCGCGGGGCTGGACCCAAGAGTACAAACCGTGCTCGCGCAGTCCGAGATTCCACGATTCCAAGCGCCGGGCAGTGGGTTTCTTCAGGGGATGGATCTTTACCAAGCCTTTGACGTGCTTCCGAGACTCAAAGCCTGTCTACTCAACATCGCTGCAAAGTCAGCGGCGACTCCGCTGCGCGATGGCACCACCTGCGTGGATCACTACAACGGCATGATTCGCATGGAACAGGACCGCCTGTTCATCCGAATCAATCCGGCCTTGATGGAAGAGGTCGAGAACTCTCCTCTGTTCCACAGCGTTTCGGCGGCTCTGCACGAACCCGTTCCCGGCTACACGATCACGGAGAGCTTCAAAACTCTGGATCGCTATGGGAACCTGCAACTTACGTTTCAGCGCCGCGGCACGACAGGCGGGGATTACCTTGCGGATGTGGACATAGATGATGCCCAAGGGATCGAGCACATCTTCCAGGTTCTGCGGAATACTGTCGGCGGACCAACCAATCCATATGATATTCACGACATTCTGGTGACCGACCAACAGCTCGACCCAGGCTATACATTCGTTTTCGCGCAAGCGGCTGCCGTAACTCAACCAGGTTAGAGTTTTGCCGCGCTGTGCATACGGCCGTGCTGTTCCGTTTCCGGCAGGACCTGGAAGCGATGATTGGACGATTGCGGGTGCGGAATTTTCGCCTGAGGGTGATTTGCGATGGCGGACACGGCACAAAACAAACCAGGTAGACCTCAGCCAGATCTGAAGGAGTTCGTCGACTTGGGGCGCTCCTCCGTAAATTCGCATTTTCGTGCTCTTCTTGCACAGAAAGATGTCGGTCCATCCGGACCCGTTTTCGAAAAACTCAAAAGCTTTCTAAGCGTCGAATTTGTGTCGCGATTTCTGAAATTTACCAAGGCATTCTTCAGCTTTCGCCGGAAATTTCAGGGCTACAACTACGCGCAGGGAGAGACCTGCATTTCTTGATGGCCCAGAGCCCGGCAGCGTCGCCGGCCGATGATACCGGCGCAATCAAGATGAGTATTGCGGGCGATTGGGGAACGGGCACGAAGAAGCGGAAGCCGTCGCGGAAAACATGCTCGACTCCAAACCGCACTACACGGTGCATCTGGGCGATGTGTACTACGTCGGGGACAACGACGAAGTGAACGAACACTGCCTGAAGACGCCCTTCGCTGGAAACAATTTCACGCCCGTGGATTGGCCACACGGCTCGGAGACGGTCGCGGCTGGAAGTTGCAACTCGCCGACGTGGGCCGCAAGCAACGTGCTGAGCCACTTATGCCAGATGTGTCGAACCTCTCGATAGAACTGCCAGATACTTTGGTAGTTCGCCGGTCGCCCGTAATACTGGTAGTGTCCCGAAGTTTCCAGAGCAGCACTACGCACCATGGACGCGCTCGCGGCAAGAACAAATCGAGGCTGATCTGAAAGCCGCTTGGAGCAATGATCCTGTCGTGCTCACCGACGGGAAGGGGACGCCCGAGATGCAGGGAAAGACCGGTCAGATCAACTGAAACGCAGTACCGCAAACCAAGGTGCAAATATTCTTCACCGCACTAGGAAGGTTGATTGCCAGCTCTTTTTTCAAACGGACGAGAAGTCCGAGTCACGCCGGTTCATTACCACCCCGATTTCCGAGAACGCCGTTTCAATTGCGAGCCTCTTCATGCACGATTTAAGGAGCAAAAGAATAAGTCCATTTCACGGCGAATCGAGTCTCGCGCACTTGCGGAGGGTTTGCCGGGGCGATGCTGGCGAATTGCGTTCCGATGTTGTAGATGATGTAGAGGTCGCTGTCGGGCCGGTAGTTATACCTCAGGCGAAGATTGGCGCTGACTGCCTGCGTGTTTGACGTATCCATCTGAAGAAGACTGGTGAAGGTCAGAAACCGGCTGAACGAATAGTTCCCTTGTAAGCTTGCCAGCACTACGGAGAAATTCCCGTTTGGCAGTGGCAACCGAAAACGATCCCAGGTCTCGGAAGCAGAGATCGAGAATTTGGCCGTCGGGCGATAGTTGGCCCGCACGCGAAATTCATTCAGAGTCCCTCCGTAATACCCGCCAAAGCGTTCGAAGAAATTGTAAGTGAACCTACGATCTCGCCCGGACCCATAGGTCAACTGATGGCGGGCAAAATGGTACAGACCGTTCGGAATAAACACGTTCTTGTAAATGTGAAAGGGTGTTGTGATTCGTTGAGTAAACACGTCGGCGATATCGTCGTCGGTATAACCGCCGTTGTTGAATTCCGCGCGGAAAGTGCCCTGGCACTCCTGTGTTTGCACGACATTGTGAGTGTCTGGAGCCTGGAGAATGAATCCCTCGAATTGCAACTCGCGTACGCCACTGATCTTAGGTCTCACCTTGAAGGTTAAATTCCCATATGTTTCGTTCGAGTCCGTCCTCTCGATGAATCCTACTTCCGGGTTGAAGTTTGGCCCGATTTTTCGCCGTTCTACGATCCCGTCTAGCCAGTTGGACCTGTAGGTCAACGAGGCCCCGACATCGCTGGCCCCGCTCGGGTAACCGGGTGATCGCGTTCCGGCCATATGGGCGTCGAGAAACCAGTCCTTGAAGAAGACGAGGCGCGTATCAACGCCCTCCGTCTGATTAAAACTGTCCTGTATGTTCCCCGATCGCTTGTCAATGCCCATTACGCCGATGTAGGAGCCAGCCCACAGAGATTCTTTCAGTCTCGCGATCGCATAGTTTGCATACGGGTTGGGACCACTGGAACGAGTGTCCACCTCCATAACGCCCAACTCCGTGCGACCAAACATTCCCGTCAACCTGGCTCCGCCATTGATGGGCACCTGTTGTCCGGTTATTGGGTCAATTCCAATCTGACGGCTAAAAAACAATTGATCCTGGTCGCCGATATCGAAACTGAAGACGCCTGCGTTTTCGAGGAAGAACGGGCGCTTCTCCGGAATGAAGACTTTGAACGGCGTTAGATTGAAAGGCTCAAGGTCGACCTCGGTATCCGCAAAATCCGTGTTGCCTGTCAGATTCAAGACGAGGTTTGAAGTAAGGCCGTACTTAATATCGACTCCGCCCGTCAGCGGGAATTTCGGATCCTGCCCTGTCTGCTTGTCGTATCGAGCTAGTTCGTATGGCTTCACAATGACGAGTCTTCCACTGCCGATGTCCTTGATGCCCCGCAGCTCTCCCGCCTCCGAGACCTTGGTGATCCCGAAAGTCCGCCGGTAAGCGCTCCAGAGGTCTTCTTCGTTTTTTCTACGGATAAAGCGTTTCAAATTCAAACCCCAGACGACATCGCTCGAGTGAATGAAATTGAGGGTTGTGAATGGAATTTCTATTGTCGCGGTCCATCCATCACGAGTGATGCGCACCTCTGACGCCCATACTCCGTCCCACCCTCGGTCGAAGTCGCCTCCATTCGGGTCTCCTTGCTCCTCCACAATGAGGCCATCGTCTTGCGTACCAAGGGGATTGACTTCGAAAACGTAGGCGCCACGGCGATTATGGTTCGAATCGATCAGGATTTCGAAGTGGTCATCCAAGTCTTGGCTCACGTCGCGCCGCAGTTCGGATGCGATGATCCGAGACGGTTCAGAGTCATAGCAATAAATTCCGAAGTACACTGCGTGCCGGGTGTGCAGGATGCGTACTTCTGTCTTCTCCGTGGGTGCCTCACCTTCGTGGGGCTCACGCTGGCGAAAATTAGTGATGGGTTTCGCTGATTGCCAAAGCGGGTCGTTGAGTGTGCCATCCAAACGCGGTGCACGGTCCGCCCGGACTGCTTCTGCCATGCGCGCCACTTCCTGCGGAGAAGGGGGACTTGGGTCAGGAAAGGCTTTCCCCCAAAGCACGCCCGCATTTAGACACACCAAACCCAGCGACCACAGGGCGCAGCGATACATTCCTGCACCTTCCGTGGCTCGGAAGAATGCGCAGATCCCTGCAACTTGTGACCGCCTGGGCTGGGGCACTTGATTCGTATCAACGGAGGGCCAGCTCACGGATGCACAATTGCTTCGTAAATAACCATTCTGGCGACCGCTTTGCCGTCAGCCTCCTGCTCCGGTGCATAGACACGGTGAGTTTCAGTGTCCACTGCCAAGCTGTGTACCTTCTTCTGAACCGGAAAGTCTTCCAGCTTGCGGTAGTGGTCAGGGTCGTCCATTTGGAATACGGAGATGGCTCCGCTTGAACAGGCGACGTAGATTCGCCTGAGGCCAGGATCGAATTTGATGACGTCGGGACCGCCCGCCATCGGCAGGAATGCGATGGGCTGGTGCGTGTCGAGGTTAAAGACGGCCATGAGGTTGTTGCCTTCGCAGGCGAGGAAGGCGCGATGATGTTCTGGGTCCAGCGTCATTCCATGATTCCCTTCGCAGCGTCCCACGGAATAGCGCCCCACGACTTCATCTGTAGCCGGATCGATGACCGCCAAAATATTTTTGTCCCGGAGGTTGACGTACACCTTTTGGGCGCCGGGATCGTATTGCGGCACCCCGGCTTCACTATCAAAGTGCAGCGTCTTCACAATATCGTCCGTTCGGACATCCACGACGGCTTCCGCTTTGCCGCGTTCATCAGAAACGTAGAGCTTGTGGAATGGCGCAGCATAGGCGCTGCCGTCCGGCTTGGCTTCGGTGCGAATTTTCTTGATCACTTTCATCTGGCGAAGGTCCACCACGCCAATGGTGTTGTCGCCAGCGTTCGACGTGTATGCCTTCTTCAATTCGGGGACGTACTCCACACCTTCGGCACCAGGTGTGTCGAGAACGGTCGCCACGATTTTGTTCGTGCGCAGATCGATGACATACATTTGCCATGCGGCAAGGTGAGCCGAGAGCAAGTAATGATCGTCGGGGGTTATGGTGAGATAGTCGAACCGTTTGCCCGGAGGCCCCGGTAGATCGAATTCGGTCACTTTCTTCAGGGTGGGCGCGACCGACTTGGCCGACAGCCCCAAAGTCCCTGTCAGCGCGATCAGCCCGAGAACCTGCAATCCTTTGTTTCGCATGTAAGGCCTCCCATGATTTCCTCAAACAACTTCCCAATCTCTACCCTTTGAAAAGCAGCAGACCTGCTACCCCCGCTGCAAGAATCAAAAGTGGTTCCGGTCCTTAGCGCTGGCTCTGCTAGTTTGTAATCCTCGAGAATGGCCTCGAACGTACAGCGTTCTCCCCGGTGATTCAGCGTAACGTTGGGAAGCCGGTTTGCGTCGAACGGAGTCGCTCCTCTCTGCGAGCCGTTTCGATAAGCTCGTCCTCAGCGACGAAGAGAAACTCAGCCTGTGGGTCAATGAACGCCGAATGAGCCAAGGGCAGGCAACTCGGTCTACTTTGACGTTGCTGCGCGTGGTCCACTTCATCGATGAACTCCCTATCCTATTTCGCCGTGACTTTCAGATCGTCGAAGTACGTCACTGAATCTGCTTTCGTCCACAGTCCCACCTTGCCTGCATCTTTGAACGTGTCGTCCGCCGCTTCAATCTTCTTGGTGCCGTCGTAGTAACAAATGATCTTGTTGCCCACGGCCTCCACGCGCAGCTCGTGCCATTCGCCAGCAGTCACTTTGAAATTTGCTCCTGCAAATTGACGGCGGTTTCCCGCGACGACATGGTAGAGCCGGTAGTTATCCTCAAGCGCGTTGGCGCGGACGATGTAGTAGTTGTTCGCGTCTTTCAGTCGGAACACCAATCCTCCGGCGCGGTCCACTTCGCCCGAAACAGCTTTGAATCTCACGCTGAGTTCAAGGTCTTTGAAGCTGCCTTCATCTGCGATGAGCAGCGGGAAGCGATAGTCGGTAGTGTCCGTGGAAGTTTGCGCAACCACATCGGGTTTTGAAGGCGCGGTAGGATCTGACATCACTGCCCATTTGCTTTCGGCTCCTTTCCCCGTGCGCGCGCTATGAAACTTCGCTGGCATTGCGCCCACGGCGTCGCTATCGAAGTTGTATGAGAATGAAGCACCTGCGGCCTGCTGAGGTGCAGGAGTCTCCGGTTGAGATGCATAGGAGGAAGATCCCCCCTCCCTGGATTCAAGAATCCCCCAGATCAGTATCAAAACTACGGCAACAGCAGCCAGAATCCCCAATATCGTTTTCATTGCGACCCTCCTAGCGGACTTGCAGCAGAATATTTCGCGAGCGGCAGAGAGACTCGAAACGTGCTGCCATGGCCTTCTTCGCCTTTCAGAGTTATCTCCCCACCGTGAGCTTCAACCTCCCAGCGAGTGATGGACAGTCCAAGTCCAGCACCTCCCCATTCCCGTGTCCGCGCCCGATCAACACGGTAAAAGCGGTCGAAGACGTATGGCTGGTGTTCCTTGGGAATTCCAGGTCCTTGATCGACCACGTCTAAGAACGCTTGCTTGTCTCCCCCGCTCTGTACGCGGACGAGTACCCGGCTCCCTGTGGGCGAATACTTAATGGCGTTATCCAGCAGATTGACGATGGCCTGGCGCAGAATCAGGCGGTCTGCAGAGACGAGGAGGCCTGCGTCACCCTCGATGTCAATCCTTTGCCGCTTCTCCTCAGCCAAGACCTCGACTACCGAACTGGCCTCCTTTGCGAGTTGAAGAAGAGGAATGACTTCACGCTGAAGCTGGATGTGGCCAGTGTCGGCACGAGAAAGCGCAAGCAAGCTCTCCGAGAGCCGCGTCAGGCGATCTACCTCTTCCAGCATGCTTCCGATCACGTCTCGATACTCCACCGGGCTCCTTTGTTCTTGGAGCGCGACCTCGCCAACGCTTCGGATGGCGGTTAGCGGAGTGCGTAGTTCGTGGGAGGCGTCTGACGTGAAGCGACGCAGTTGATCGAATGCTGCTTGCAAGCGCCCAAGCATGTCGTTGAAGACGGTCCCGAGCTTCCCTAATTCGTCTTCAGGAGTCTCAATGGACAAGCGATCACCCAGCCGTTCGGCGGATATTGTCTTGGCCTGAGTGGCCATCGAATCGATCGGTGCCAGCGCTTTGCGTGCCAGGGCGTAGCCCCCGAAACCTGCGAGCAACACAGCAATCGGAAAACCGAGCAACAAAACCTGTCCAAATTCACCCAACTCACGCCACAATCTTTCCTCGCTGTAAGCTGCCCTCAGAACCACTCGCCGGTCTTCTACGTGATAGACGCTGCTCGCCAGCCTGACTCGGGCGCCATTCGGAAGCCTCGTGGTGGACGGACTCGGATCGTGCAAGCCTTCGTCCGGTCCAGGAGGACCGCCTAATGTCTGGTCTTGTAACTCCGCGCTTCGATAAAGGAGCGACCCCTGCGGTGACCATACTTCTATGAAACGGCCTATTCTTGGCTCAGCCGCGCCGGGGTGGCTGGAATGAAGAGACACGCCTCCGTTTGGCTCCTTCGTAAGCATCCCTTCAACAGTTTCGACATCCTGAAGCAGGTTCTGATCGAAGTCCTCGCGCAGGCTCAAAAACAAGAAGAAGGAAGCAACTCCCGCGTACAAGGCCAAAAGACTCGCCAGCACGAGCACGTACCAGAGCGTCAATCGGGAACGGACGTTTCGCGGCCTAAGTCTCATTCTTCCTCTCGCAGCACGAATCCGACACCGCGAACCGTGTGAATCAATTTGCGGTTGAAAGGCTCATCCACTTTGCGGCGAAGGCGGTTGACGTGAACGTCCATTACATTGTCGAGTGGAGTTGCACGGGCAGTTTCCTTCCAGACATCGCGCGCCAGCATCTCCCGAGAGACGACCTGCTCTTTGTGACGAAGCAGATATTCGAGAAGCTCAAACTCTCGGGCCGTCAACTCGAGGTAATGCCCACCTCTCCTCGCCTTGCGAGTCACCACGTCCATTTCCAAATCAACGAGTCGTAACTGGGGAGCCTGTTCAGCTCGCCCGCGTCGAAGGCGGGCCCGGACGCGCGCCAAGAGTTCCGGGAACGCGAAGGGTTTCACGAGGTAATCATCGGCGCCGCTATCGAGTCCTCGCACGCGCTCCTCGATTGCATCGCGAGCGGTGAGGATGAGAACCGGGGTTTCCAATCCGCGTTTTCTCAGTGTGGCCAGCACTTGGAGCCCGTCGCGGCCTGGAAGCATGAGATCCAAAATGACGAGGTCGAATTCCTCGGCATTCACGAGGAGGAACCCTTCTTCTCCGGTGGGTGCGACAACGACCTCGTATTTCTCACGCTCCAATCCCTCTCGCAGCGCACGAGCCACCTTCGCTTCGTCTTCAACCACGAGGATGCGCACTTGGCTTTTTCCTTCATGCATCTTGGTCAGGTCTTCTATCTCTAGTCTTCTACGGTATAGATCCACACTTCTGCGCCACGGCCCGCACGCGCTGGAACCGCCAGGTAGAAGCGGTCCGCACTCTTCCTTCCTTTGCCAAAATATCCGGCTGTCCGGGCGCCCAGTGCCGAGGGTATCTTCGAGAGAAGCTGGTAGTGGTCCGCATCCTTCTGTTGAAAAACGTTGATGAATCCCTCTCCGCCTGCCACATAAATGCGTTTGCGGGCGGCATCGTAGTAAAGGTCGTCCGTGTCATGGACGCACGGAAGAGCGGTGATCATATGACCCGAGTTCGTGTCGAACACTGCCAGGCGCGCCGGCGCACGAGTGCCAACGAATAAGCGGTGATCGCTCTCATCCAAGGCCATCGGAAAGTTCATCTGAAGCGTCACTGGCCATCGTGAGATCGCATGTGTGCTCCGATTGATTACCGCGATTTGTTTCAAGTCCGGCAGGTTCGCGTAAATGTTCGGTCCCGAGGTTTCCAGTTGGAAGGATTCTGGATGGGCTCCCAGCTTATATTCTTCGTCGAGACGCTCATTCGTCGTCGCGTCGACGGTCCCAATCGCTCCTGTCTCGTCCTCGCCGTAGCCGACGTAGACACGCTTATTCGCCGCATCGTATCGCACGTTGTCGACATCGCTGTGGAAATCGATCTCTTTGAAGAGTTCAAACGAAGTTCCGTCGTAGATGTACAGTTTTCCCTTGCTGCTCCCGGCGAAGAGTTTGTTGGCGTCAGTCGAAAACACCACCCCCTGAGGATTCGGAATTCCGGTTATCGTATGGACCACGGTTCTCGCGCTGATATCGATTACCTCGACTGTATTGTTTCCCAGAGCAGACACAAACAATCGGTTGCCAGTGGAGCCAAAATGGTCGAACCGCCCCTTCACACCCTCTAGGGAAATAGCCTCGGTCAAAACGAGCGGGCGTGCGGCCTGAGCCAGCGCACTCTTTTGAGCAGCTACTTGGGTCGAAAACACATACAATCCGGTCAATGCCACCACACTGACGGTTAGCAGCTTCTTCATGTCTCCTCCTGACGGCGGTTTCCGTTACTGCTTCTTTCTAAGAACTTCAACAGTGCCAGAAGAGTTTCAGAACTCTGGTTCGAACACGAGAATCGCGGCCTGTTCCTTGTCGTGAGCGGGCGCGGCCACGTAGTAACGGTTGAGTTCCGGCGACCAGAAGGAAGTACCGGCTCCAGGTCTTGTCGGGATTTTCCCGATAGTTTCGTAGTGGTCCGCGTCGTTTTGCTGATACGCGAAAGCATACCCGGCGCCCTTATCGCGGCCCCCGGAAACGTACACTCGTTTGTGGGCAGCATCGAAATAGACGCCGTCCATTCCCTCAACCGTAGCGAGATTCGCGATCTCCTTGCCGGTCTGAGAATCCACAACAAGCATTCGCGGAGGCGTACGGGTTCCGACAAACAATCGGTGTGTTCGTTCGTCAAAGGCTCCGTCACCATTCCGCTGGCTGCTCACCGGCCACGTGGACACTACCTCGCGCTTGTTTGTATCCACGACTTGAACTTTGTTTGTGGCGGAAACGAAGACGAACAAAGTCTTACCGGATTGGTCCAGAAGAAGCTCCCCAGGGTGGCCGTCCACTTTGATATCGCCAATGTGCTTCTCCGTTTTGGCCTCGATAATCCCGACTTCGCCGTAGTCCTTGCCAGCATCCTTGCCGCCGTAGCCCACATAAAGCAGCTTCGTGAGCGGATCGTAGACCACACGGTTGGGCCCCAGATCCAGCTTGATGGAATCAAGCAATTCGAGAGTGTCAGCGCGGAAGACGCGGAGCATTCCGTCGTCACCGCTGGCCACAAACACTTTGTTGAGAGACTCCACGTAGGCTATGCCCTGCGGCTTTTGAAACCCCAGGATACTTCTCACCCACTTTCCCGCCCGCAGATCCAGGACTTCTACCGAGCCATTCTCAAGTCCCGTAACGAAGAGCCGCATTCCCTTCACATCCACATCCATGTGGTCGATGCGCCCTTTTACGTTGGATAAAGGAATCGATTGCACGAACCGCAAGGGAGCTGTACTTTGAGCGCTCGCGAGCTCGGGCGAAGCGAAGAACAGGCCAACAAGCAAGCAGTACGTTTTCATTTCACCTCCGCAAAAGTCATCCGATTCTCCGCACAGCGCGGTGGCGATTCACCAAATCATCTTGAGAGCAAACTGAATCTGCCGCGACGGCGTCTGGGTTGATGTGATCAAACCCGCGTTGCCGATAGGATTTCCCGTGGAATCGAAGATATTCCGGTTATCCAAGGGCGGAGCAAAATTCGTATGATTTAGAACGTTGAAGAACTCAGCTCTGAACTGAACATTGAAAGCGTCGGAGATTCGCTTGATCTGGTTGTTCTTCAACAGGGACGTATCGAGATTTATCAGTCCAGGACCGATCAGCGTGTTGCGCCCCAAATTGCCGCGAAGCGTAATCGGGTTCGGTACTGCAAAACATTGCGTTTTGATGTAGTGATTTGGATCCCCATGGTTGACGAGCGAACTGCAGCCCGGGGCGGAAACCAAGTTTGGGACATCAATGTTCGGATCGATACTCTTTACGCCTAGAGCATCGCCGGCAAATCCCGGTGTAAACGGCACTCCGGTACTTGTCTCAAACACCCCTCCTACCTGCCACCCTCCGAACGCCCATGCCTTTACTCCGTGCGCCCATTTCGGCGTGCTCAATTCATATGTGTAATTTATCTCAACGTTGTGGGCGACGTTAAAATCCGCCAAGCCTCGGTTCAATCCTATGTTGAACCATAACGGGCTGGAGATTGAGTTAGAATATTCATCTCCCACCAAACTTCCTGACGAAGTATCGATCGTTTTGCCCCATGTGTAGGAGCCACCGATCTCTCCTCCGCTCCCGATCCTGGCCTTGACCTTGAGTTGGAGCGCATCGTAAAAGGAATTGCCTTGCCAGAAAGCGGCGGTAATCCGTCCGGCATTCGGGTTGAGCCGCGAACCGCTCCCAGGAGGCGAGGGCCATAGGTAACCCTGAGGAGTCAAAGTCGGAAGTACAATGTCCACATCTTCCACTCGAAACGGCTGGTGAACGCCTCGCGAGCCCACATAGCCAACGCGCATGCTGATGTTTTGAGTCACCTCTCGCGAAACCGTCAGGTTCCACTGCATGATGTAGTTCCGGCGAGGGCTAGGGTTAAAGTAAGCCTGCCGGAATACATTCGAAGACGAAGCAATATTGAACGCGGTGTTCGGAAAGGAGTTCGGAGGCAGTGCGGTGGCAACCCCCAGCTTGAAAAACGGAGCCGAAAAAAGTTCATTGAACATGACGGTGTAGGGGAGAGGAAGCACATCGAACATTCCAAATCCAGCACTCAACACGGTTTTTGTGTCGCCGAAAGGGTCCCAGGAGAAACCCACGCGCGGCTCAAAATTCCGGAGTGTTGGGTTTGAGAACAGTGGGTCGCCCAGATGAGGTTGCGCGTCGGTCAGGTTTCGCAGAGCGGTTAGCTTCGCGTGTACTTCGGTTGGCACCGCCGCCATCTCGTAGCGCATCCCGAGATTGATCGTGAGGTTCGGGCGCCAGCGCCAATCGTCTTGGAGGTACGCACCGAAAATCGTTTGGCGAAATCCCCGCCCGGAAATCGCGCCGGGAATAGCCACACTCAGCGAGAAAGGCGCGTTGGTCAGAAAATTGGACAGCGAGCTGAACGAAAATTCTCCGCCCGTATCGGAAACTGCCAACACGTTGTCGCGAATCCGCTCCACGCCGAAACCGAATTTGATTGCATGCTTCCCGCGGGTCAAGGCTACATCGTCATAGCCTTGCAGCGAGGTCCAGTGAAAGACGAAGTTAGAGCGCGTTCCGAGCCCGCCTGAGAAAAACGTAAGTCCCGGCACGTTTATGGCGGCAGCGTTCAGACCTGGCACAGTGGCGAAAGACGTGTCTGCCACAAGAGCATTTCCACTCGGGAATGTCAGGCCGGTTACGGCTACCACGCGGCTCACACCGAACCGAAAAGCATTGAACAGGTTTGGGCTGAAGATGTGCGTCTCGTGCGCGGTGAATACTTGACGCCGCGAATCGTACCCGGTTCTCTTGTCATTCAGTTCGTCCGGTTGCCGCACGTTACCCCTATCGAACATATACGTCCCGTAAAACAGATCGTTCACTGAAAACCGATGGTCAATCTTGGTCGTGAAATAGTTTTCCGGGGTCACTTGCTGACCCGCAAAGGTGAAAATCCCCGTATCACCGGTTCCCGCAACACACGACGAGAAGGGACACAGCAGCGCCCCGTTGGGAAGCGGATAAAAAGCGTCGAGAAAGCGTGTGATCTGAGGGTTCACTGTCACGTTCGTTGTGGTGCTGCAGTCGGGGGGAGCACATAGTCGCCCGTTCCGAGCAGCTTGCGAAGGCACAGTATCCACTTGCGTGATCCCTTGAGACTGTCGCAGCCCCTCGTAAGCTGCGAAAAAGAATGTCTTCTGTTTCCAAATGGGACCAGCGACGGAGCCGCCAAATTGATTGCGGCGGAACGGCGGCTTTGCCGTGTCGAAGAAATTTCGCGCATCGAATGCACTGTTGCGTATGTATTCAAATACGTTGCCATGGAAACTGTTTGTGCCGGATCGCGTGGAAGCCGCAATAATTCCGCCCGATGATCGGCCATACAGCGCCGGATAGTTGCTGGTCAGAACGGAAAACTGTTCCACCGCGTCGGCTCCGAGATTAACGCCCAGCGCGCTGCCTGGCGGACCGTTCACGTAGTCATTCACGCTGATCCCATCAAGACGCGAGTCGTTCTGTCGCGGCCTGCCGCCCGAGATTGTCATCTGGTTTCCGAATCCGCGTTGCGCCTGCCCGCTGGCTTGCGTGCGCGCACTGGTCACTCCAGGCTCCAGCGTCGCCAGATCCGAAGCGGAACGCCCGTTGAGCGGAAGGTCGCTTACGTTCTTGGAACTTACTGTCCCGCTGACTCCTGATGTACCCTCCTCCCCTTTGCCAGCTCCGTCGCTGACCTGGGACTGCAGGACAATATTCGCTACCTGGTTCGTGCCGGCAACAATGACCACCGTATCCTTTGCCTCTGCGAATCTGGGCGCAGAGACGGTTATCTCGTATGTTCCAGGTGAAAGGTTGCCTATGGCAAAAGAGCCGTCTTCATTCGCAGTGGTCGCCTTCGTCTCGCCGTTCTCCGTATTCTTAATGGTGATATGTGCATTCGAAATGCGAGCGCCAATGGGGCTTGTAATTCTGCCAGACAAAGTCCGTTCGGACACTTGGGCATGCAGTTGAGCCCAGGCCGGAACACAAACCAGAAAAACTAGGAACGCCAGAAAGTAAAACCGCTTTTCGTTCCGACCTGCATCGAAAGGCACGGCTTGTCCCCATACCCGGTCGCTTTCGCCAACCTGGGTCATTTCGTGAAGCGCAGTTCGCCCGACCCTGGTCATCTTAGGGTCCTTGACCGGAGGCGCCTACTTAAGTTTTCCTGAACGAATCGTCAGGATTCCCTGCGGCAGGTGGAGACTTGCGATTTTGGCCTTCACCCGACTCGAAGATTCATTTCCGTCCACGAAGGATGGCCGCGAGCACGAGTGGGCTTCGGCGACCGTCGAGCACGGCGAGTACAAGGAGCGGCTCTTCGTCGGGTGCGTAGGCGATAAGATAATTGCCTAGCGTCTGAAAACGCACTGGTCGGGAGGTGAGATCTCTGCGTTGGTGGCCTTGATGGGGAAACGCGACGATCCTCCGAATGGCGTCTAAAATGTCCTCACGGACACGCTTGGCGGCAAGAGGATTGTCTTTGGCAATAAATTCCCAGATGCTGGTATGTCCTACGCAGTGCCAGGGTGCAGCTTAAAACCCCGTTCGGCATTCATTTGGGATTGCGCTGCTTGAGCAGTTCATCCTCACGCTGACGCAGGCCGTCAAAGTAAGCCTCGCCGTC
>Ga0137398_10000260_pt1 | contig 17546 bp, 14 predicted proteins | sample czorhiz216metaG_FD_106659 | JGI IMG/M metagenome (GOLD analysis project Ga0137398, IMG submission 106659) | Vadose zone soil microbial communities from Angelo Coast Range Reserve, California, USA - czorhiz2.16 metaG | ecosystem: Environmental > Terrestrial > Soil > Vadose zone | place: USA...
CGCGTTCTGATACGCCTGCTGTGCAACCAAGGTCGTCAGGGGCAACCCCGTCTGCACCCGGAGGCCCCCGCCGAATACCATGCCCTTTAGACGGCTATGATCCAAGACGTAGACTGGATAAACGTTGATTACGTGTCTGCGATCCGTGTTTAGAGGACCAATCCCCTGCTGTTTACCGAGCAGGCCGAATGCTCCTTCGGTAAGGTCAAAAAGCGAGCTGATACCTGGATCAGCCTGGTTGTTATCGTTGCGGAATGCGCCCTCATAGTTGCCGTTGAGGCGGGCGATCCGCCAGTTTGCAACCAGAGCCCAGTTGTGGCTGAAGCCCTTATTGAATTCGATCTCGACTGCCTGATAGACACGCCTGGGATCCTTGTACGTGTCCGGTTTTCCATCGGCGTAGAATTCTCCTCCAAATGCAGCGCAGCTACCCGCCTGCTTACTCTGAGCCAAGTTAGTGCAGTCGGAAAGAAGATTGCCGGAGGAATCGGTCCAAGTGCCCGTGTTGACGGCGGGGAAACACGCACTGCCGAGGACCGTGCCAAACGTATTGGCAACATTTGGCGCGACATAAGGGGTTGGAGCGTTGCGTGTATCTATGCAGGAAGAAGGAAAGCCCAACGCTACCAGTGCTGCAGCGTTGGCGGCTGACGGGTTCTTCTCCGCGGTGAGGAGGGCGCAGTCGAACGCGCCAAGTGACTGGCCGCCGTTTGCCGCACAAGGTCCCAAAGTTTCGTCTACCCCGCTGAATTTTTGCTCGTTGGGATTGACGAAAATGTCCGATTTTGCGTTGGGGTTTCCGATGAAGTAGTTCAAGCCGCCGCCATTGGCAGCCAAGGCGTTGAACTGTTCCACGGAAATGCCGCCTTCGTCTTCAATGACACGCTTCAGGCGGCGGTCAATGTAGCGCACGCCGAAGACAAGCCCGCCGCGAAATTCGTGCTGGAAACCGGCGACATATTCGTCGGTATATTCCATGCGGATTCCTGGCTGGAATGGCTCACCGCCACTGAGGCCGACGTTCACGGCATTGCCGATGCCACCAGATGCTGAATTGAGAAGCGTGGACGAACTGGGTTGAAAGAGGTTGGCGTAATCGGGGTTTCCGCTCGAATCCGTCTTGACGCAGGGCTTGCCCGCGGGCGTTCCAACCGGGCAGCCGGTAGTGGTGGAGGCGGGGGCCCAATAGGCACCCAGAATGTCATCTTCTGCGCTAAGAGCGCGGACGGCTGCGTCGAGTGGCAAAATGAAGGCATATCGTCCATAGTTGGCGTAGAACTTGGTCTTGCGGTCGCCCTTGGGATCGAGGACAAAGCCAATCCGCGGAGACCACATGTCGTTGAATACCTTGTTGGTCTGATTACCGACGAGGCGCTGCTGTTCCCATCGCAGGCCCAGGTTCACGGTGATGCGCTTGCCGAGAGCCCAGGAGTCGTTTACATAACCTGCGTGATATTTTCCGGAGCTCTTAGTAACACCGCCATCAAACCGTCCACGAGATTGAACGAGAACGACCTGGCCAAGTGCAGTCTTCGTCGCCGAAGTAGGGTCTGGATTTTGGAACAACATATATGGGCAGAGCGTGCACCCTGAGCTATTGGGCACAATTGTTTTTCCAGTGAATGGATCGGTGATAGGCTCAAACACCAGCGAGGCATTGGTCATCTTCCCCGCGACCGTCGGGTTCGTGGCGGTCCCGTAGCCGGGATCACCTCCGGAAGCATTTGTGGCTGGGATGGCAAATTTTCCACCGGAAAACGATGTACTGTCGTCGTAGACTGGAAACTGCCAGTTGTAACCGATACTAAAGGTGTGCTGACCGAGAAAACGGTAGGTCTTCGAAGTATCGAACGCGATGCTCCGCGTGTTGGAATCGTATGGCTCAAGGAAACCAAATCCCTGGGCGTTAAACGTGCCTTGCAAATTCGCGGCGGTCTCGTCAAGGATCTGGGTGACGTCTGCCAACGGCTTCTCGCTAAAATGATTCCAGCTCCACGTGAAAGCTCCATCGATGAGCCACGTCGAGGTGAGCGTTCCGTCGTAACGCGCCGCCCAGTTGCGCGTGCCATAATCCCACTTGGAATTTACTGTTTTGTCCGAAGCGTTCAGAGTCGCCCAAGGAACATTGTTGGTGTGCGAGGGATCACCAAAAACCGAGGATTCTACGGTATGCCTGTCGTTAATCTTAAGAGTCAACTTGCCGGCATAGTCGTAGGACGTCTTCGTGCGCTGCAATTGACCGTTATAAAGAGTGAAAAGGCCTGAGCCAATGGCCGGCGCGACGTATTGGTTGTTGACGCTCGGATTGAAGTTCCCGAAATAAAAGAGGTGATCGCGCAGCTTTCCGATGGGAGCGTACCCACCAAGTTCGGCATCGCCTTCGTAGGTGGCATTGCCCAGGTAGCGGCCAAACAAGTTCACTCTGCCGAACTGGGGATCATCCGCATTGAGGGGAGTGGTTTGCATACCCAGAGGATGGAAGTAGCCGCCAACTTCGCCATGGGTCTTGGTGCTGCCGGACTTGGTGACGATCTGCACGATGCCGCCGCTGGCATGCCCATACTGCGGCTCAAACCCGCCAGTCTTGATCTGCACTTCCTTGACGAAAGACTGGTTAATGCCGCTGCCGAGCGCGCCGTAAGAACGTGCCCAAACGCCCAAACCTCCGAAGGCCGGGTCATTGATGGAAACGCCGTCAGCCACATAGGAATTTTCCAGTCCGCTGGACCCGGAAATGGACGGATTGTTGCTGCCCGTTTGAATACCATCGACTGCGCCGGGGCTGAGATAAAACAAGTTGGCTACGCCGCGCTGCACAGGAATATTTTGGAAGAAGGTGTCGGAAATATCCGCTGTAACTGCCGAGGTGGAAGTATCCACGGTGACGGTGGCTGCGCTGACTTCCACGGTTTCTGAAACCTGACCCGTTTCGAGAATAACTTCGATGCTGGTGGTCTTGTTGATCTGGACTTCGGCACTCTTTACGCTGGCGACCTTGAAGCCCGGCTTCTGCACTTTGACGGAGTAAATGCCCGGAATCAGGGTGGAGAAGAGGAAGGACCCCTCGTCCGTCGTCGATTGCGAGAGACTTCCGATCGGACCAGTGATTGTAACTTGGGCTCCCGGAACGGAAGCTTTGGAGGCGTCATAAACAATGCCGCCCAAATTGCCGCGTGCAGCCCCCTGGTCTTGAGCTGCGGCCGACATTGAGAAGACCATGCCAAACACCAAAGCCAAGCTGATCGCGAGCCATTTATGTCTCATAGAGCTCGAACTCCCTTCGTGACGTCTCAAGAATTGAAAAACTTATTGTGTCTTGCGGATAGCGCAGAAATGTCTATAAGGAAGCCCCTCGATTCCCCAAAATCCATGGGCATCCTCTCACAAACTCTGCATAAAAACTGCCAAAATCGGAAGCAATTTATACAATGTTAAGATTTGGAAATTCAGCAGGTTACAGCAGGGCCAGTTGGTCGTCGGAGGAGATAGCCATGCCTCGTTCCTGATTCTTGGATAATTATGCAAAAATATGGATTAGTGCGAGGGCAGGAATGAGCTGCCAGAGCTTATGCCATTCATGGCTTAACTGGAGCTTCCGCCAGCAGAGACTTGCCCCTTTGTGACAGGTCCGCCGCCTTTTTCGGGTTCCCGACTTCCGCGTAGTACTGGGCCAGGGCCAGATAGAGAGGACCCTCCTCCGAGCGGGAAGGGAGCACGCTTTCGAGCACGGAGATGGCTTTGGATGTGTCCCCGAGCTTCTGGAGACTGGTGGCGATGCGAAGAAGCGTTTCAGAATCCGTCGTTTCCGTTACGCCCGCATCCGAAAAGAGGCTGACGACCGCGGCATAATCCTTCTTTGAAAAATAGGCATCGACAAGACGGGCCCGGGCGACGTCATTGGAATGATCCACTTGCAACGCGCGGCGGAACCAGACGCGAGCTTCGTCATACTGACCGAGGGCCCAGTAGCAAAGTCCCCTTTGTTGGTCGAGAATGCCCTTTTCCGCGTCCTGAACAATTCCCGGCTCAAGCACATCCCATGGTTCCGGCTGGGGAGGGGCATCCAGCACTTTGAAATTCATGGTTCCGAATCCGCTGTGGTTCGTCTCAGGATTATTCACCGTGACGTTCAAAATATAGTTGCCGCTGGATTGCTGATCGAGCGACAGCTTCTTCCCGGTTACTAACGATCCGGCTGCGTCGAACTGTTCCCGGTTGATTTCGTCTTTGACCTTGGTGGCGCTGCCGGGGGCTGCGGGCCGGCCGAATGCGTATTCCACATCGATTTTCTTCCCCAGGTTTTCGCGCGGATCCGAAGGCGCGCTCCAAATCTGGTAGACGACTTGGAGGTTGGTGCCCAGGGCGAGAGTCGGCGTGCTGCTGGGCATGGGCGTAAATTGCACGCCACCGATGGCAAAAGGCATCAAATCAGCGAGGCCAGGATCGGCATTTTCCGCGGACAGGAATGGCATCACGGCAGGCACAACCAGAGAGTCTTTTGAGGGCACAGGAATTGAGACTTCCCGCACGGTATGGAACGCCGCTTTCTTGGACCAATCCGTGAACTGGAACTCGATATGATACTTGCCGGGAGGGAGAGGGAGTGTCCCCTCATAGCCGAATACTCTATCCTTGATGCTATCAAGGCGTTTCTTGGTGATGGAATCCGCGAGCGTTTTTTGTTGCGTGAAGATGAGTTTGTTCTCGGCGCTTAAAACACGGACGCCGACCTCCACAGAGTAGGAATAGCGTGCATCTTTCTCCTCGGCCATGCTGAGGTCGCTCGGACTGTGCAAACGGAGAGCGTAGTCGAGGCGCGTCAATCCGCGCGAATCGCGAGCCGGGAAGGTGACAATGTCGAGATTCCGGCCTTCGAGGACCAACCTGGATGTAACCGCTTCACGATTGGCTCTCCGGCGGAGGATGTCATCACGGTTCGCCGGCAGATTGGCGAGATTCTTGATGCTGTTCAGCAGGATGTCGGATTGCAGGCTGACAATCCCCGTAGTCTCGTCGACGGGTTCATCAGGCAGAAGCGAAAGCGAGATTCGCGCCACCTCCGGCCCCGCGGAATCTCGAATCATGCGCAATGCGGCGGAACGCGAGTTGATGGCCTCCACGCCGGTAGCCAGCTTGTCCGGGCCGTCCGCGTACGGACTATAAAAACGGTAATCGCCGCTTCCTTCGCGTTGATAAAACATGACGTAGAAAAACGGCGGCAGAGCGGGATTGGCGCCGCTGTAAAACCAGACTTCCATGGGATACAGATTGGCGGAGTTCCGGTAAACCTGTTTTTGTTGCGGAGGGCCCAGGGTAATGTAGGTGCGGCCCCGATCGGTACGCCAGCCTTCTACACCGGAACCGATCCCGAAACGAGCGTCAGCAAAGGCAACGCGACTGTAAATCTCATCCTTGTACGTGTTGATGGGTGAACCGGGGGCCGGATTGCGGATTTCCCAAAACGTTTCAATGAACTTTTCTCGATTCTCGTCGTTGGTTAGCTTCAGAAAGGCGGCGCGTTCGTCTTTGGTGATGATGTAAGCGACGTCCCGCTCCAGCCAGTCGCGAAAACTCTTTTCGAGCTTTTGTTTTTTCTGGCCAAAGGCGATTCCGCTGAACGCAAAGAGCATGGCCGCAAAGAACACGATTGTCCTGCGAAAAAAAAACCGGAGGCTGAGTGGGCTGTTCATCGCTACGGCGTTGCGACCAAATTCGTTCCATTGCAGACGGCCCATCGCAGAATTCCTTGTTTATTGCCTAGGTTATATCGCTCATGCCGTCCAAAAAGATTCGATAATTTATCTAGCCTTGATGGCGGATGCGTTCGGCAAGGGAACGTGCGCGCTGGCGCGCGATGTCGACAAAATGGGAATCGCCGGCGATCTGATCGAGCATCGGCAGAACGCGCTGCGGCTCCGGCACAAGGCTGCGGTTGAGATCGGATTCGAACTGCAACAAGGCGTCGTTGATTCCCAGCCGATCGTATTTCATGCGCCGCGTAATCAAGTCCACGTGTTCCTGCTGGCGTGCCAAGCCTTCAAATATCTGCAAAAGCTGGGCGGCCGCCGAATTCAAAGTGTAATTGAATTTTGCTTCATGCACTTCGTTGCCGGCTTCCCATCGAAACGTTTTCTCGCCAAGATTGGCAATCTTGCGATGCACATCCAGATCCTGCCCCTGGAAATGCTTGAGTTGCCCTGCCAGATCGAACATCTTCGTGCGCCACGCCGCGCTCACTTGAAAGGGTAATGCGCCCGGATCCTCGTCCAATTGTCGGATTTCGTACGCAGCAGTATCCGAATCTTCCCGCACGGTGATCTCGATGAATTCGGGCGAGCTTCCTTTGAAGACGCGCCGAAAAGTCAGCTTGGGGCCCGAAGGTGCAGGAACACAGAGCCCCGCGGATGCCACCAGAGCGATTGCGGCAATCAGCAGAAAGAAACGGAGGAGGGAAGTCTTCATGGTCGGCGCGTGGATACGATGCGCGGCAACCCGCCAAGCGTTGCGCGGCTAGGCCGGATTTCGGCCGGCAGTCCGGCAGATCGCGCGGCGGACCGCAGGTTAAGAGATAAGTCTTCATCCCGCAGCCCAAACCGCCGCCGAGCTTGTTCCTTCTGCAAATGGCAGAGCGCCACAGCCAGGGCGTCCGCGGCGTCCGACGGTTCGGGTGTCTCGTTCATCGAGAGCAAGGCGCGCACCATCAATTGTATTTGACGCTTGTCGGCGTGGCCGTGGCCGGCCACCGATGCCTTCACTTCGCGAGGCGCGTAGCTGTGGACCAGGACGCCTTGCTGCGCCGCGGCAAGCAAGATCACGCCGCGCACCTCGGCCAGCTTCAGTGCCGTGCGCATATTCAAAGCCGTGAACACGCTCTCGAGGGCCATGGCATCCGGAGAAAACTCCTCAATCAGGCTGCACACGCGGGCGTGTATATCCTGAAGCGCCGCGCTCGCACATTCTCTCTGCCGCTGGGGAGTCACCTTCAGTGCCCCATAAAGGAGCATGCGGCAGCAACGACCGTCGCCCTCGACGATCCCGAAGCCGGTCGGTCCGGCCGCGGCGGGGTCTATTCCCAGCACGCGCATCCAACCGCTCTTTCCGTTGCTTTTACCAGTGAAGGTCGCTTCACCCATGGCACCAAGTCTACGGCGAACGCGCGACTCTCGCCAACCTTTTGTAGGTGTTTCGCTGTAAAAGGAAAAGGCCACCGCAGTTCACCCAGTGGCCCCAGAAAAAAAATCGAACGGGTTAGTTCGCGCCGACGGCCGCCTGAATTTCGGATTCGTCGATGTCGAAGTTCGCGTAAACATGTTGCACGTCGTCGTGTTCTTCGAGCGCCTCGACCAGGCGCACCATTTGCGTGGCCTGCGGGCCGGTCAGCTTGATGTAATTCTGCGGAACCATCGCGATTTCCGCGGACGTGAGCGTGATCCCTGCCTTGGTCAATGCTTCCTTAACCTTTTCGAGCGCATCCGGCGGAGTCACGATGTACCACGAGGAGCCATCGTCCTTCAGATCTTCGGCGCCCGCTTCCAGCACGAGATCCAGTAGCTTGTCTTCGGTGGCCGCTTCCTTGGGCACGGAGATTTCGCCCTTGCGGTGGAACATCCATCCCACGGCGCCGGCTTCGGCCAAGTTGCCGCCGTTCTTGCTCATGAGGTGGCGAAACTCGCCGACGATGCGGTTGCGGTTGGTGGTTACCACCTGAATCAGCATGCCCACTCCGCCCGGGCCATAGCCCTCAAAGGTCGCTTCCTCATACTGCTCGCCCTCGAGTTGGCCGGTGCCGCGAAGAATCGCGCGCTCGATGTTCTCGTTCGGCATGTTTTCGTTCTTTGCCGCTAGAATCGCCGTGCGCAAGCGCGGGTTGGAGTTTGGTTCGCCGCCGCCGATCCGCGCCGCGATGGTAATTTCCCGGATGATTCGCGTGAAAGCGCGGCCGCGCTTCGCGTCCGTGGCCGCTTTCTTGTGTTTAATCGTGGCCCATTTTGAATGCCCGGACATGACACATCCTCGTTTGTTTCACGTGACCGCAGCCCACCGCGATCATCGATATAAGAATTTTTGCGCCGCAGAGCGAACTCGGACAGTGCCGGCTGTCTTACGGCCGCCAGGATAAACAACACCGGTGCGGAGACTTACGGTGAACCGCAAACCCCTGCGGACCACGGTAGTTTAGCACACGCGCCCACATCGGGAAACGGGTTATACTTCGCGGCGGGGCATCTCGTTGAATCTGACCGACTTTCGCTTGGCCGCGCATCGCGCCAAAAAAACAGGTGCCTGCCATGCCTGACCGCCGGTACCGCGTTCTGTTTGTAGCCTCCCATCCAGTGCAATACCAGGCGCCGCTTTTCGGCCGCATGGCCAGGCACCCCTCTCTGGATCTCCACGTGGCATATTGCTCTCTTCGAGGGGCGGAGGCCGGCCACGACCCGGAATTTGGCGCCGACATTCAATGGGACGTGCCACTTCTCGACGGCTACTCCTGGACGAATGTCCCAAATCGCGGTTCCGGCGCGGAATCGTTCTTTGGCCTGTTCAATCCCGGGCTGTGGAAGCTTATCCGCGGCGGCAATTATGATGCGGTTGTTTCCTATGTTGGTTATGTGCGTGCCAGTTTTTGGGTCGCTCTGGCCGCTGCCAAGCTTTCCAACGCGGCTTTCATTTTCGGCACCGATGCTGTTTCTCTGACTCCTCGCGAGGGGCCAGCCTGGAAGTCGAAAGCCAAGAGGGTTCTATGGCCCAGGTTGTTTCGTCTTGCCGACCAGGTCATCGCTCCTTCCGCCGGAACCCGCGACCTCATGCGCACCCTGAACATTCCGTCGGATCGCGTAACGCCCATTCCTTACGTCGTCGATAACGATTGGTGGATGCAGCAATCGAAGCTCGTCGACCGCCCCGCTGTCCGTGCCGCCTGGGGCGCTGCGCCCGACACGCTCGTAATTCTTTTCTCCGCCAAGCTGCAACCCTGGAAGCGCCCACGCGATCTTCTCAGGGCATTTGCGAAGGCCGATCCACCCAACGCGCTGCTCCTTTTTGCCGGCGCGGGCCCTCTTCTCCGCCGGCTCGAGTCGGAAGCGGCCAGTCTCGGCATAGCTTCTCGCGTCCGATTCCTCGGATTTGCCAACCAGTCTCAACTTCCCGCCGTTTATACTGCCGCCGACCTTCTGGTGTTGCCTTCCGAATTTGAGCCCTTCGGCTTGGTAGTGAATGAAGCCATGTGCTGCGGTTGTGCGGTTGCGGCAAGCGATCGATGTGGCGCGGCGAGAGATCTGGTTGCACCCGTTGATCCCCGGCTTGTATTTCCCTGCGGTGATGTCGCGGCTCTTGCCACAATATTGAGAGACGCCGCAATCGATCGCCCGCGTCTGCAATCCGTCGCGCGAGTTGGGCTGGCCCATATCCAGACATGGTCTCCTGAGCGAAACATCGCCGCAACGACCGAGGCCGTGCGCCTGGCGGTTTCCAGAATTGGGCGGCCGCCAATCGAACATCCTTCTGATTCTGTCGCTCCCGCCGGACGGCAGGGAATCGATCAATGAATCTGTCCGGATGGGAACCGCGCAAGCTTAGCGCCCCGGCTTCCGCGCATCTGGACGTGATTCGCGCTGCTGCAGCCTGGGCAGTAATATGGGGTCATCTAAGAACCTTGTTCTTCGTCGACTTTCAGCATCTGCAGAGCCCCGGCTGGCTGCTCGGCGTCCTGTATTTCTTCACCGGGTTCGGACACCAGGCGGTGATGGTATTTTTTGTCTTGAGTGGATTTCTAATTTCGGCGACGGTCATTAAGAGCCATCTTTCTGGAACCTGGTCGTGGCGTGAATATGCCATCAATCGGTCCACGCGCCTTTACGTTGTGCTAGTTCCGGGGCTTCTGCTCGGATTGTTCTGGGATGTGGCCGGAAGCTCTCTGTTGGCCTCCACTGGCGTTTACAACCATCCCCTCAGCGAGCTGGGCCCGGCGATTCCTTCGAGCAACCTCAGCGCCGGCAAATTTTTCGGCAATTTGTTTTTTCTGCAGACTATTATTTGCCCTCCCTTCGGTTCGAACACGCCGTTGTGGAGCCTGGCAAATGAATTCTGGTATTACGCACTTTTCCCTGCGGCGCTTTCTGCTTTGCTCGCATTTTTCAGGAAAGACATGCGCGTCGCGGTACCACTTGGCATTGTGGCGGCTTGCCTCGCTGCTTTCCTTGGTCTCGACAAGCTCATTGGGTTTCTTGTTTGGATGTCCGGATGCGCCTTGGTCTTCGCCTGCTCCAAATTCCAGCTTCGAACGAAGAGCGCGGTGTTTTTCTACTTGCTGCTCTCGGCGATAATTCTCTTTGCCTGTCTCTCAGCCGCGAGAACGTCTTTTGCTTCCATGCTGGGCACTGATATGGCCGTTGGAATTGCCTTCACGTTGTTCTTGTTCGGTATTCTCCAACTTGAACTCGGAGCGGGTTCCCGTCATTACTTGGGAGTTGCCCATCGATTCGCTGGATTTTCCTATAGTCTTTATGTCCTCCACTTCCGAGGCCCTATCCGCTTCCTGAGTCAGCCGGACTGTTTGTGCTCAGTGACACTACGTTTCGAAGCGAATTCTCGACGAACTCCGCGTATGTTTCGGGAAACTCCCCTCCTGTATACTGAACGTCAGTCATTCACAACAAGTGGCCTATGGCTTGCCGGTCTGGCGATGGACTGCCTGTGGCTGGGAGAGCGAGGCATTTGTGCTGCCGGGTAAAGATCCCATCCGGTTGAATCTCGGATGCGGTTTGCAATCGCCTCCGGGGTGGATAAACGTCGACGGTTCCTGGAATGCGAGGTTAGCGAAGTACCCGCTCCTGCGGCGCGCGCTTTCAAGATTTGGTCTTCTGCCTTCGGACAAACTGGAAATACCCTGGAATTCGTCGATCGTTATCCACGATGTTCGCAAGCGTTTGCCGTTTTCCGAAGGTTCTGTAGCCGCGGTTTATGCCTCCCACGTGCTTGAGCATCTATACCGTGAAGAAGGTCAGCGGTTGATGGCGGAGTCGTTTCGCGTCCTCGCGCCCGGTGGCATTTTGCGAATCGTTGTACCGGACCTGCGGGCGATTGTTGAAGAATATCTCGGAAATAATGCTTCCAAAGGCCAGGGGTCCGTCCAGGAATCTCTCCAGCCCGCCGATAAAATGAACCAACGGCTGCTGATGCGCTGGCCGACGCCGGCTTCATCTCACGTTCTATACAGCATCTACAACTCCTGGCAGGATTTCCATTCCCACAAATGGATGTATGATGCGGATTCGCTTATGGCTCTGCTTAGAGGAACAGGATTCGTGGAAGTTGAACAGAGGGATTTCCATGTCAGCCGGATCCCAGGCATCCATGAAGTTGAAGACCCAAGCCGAATTGTGGACGGAGCGGGTGTTTGCGTCGAGGGTGTGAAGCCCAAATCTCTATGATCGACCATCACATTCTCGTTTGCCAGGCGGTATCATGAATCTTGCGCAGCGATCGATGTCTGGGGACCAGCTTCGGAGACCGCTTCCTCTTCTCGGTTTCATAGGGTTGTTCATCGTCACCGTTTATAAGGCTGCGAATTACGTCATCGCCGGCGATATGAACGGCCTTGCGTACGTGGCCCTGCTATTTATCGGTTCCGCCTTCGTCGTGGGCATGCTCAATAGCTGGCGAAACGGCCTCTATTTCTTCCTGGCGTGGCTCTTGTTCGAAGATTTTGCGAGGAAATACCTCGGGAACAACATGGCGATTTATTTCGCCAAGGACGTTCTCGTCGCTGTCGTTTATCTTTCCTTTTTTATTGCCACTCGGCGGAAAGAAGTTGCTCTTTTCCGGCCCCCGTTTCTGGTCCCGCTTCTTCTTTTTGTCTGGTTTGGAGTGTTGCAGGTCTTTAATCCGGCGTCGACGAGTCTGATATTCGGTTTGCTGGGCTTGAAGCTCTTTTTCTACTATGTTCCCTTGCTCCTTGTGGGATATGCCCTGCTCAATTCCGAAGAACAGCTGCGTCGTTTTTTCTTCGTAAACATAGTCCTCGTCTTGATCATTGCCTCCCTCGGGATTGCGCAATCCATTCTGGGGCATACGTTTTTGAATCCCGAGCGACCTGCTGAAGAAATTCGCGAGCTGAGCACGAATTACCGTGTTTCGCCGGTATCCGGTCTGCTGTCGTATCGTCCGACCTCCGTGTTCGTCAGCACCGGGCGCTTTGGCGACTTCATGCTGATTTCCCTGCTCATGGTCGTTGGTTTCCTGGGCTATCTTCTTCTGCGTCACAGGAAAGGAAGGCATCTAGCCTTCTTCGCGCTAGTGCTCGTTTCGAGTGCGCTCGTCCTGGGCGCCGCGCGAGGGGTCCTGCTGTGGGGCGCCGGAAGCGTGCTGGTTTTCGCCGTGGCCTTCGTTTGGGGCGCCCCCTGGCGCCAGCGTGAAGTAATCCGCGTCTTCCGTACCGTCCAGCGCGCCGCCCTCGGTATTTCCCTGGGTCTTGGATTGCTCTTTTTTGTTTTTCCCGAGGCGCTTCTCTCACGCGTCGCGTTTTATACCGAGACCCTTTCGCCCGGCGTTGGCGCGAGCCAACTTCAAAGCCGGAGTTGGGATTATCCGTTGAGCAATTTTTTGGGCGCGTTCGGTTATGAGCGCTGGCCCTACGGATATGGTATTGGCACCATGTCTCTTGGTACCCAATACGTCGCGCGTATCTTTCATGTGAAACCTCCAACGACAGGCGTGGAGAGTGGCTTTGGCACCATTGTCCTGGAGATGGGCATAGGTGGCCTCATACTCTGGTTTGTCATGAGTTTCGCGATCTTGTTCGCGGCATGGCGAGTCGTGAAGAAGCTCCGAGGTTCGTTTTGGTTCCCGCTCGCCTTCGCCATTTTCTGGTACGCGGGGCTTCTCCTCTTTCCCATGACGTTTACCGGGATGCAGCCCTACCAGGATTTTGTCTTGAACGCCTATCTTTGGCTTCTCCTTGGCATCCTCTTCCGATTGCCGACCCTGGCCGCTTCCCCACAGTACACTGCCGCCGCTCAACTTCCACCGTATACGCCCTGGATGCGCTGACTTGCGCCTAGCCGTCGTTTCGCCCTTCGTTGACCGCCGTCATGGGACGGAGCGCGCCCTTGCCGAATTGCTGGAGCGCCTAGCTGGCAAAGAGCATTGCGAGATTCATCTCTTTGCCGAGCGCGTCGACGACCTTTTCGTGAATCAAGCAGGTGTCCCACGCGCACACGAATCCGGAGCGATCTTCTGGCATGAAGTTCCCTCCATTCCCGGTCCCCATCTCCTGCAATTCCTTGCCTGGCTTTTTCTGAATTCGTTTTCGCGCACATGGGATCGCTGGTTCCAAGGGCTTCGATTCGACCTGGTCCTCTCGCCTGGAATTAACTGTTTGGACGCCGATGTCGTCATCGTTCACGCGCTCTTCCATCGCCTCCAGGAACTTGCCCGCGAAGAGGTCCGCGATTCGGCAAAGCCCGGTTTTCTTCGGAGGTTTCATCGTCGCTTTTACTACGCTCTTCTTGCTCGATTGGAACGCCGCATCTATACAAATCCGGCAGTTTCTCTCGTGGCCGTTTCACAACGCACGGCCGCCCTCCTGAATGACTATTTTCACCGGCGAGACGCGCGCGTCATCCCCAACGGTGTTGACATGGCGCAGTTTTTGCCTTCCACGCGCCTCGCGTCGCGTGCCGTCGCGCGCATGAGGCGCAAGATTCAGGAAGCAGATTTCGTGCTGCTCCTGATTGGCAACGATTGGCGCGTCAAAGGTCTTGAAACCGTTCTTCGCGCCGTCGGTACGCTTCGAGAATTGCCAATTCTCGTGATCGCGGCCGGGGATGATTCCCCTGATTTTTTCCGTGAAACGGCAAGTTCTCTCGGCATTTCCGACCGCTGCCGTTTTGAGCCATCTCGCGAAGATGTTCTGGATTTTTATGCTGCCGCGGATCTCTACGTCAGCCCGAGCCGCGAAGATTCTTTTGCTTTGCCTGTTGCGGAAGCCATGGCCTGCGGCTTGCCCGTCATTACTTCCGTGAATGCTGGCGTGGCCGATATGATTCACGACGGCCTAGACGGCTTCATCCTTCGCCACCCCGATGATTTTCAGGCTCTCGCGCAGTTGCTCAACCGGCTTCGCGCGGATGAAGTCTTGCGGAGAAATGTCGGTGCCGCGGCGGCAAAGACCGCTCTTCAATGGACCTGGGACCGGAATGCCGCTGACGTCTGGGAGCTTCTGAAAGACGCTGCCCGCAAAAAAGCCTTGGCTTCTGGACGGAAGCCGTAGGGCGCAGCCGGAGATCAGCGGCTGGCGCGGTGCGCTTCGACGGCTTTTCGTGTCGCTTCCAGCGTGAACGTCAGCGTTTCCTTCGGTATGTCCGTCACAAAAGGTTTGATCATCCAGCCAACGCCCGTGGGAATGTCTCTCGTCAGCGAAGCCACCTCGCTTTGCAGGTAGACTCCGCCGTCGCGCTCTTCCATTCGCCACCACGTTTCCATCCGCCATAGGAAACCGCCATCATCGCCGGGCGGTTTTTCCCGTTCATCGCTGTTTCCGGCATTTTCGACTTGCGCAATGCGCACCGCCGAACTGCGGCTGTGTGCTCTTCCCGGTGCATCGTGGAAGTACTGGACTTCATGCTCGGTGTTCAGGACTACGGTGATCAGTTTGTGCCGCCGAAACCGCAAAGAGATCCTGAAATGATCGCCGTCTCGCGATTCGACTTTTGATCGCTCGACGTCCGGTGCGTAATAAACGGAGTGCTTGTCGTAATCTTCAAGCACACCCAGCACCTCCCCGAGTTTTGCTCCGGGAATGAAGACCACGCCGGTCCAGTGATGAATCATGCCGCCCGGACACGCGATGGGTTTGCCGTTGTCGAGGATTTCCAGCTTTTGCATCTTTACTTCGCCGCGTTTGAGTGCCGCGTAGGTTGCCACTCGTTGCTCTGCTGGAAGCCCATCTACCCACAGCATGCCAGTGCCGCGCTTCAATTCACGTTCATTTCGCGCTTCCGTCAGTTTTACGTAGCGCTCGAACGCCTCCGCAGTCTCCGTCTTCAATTTTGGGAGAGGAGGTCCGCCGGCGTGCGCAACCTGCGTAAACATCTGGATCAGCCCGTGCATCACCACCAGCAGCGCGATGAATCTCCTAGCAGTGCTGCTTACGGCTTTCACCTGTCGCGCGAACCCTTCAGATCGCGCCAACACAAGTTCTCTCAAGCAATTCATTCGGCAGCGACTCATGGAAATATGCGCATCCAAGACCCCTCTAGAATGCAAGTCGGATACCGCCGGACGCAAAAGAAAAGGAGGGCCTGGATGCAGGTCCTCCTAATCGCGTGCTCTGGTCTGAACGGCAGAAAAGGAAGCAGGAAACGAAACTTGGCGGGTTGGGTAGCTCGCACACGACCCCTTGCGGAGCCGCTGTCCCCGCGCGGCCCCCAACCCGTTCCTAGGAGACTACGCACCTGAACCGAGGGCCTCAATGGGTCAGCAGAGCCACTGGACAGGGTACCTGAGTAGTAGTACATCACGGCTATTTGGAGCCGAAAACTAAACGCAGCACCAAAGATAAGTATTGCAGTATCATCAAGATAGAAGGATAGGTGGCAAGCTTGTTTCGTCCAAGCCCTCCAATAGTACTAATTCCGTCTGGAGCCATCCAGCACGATTTCGGACCTATCCCGGGAATCGATCTCTCACCACCAGGTCACATACCAGCGAGCGTAGGTCGCTATTCCGAGGAAAAGAACTATCCACCAAAGTACAAGAACACTTCGCATCCAGAACTTGTAGCGCTTGATGCGGAACTTCTCCGGAAGGATCTCTGTTCCGGCAGCCAGCAAGATATACATTCCCCCAAACTCGGCAATGCCGCCTAACGCTGCATGCCCTGCAGCGAGCGCGTAGTACGGTTTTCCGATCCGGCTTGGGAGCCTGGGAAGTATCTGACGATGGAATGCCGGCAACATCGTCAGAGCGATCAAGGCAAGATTGAGAAGCACGATCAACGACTGGCACCATGCGTGCCACCGAAAGCGGCGCAGGCGCGCGAGCTGAGCCCCCATGAGCAGTCCCACGCCCATGGCAATTTCAAGGACCAGAGTCAGTTCGGCATGAGTGGGAGCCGCCGTACCTAAGAAACTCTCGCTCAGAGGAGCTCCTGTTTAGTACGAATTCGACGCGGAATCACGGTCCGCCCCGCCAATCACCGGACAGCCGTCGAATTCCTTCCAGGACTCTCTACCCTTCAAGAGTCCGTTCGCGTTTTTCAGTTTCAGCAGAACCACTCGCTGGACACGGCCGCTCTCCTTCCGGCCCTCACCTTCAACGCAAACATAAATTTCAGACGCCTTTTGTTCCAGGATCCTGATGTTAATTTGCGCCCCGCCCGGTGTCGCTTCGGCATGGATTTGCCTTTCGTCCCCCAACCGGGTCATGTAGCCATAATCGCCGAAGGTCTTCTTGCTCTTCTCCGGTTTCGGCCGAATGGAAGGGGGAAGCGTAGTCACATCTAACTTCTCGGCCACGAATTCAGTAATCTTCTCTTTGGGAACGGCCGCACGATTTCCTGCCAGACCCGCTGGCACGCAGGCCAGGGCCATCAATCCGCACAACAGTTTCATTGCTATTCTCCTCCGTTTCCAAAGTATTTCCGGGCGACTTAGCCCGGTCCATTCACGCCGCTCAGGAATCCTCCGAGGTGGCCCGTCAACGTCACTAGCGCAACCGTGACCGCCTCGATGGGCAAGCGGTAACCAGGCAGAACTCCTCCATGGCTGCGCCGCGCTCTCAGGTGCACGAGAAAGACTATCCAGATCAGCAGGCTTGAAACGCACCCAAGGATCAAATGCATCAAGAGAATGCCTTTGAGCCGTTGCCCTTCGAGTTGCCACTGCCATGCGAGAATTCCGGTGATCAAAACGGGCACCGTGACGACTGCCGCAGCCAGCAAATTGCAATAGGCTGCCGCGGCCAGGATTTGGCGCTTCGTCCAATGCGCCACAAAATCAAACGCCACGCCCGCGATGAACAAGGCGATCGGAAAATGAATCAGGACCACGTGCTGTGCGTGTTTCGAGAGCAGCGCCGCTTTGATGTCGAAGGGATGCAAGGTCTCTCCCTGCTCACTGCACGATGACTTTGCCGGTCATCGTCGGGTGAATCGAGCAAAAGTACGGATACGTTCCCGCTTTGCTGAAGGTGAAGGAAAACTTCTCGTCTGTATCGAGCACTTTGGATTTGAAGACCCCGTCGGTGCTGACCACGGTATGCGGGATGTCGTCGCGATTGGTCCACGTTACGGTTGCTCCTGCTGGGATTGTCAGCGTCCCTGGGCCGAAGCTGAAGTTATCGATCTTCACTTCCGTTGTTTCCGCCTTTTGCTGCGCGCCTGCGAGAACGCCCCTCTGGCCGATACCGAGCGTTCCCAGTGCGATCACCAGCACCGCCGTTAGAACTGCCATAGACACACTTCTCCTCATGTTTTTCCTACCTTTCCATTGATTTGCTGTCAGATTGGTTTCTTAGTTTTGGGTCATCCCGATCACGCCAGCGTCGAA
>Ga0137398_10000261_pt1 | contig 17537 bp, 16 predicted proteins | sample czorhiz216metaG_FD_106659 | JGI IMG/M metagenome (GOLD analysis project Ga0137398, IMG submission 106659) | Vadose zone soil microbial communities from Angelo Coast Range Reserve, California, USA - czorhiz2.16 metaG | ecosystem: Environmental > Terrestrial > Soil > Vadose zone | place: USA...
CATCAGTTTGAGCACCTGGCTCCGCGATTACTTGTACATTCCTTTGGGAGGAAGTGCCGGCGGCGAATGGAAAACTTCGCGAAACCTTCTAATTACCATGGTCCTGGCGGGGCTCTGGCATGGGGCAAACTGGACGTTTGTGGTCTTTGGGGCAATTCATGGCTCTGTTTTGGCTGCGGAGCGTTACTTTTTCCCTGCCAAAGCGAAGCAAAAAGATGCAGCACTGCCTCAACATTTTACTGGCGTCTTCTCCCTTTGGGCGCAGCGAATCCTGACATTCAATGTCTTTTGCCTGAGCTTGGCATTCTTCCGTGCCCCCTCACTCTCTGCGGCGGTGCAGTTCCTGGCTGGCCTGTCTAACTTCGCTTGGCGCACTGAATACGCCTCGGCGTTCTTCATGCTGTGCCTTTTCTCTATACCTTTGTTCGTTGTGGATCTGTTGATGGAATCCAGCAACCAGGAATACCCATTTGCAAACGCTCCATTCGCCGTTCGGACCGCGCTCGCGGCTTTCACACTCATCATCCTTGCACTCTTTTCGGGGAACAGTCTCAATGCCTTCGTCTATTTCCAGTTCTAAGTCTCCGGCCCTGGTCCACGCCAGGGTGCTGCTGGGAATCTGCGCTATTCTTGTCCTTTTCTTCGAGATTTGTGCCAATTACCTTCTCAAACGAAATTCAGAAACCTACGCTCGCGTATCCCAGCAATACGCTGAGGCCGTCAAGGTGCGCCCCTCAAGGTCTGGCGAACCAGCATCCGTTCTGATGGTGGGCAATTCCTTACTCATGGAAGGAATAGACGTAGACCGCCTGCAGGAATTGACCTCCAGCAAGATGCGGATATATCCCCTCTTTCTTGAAGCCACTGGTTACTACGACTGGCTGTACGGCCTGCAGCGCCTCTTTCGTCAAGGTGCAAGGCCCCAGGTGGTGGTCCTGGGCGTCGGCGTGAATAGCTTTCTTCAAAATAGCGTGCGGCAGGACTATGCTCCGATGATGTTTTTCGACATCCGCGACGTCCTCGGTGCCGCTTCCGATTTAAATCTGGATCGCACCGCCACGAGTAACCTCTTACTTGCGCACTCGAGTGTATTCTGGGACACGCGCGGCGTCATTCGAACGCAAGTTCTCCGCCGCATGGTTCCTCATTGCAAAGAGCTCTTCTCGCTGGTAAAGCTCAAGCCGGCACTTCCGCCAGGTCCGGAACTTGCAGCCATCACGACCGCCCGGATTCGGAGTTTGCGTCAACTCTGTGAAGCTCACGGCGCAAGACTGATCATCCTGGTCCCACCGACTCCCTCTTCCGAACAGGCGGTCCGCCTAATGGCCATCGCTTCACAGAAGGTTGGGGTCGATTCCCTGGTGCCTATTGATCCAGCAACACTTTCAGAAAAGTTCTACCAGCCAGACGAACTCCATCTCAATTCCGAGGGCGCAGCGCTTTTCACCTCGGCTTTAGCAACTTACCTCCCCGTAGAGATTGGCGGACCCAAATCCGCATCCTCGCCTAACTAGAACCCACGCCAGCCATTATTTCTGATCTCAGGAATTTCAGTCTGACTCGGGCAGGTTCCCTTCGCCTAACTTCTGCAGGTTTCTACTGCTCCCGTTTTGCGGACATTCCCCTCGGACCGTTCCGGTATGTACCGCCTTGTCCCAGTTCTGGAGGCCGGGTACGGTAACCATGAATATGAGCCCGTAACGTTTCACCAATTCCATCAAGGATGTTCAGCATGAAGATACTCACTATTGTGAGAGCATTTTGGACAATCCATAGGAGTGGAGGCCTATGTCGGCGTGTGATGTAGCAATTGTAGGAGCTGGTCCGTACGGACTCTCGGCGGCGGCGCACTTGAAAGCCGCCGATGGTCTGGATGTCCGTGTATTCGGTGAACCGATGTCTTTCTGGGAGAAACACATGCCCAAGGGCATGCTTCTCCGCTCTCCCCTGGAGGGGTCACACCTTTCCGATCCGACCGGTGCGCTGTCATTGCAAGCCTATGCAGCGGCCAAAGGGAACCCGCTCACCGCGCCGTTCCCGCTCCACCGCTTCACCGACTATGGGCGTTGGTTTCAGAATCAAGTCGCGCCCGACTTGGATTCCAGGAAGATCGACCGTGTGGAGAAGAATGGATCTGGGTTCCAGCTCACACTCGGAGACGGAGAAAATCTAAAGGCACGGCGGGTCGTTATTGCCGCTGGAATCATGCCCTTCGCTTGGCATCCACAGGAATTTAGGTCTCTCCCGTCCTCGTTAGCCTCGCATGCCTCCGCGCACACCGATCTCAGCCGTTTTTCTGGAAAGAGAGTAGCCGTGATTGGCGGAGGGCAGAGCGCACTCGAATCGGCCGCACTGTTAAACGAGATGGGAGCGGAGGTTGAAGTGTTAGTCCGAACCTCGATTGTCCGTTGGCTCTGGCGGAGTCCTTGGGTGCACACCTGCCGGCCAATCGCACGCATGCTGTATGCGCCACCTGACGTGGGCCAAGCCGGGATTAGCCACCTCGTGGCACGTCCAAATTTGTTCCGGCGACTACCCCGTTTGGTGCAGAACCGCCTTGCGGTGCGCGCCATCCGGCCGGCGGGTGCAGCCTGGTTGAAACCGCGATGCCAACACTTTCCAATAACGACGGGACGGGCAGTCATTTCCACTCTAACCTCAGGCGACCGCGTAATTCTTAAATTGGGAGACGGCAGTGAGCGGCACGTCGATCACGTTCTGCTTGCGACTGGCTACCGTGTGGACATCTCCCGCTATCCGTTCCTCGGCGTGAAGCTGCTTTCATCGATCCGTCAAATCGCCGGCTATCCACAACTTGACGTCGGATTCGAATCCTCCGTTCCCGGTCTGCACTTCTTGGGCGCCCCCGCCGCTTGGAGTTTTGGCCCGCTCTCGCGCTTCGTCGCCGGCTCGGCGTTCGCTGCCCGTGAGCTGACGCGCAAGATCCTTCGCAATGCGCCGAATCACGCCGCCTCGTAAGGATCTATGTCAGCTACGGCCGCGCTTCCAGAGACGTTGAATTCCTCGAATCTTAGCGCCAGCGTCTACGCCGGATCCGCCGGCGCGTTGATCATGGGTGCGGACTACCGGGGCCTCGGCGTGGTGCGCAGCCTCGGTCGTCGTGGAATTCCTGTTTGGGTCATCAAGCAGGGCGGACATCTTGTGGCCACAACCTCCCGGTACGTTTGCCGCAACATTTCCTGGCCACCCAAGGACGAACAGAGACAAATTGACTTCCTCTTGGACCTGGCGGACAAACATTATCTTTGCGGCTGGGTGCTCTTTCCCACCGACGACTACGCTGTCACTCTGGTTTCGCGCAACTATGAGGCGCTGGCGAGTCACTATCGGCTCACCGTGCCTCCTTGGGAAGAGCTGCGCTGGGCCTGCGACAAGCGCCTGCTGCACCGTCTTGCGCACGACCTCGGGGTTCATCAACCCTGGGCCGCCGCTCCAAACTCCCGAGAAGAACTCGCAGCACTCGACCATTCTTTCCCCTTGATCCTTAAGCCCGCGCTCAGGATGGAACCTGGCAGTCTCGCCGTCCCCAAAGCCTGGCGGATCGATGATCGGGCTTCGTTGCTGGCGCGTTATGACCAGGCATGCACGCTAATTGCCCCAGAAAACCTAATCGTCCAGGAATTGGTGCCGGGGGGCGGTGAATCGCAGTTTTCCTACGCCGCTCTTTGCAAAGACGGTGTGCCTCTCGCTTCCATTGTCGCAAGGCGCACTCGGCAGTACCCGATGGATTTCGGGCAATTCAGCACCTACGTCGAAACAGTGGATGAGCCACAAGTTATCGAGCCCTCCGTGCGGCTCTTGAAAGCCTTGCGCTTCACGGGCCTTGTGGAAGTCGAGTTCAAGAAAGACCCGCGGGACGGTCAATGTAAGGTTATCGACATCAATCCGCGCGTTTGGGGCTGGCACACACTTTCCAGGCGCTGTGGGGTTGACTTCCCTCACCTCCTTTGGCTCCTCCTCAGGGGCGAATCTTTCTCACAACTGCACGGGCGCGCCGGCCAGCGCTGGATGCACATGAGCAGCGACATGTCGGTGGCAATCCGGGAAATCCTGAGCGGCCGGCTCTCACTTCGGGATTATGCGCGGTCACTGCGAAGACCTCTGGAGTCTGCCATTTTTGCCTGGGACGATCCCCTGCCCGGACTTCTCGATCTGCCGCTTTTCGCCGGCACCCTCGGCAAGCGAGTCCTTCAGAGAAAGAAGGCTTAGCGGTCCGTGAAAACAGCCGCACTTGCACATCGCGTGAACCGCGCCCGGCCGAGCGCAATCCTCCTCCTTCAGGGGGGAGGTAAGCGAGTGGCACTTTGCTGTTGACACCTGTATCGTTGTGTAGTGTAGTGCCATACATGAGAATGCTGATTTTAAGCATCCGGCTGAGAGCTGAGCAACTCCAAGGCTTAGAGAAGTTTGCTAAGGAGCGTCATCTATCTGTTGGGTGGTGCATCCGAGCAGCTGTTGATGCGTGGTTAAAAAAGAATGCAAAGAACATTTAAGTATCGACTCTATCCCAACCGCAAGCAGCGGGAGACTCTAGCGGCGCAGTTAGACCTGTGCCGGGAGTTGTACAACGCCGCACTTGCACTCTGATCGTGGAGCACCTCGCTGGCGATCCATGTTCGATGGAGCGGCAAGGTTCTTTCACGGAGCCTTTCTCCGCCCGGCTCGCAGGTCACGTCGCCGGTTTTCCGGGCAGACGAATTGAGTCCAACGTTGCAAATCAACAACGCCTAAATTCGCAATGGAAACTGAACGCCGCCATCAACCCAGAAAGCAGCCGGAGAAACTCACCTACGTCCATTTTGAACCGGAGAACGGAGGTATCGTTTTGAACGCCTCGGAGGGCGGTATCTCCTTTTTCGCCATCGCTCCCCTCCATCAGACGGGCACAATCCGTTTCGCGATCGTGCCGGGCGCCCAGGAACGGATCATGGCCGCCGGCCAAGTCGTCTGGACGGATGAATTGAAAAAGGTTGGTGGCTTGAGCTTTGCGGAACTTGCCCCCGATGTTCGCGAACGGGTCCGCTACTGGTTGAGTCAGCGAGCCGCGCCTCGAAACCCTCAAGCAAACACAGGACCTTTGAATCCTGATGAATTAACCGGAAGGCACAGACAGGAACAGCAGGCGAGAGACGAGATGGGTCTCCTTGCTTCTTTCGCACACAGCATTCCGCCGCCGGAGTCAAGGATCCCCGCCGCCCAGGCTTCCAGCGTCTACGCTTTCCCAACGACTTTGTTCCCGCCGGAATCGGCTACATGCCATCGGCGAATGCATCAATCTCGGCCGCAATACATGCGTGGCGCCGCCACGGGAATTCTCATTTCTATCTTCGCTTTGATGATCTTCGTGTTTCTCCAGAATTTTCGCCCCGGAATCGGCGGCTCGCTGATTCGGCTCGGAAAGAAACTAGTGCAGATAAATCGGCCGCTGCCTGCATCGCCGGACGCGGCGCCCGCGCAGCCCGCAAGCCCGGTTCAGGACGACCGCTCTGTCGCCAGCGAGTCGAATACGGAGATATCTTCGATTGAAGCTTTGGAAAACCCTGCCCTGCCCTCCACGGTCGAGCCTCTGCCGGAAAATTCTCCGCCGGCAAAGGCTCATGCCGACGAACGGCCGAACCCTCCGCCACCCCTGCGCCACGCTATCGGTGCGAGAAACCGCGCCACAACATTGCAGCACCTCTGGAAAGCAGTAGGGGAGGGCAACACGACGGCGGAAATTGCACTCGCTCAGCTTTACCTGACAGGAAACGGCGTGCCCAAAAGCTGCGAACAAGCTCGTGTCCTGCTTTCTGCGGCCTCGAAAAAAGGAAATGCCGAGGCCACGCGGCAATATCGCAGGCTGCTCAGTACAGCTTGTAATTAGCGGGCCCAAGTGAGTATCGGACTGACTGGTCGAGTAGGTCTGTTGAGAGGAAGAAGATTCGGCAAACTCACAAACGACCTCGGGTTGGCCAAAGAATACTTCGCCCTCCATCTTCACGGAACAATCTTCCGCAGCACGACAAAACCCGCATATCCATGCGCGAGTGGCCTCAGCGATATGATCAAGACCAAATAGCGGGAAACGCACTCCTTCAGGGTTGCACCAGGCCTCGACGGACCGCGTAGCGTACTAGACTTGCCGTTTCATGGATATCCAGTTTCCGCATGAGTCTTGATCGATGTGACTCCGCCGTTTTCACGCTGATGTCCAGCAGAGAAGCCACGTCCTTCGTCGACTTCCCCTCCGCAATCAGTTGCAGCACTTGGCGTTCGCGAGCAGTGAGCGGATCCGCGGGCCTCTCCGATTTCGTTCGGTACGCCTCGATCACAGTCCGCGAGACACCCGGGCTCAGATAGAACATCCCTCGTGAAACTTGCTGAATGGCGTGTACTAGATCGCTTGCCACCTGGCTTTTCAGCACATACCCTTTTACCCCAGCCTCCAGGGCCTCAAGGATGTACTGATCTTCTTCATGCTGGGTGAGCAGAATCACCTTCGTTTTGGGACAGGAACGGCCGAGTTCCCGCGCTGCATCTATCCCGTTTAGCATCGGCATACTGATATCCATGATGGCGATGTCCGGATGAAGTGATACTGCCTGGGTCACCGCTTCCTGTCCATCAGCAGCTTCCGCAACGACTTTAACTTCTTCTCGCTCGAGCAATGACTTTAAGCCCTGGCGTACCAGGACATGATCATCAGCGAGCGCGACGCGAATTGGCATATGCATCCTCCAATGGAAGTCGAATCAAAAGTTCAGTTCCTTGCCCGCGGCGCGATTCAATGCGCACCGTTCCACCGATTGCACTCAAGCGTTCCTGCATGCCGATCAGGCCTAATCCCTTCCGGCAGCCCGCGGCTTGAAGAGCGCGCGCGTCAAAACCCGCTCCGTCGTCCCGGATCGAGCAACACAACACGAACTCGTCTCGCCACGCGCGCACCCAGATATTGCCTGCCTTTGCATGCTTGACGGCGTTGGTCAGCGCTTCCTGGACGACGCGGTAGAGGGCGATCTCGGTGGCGCTGGGGAGCCGCCCGGCAAACGCCACCTTGATGTGGATAGGCAGATTGGCGCGCTTTGAAACTCCTTCGGCCAGGAAGCGGATCGCCGGAATCCATCCAAGATCGTCCAAAACCGTTGGCCGAAGTTCATGGGAATACCGTCGCAACTGTTTTTCAACCTGGTTGAGCAATTCTTCAACCCGCCCCATCTGCTCTTTGTGACGATCCGGCAACTCCCGTGCGACGTCTGCGAGCGCGAGATGCACGGCCACCAAAAGCTGCCCGGCCTCGTCGTGCACGGCATACGCGATCCGCTTGATCTCTTCCTCCAGCGTTTCATTGAGATGCCGCAGCGCGGCGATCGCATCTTGCACTCCGCGGTGCGCCATTTCGTAAGGGGAGAGCATCTCTGCCAGGAAATCTCCAGCCGCCTTCAGCAATTCCTGGTGCCGCGCCGCTCCTGGTGCCTCGGCAAGCATCCCGTGGATGGCCTGATGATGCATGAAGGCGATTTCCATGAAGCTCTTTTTCTCGGTGATGGCGCGGCGCCCCAACTCGTAGGCCCGGCCCAGCGCGGCCTCGCCGCCGCTCCGGGCGTATTCACCAAACGCCGAGCGATATTCTTCTTCAAAATTCGCCGGGGTCTTGCTCCTCCGTTTCGTTGCCGTCTTCATGCTTGAATCCCGGTTAGCCTCACCACCAAAACGAGCGCGTCATCATTTCCCCGGCAGTGACGTTCTAGCATCCGGTCCGCCGCTCTTTGCGGGGATTCCAGCGAGGAAAGACCTTCGGCAAAGTCACCACGAATCCCATCGGTAACAAATACCAGGGTATCCCCTTTCGCTACCGGAAGCACCGCGGCCTGCAGCGCGGGCAACTGCGAGCCGACCACGCCGCCACGCAGCAGTAGCAGCTCCTGCACGCTTCCCTTCTGCGCCCCAGCGCGCATCAACGCTCCTTGCACGTTGCCAACGCCCGCCCAGGTCATCATGCCATGCTCCTGATCAATGGAAGCAAGGCTCAGCACCACGCCGCGCGTCGAGCGGAGCCCCTCGTGGCAGCGCTGCAGCAGTGAAATGACCGGTTCGTCCGCTCCCGCTTTGAGAATGGAAACCGCCGCCTTCGCCGCGTTGGCAGCTTCTCCTCCGTGTCCTATTCCGTCAATCGCCGCGATCAGAATTCCACTGTGGTTACAGCAAACCAGATGCTGGTCGCCCGATTCACCCTGACCCGGGAGAACAAACTTCGCCACTCCATACTCCACCAGCGGTGCCTTTATTGTTTCCACTTCTTCACCGTCACGATCGTCCCCTGGCCTGGTTCGGAGGTAATTTCAAACTCGTCCATCAGGCGGCGCACTCCCGGCAGCCCCAGTCCAAGGCTTCCCGATGTCGAGAACCCGTCTCGCATTGCTTGACGAATGTCCCGGATTCCCGGGCCGCTATCGGAAGCGATGATCAACACGCCCTGGCGGCTCGACCCATGGACCATTTTCAGGCTGATTTCGCCTTTGCGCGCGTAGGACACAATGTTGCGCGCCAGTTCGGAAATGGCCGTGGCGATCAGCGTGGCGTCTCCGGTGGAAAAACCTAGTTCGGTCGCGAGAGCGCGGCCTCTCTGACGGGCTGTCACGATATCTTGGTCCGAGTTGATGGCCACCCGGATTTCTCCAGCCCTCACTGTGTCTCTCTCTCAGTCGGGGTTCTTGAATTTTTGAGTCAAGTACGCCAGACCTTCCTCCAGGTCCAGTGCCGTCGCAACGTCTTCCAGGGTCAGCCCCAGCTGAACCATGGCAAAGGCCACTTCCGGCTGTATCCCCACAATCACCGTTTCCGCGCCCCGCAGCCGAATCATGTGTGCGATCTCCCGCAGCGTCCGCGACGCAAACGAGTCCATCACGTCCATCGCCGTCACGTCCACGATCACGCCACGCGAGCGTAGCTTTACCACCTGTTGCACCAGACCTCGCCGCAAGTGTTCCAGGTCCGCGTCCGAGAGCGCCGCCTGAAAGGTGGCAATCAGGACCTCTCCCTGTTTCAGAATGGGGACTTCCACGTGGCCCTTCTTCCCTAAGGTTTAGCGGGTTTCCGCCAGTGTCACCACTTTGTATCCCAGCAGTCTTTCCGCCTGCTCGATGCCGCCTTGCAGGTCGCCCACCGTGTTCATCTTGCCCAGGTCCACGCCGATGGTCACCAGGGTCTGCGCAATCTCCGGCGAAAGGCCCGTGACAATGACCGTTGCGCCGAGCAGCCGCGAAGCTTCCACCGTCTGCACCAAGTGGTTCGCCACCGTCACGTCCATGGCCGCCACACCGGTGATATCGATCACCACGACTTTTGCGCGATTCGTGCGGATGCCACGCAGGAGTTGTTCCGTCAACTGCCGGGCGCGTTGTGGATCGATCACGCCGATGATCGGCAGAATCAGCAATCGTTCGCGAACCTGCAGCACGGGCGTAGAGAGTTCGCGGATCGCTTCCTGTTGCTGGCGGATGACGCGTTCGCGCTCCTGCACGAATCCTACTGCCACGGTGTTCGCGATGCGGTTCGCGGCAGGCTCGTAGGCATCCAGGATGCGATTCAATTTCTTGAAATCCGTCTGGTACTTTGCGAAGAGGGACCGCGCCAGGACGTCGCGCAGCAGCAGAACGATTCCCACGACTTCGTGCGTCTCCACCCCTCGCGGAATGATGCGTTCCGACAGGTTGCGCGCGTAAGCTTGCAGCGCTTCGAAGGCTTCCGTCTCCAAAGCCTCCACGTAGCTGTCGTACACCGAAGTTGCTTCCGCGAAGATCTCTTCCTTGGTCATCGCCGTCAGCAGGCGTGTCTCCGTGATACGCACCACCCATTCTTCGCGCAACTGCGTGCGGTTTTGCCGAAGGTGCGCCACGAGTTCGCGAAGAAGCTCTGACGGCGCTTCACTCCGCACTATTTCGACCCCTGGACCGCCCCTTGCCTCCGAGTCCCTTGAAGTGAACTCTCGTTTGGACATGAATCGATTCTCCTTGCGCTGAAGGGCTTGAACTTTGTGCAGACGGTTTGCTTGAGCCCCCTGCAGATTGGCAACAAGTACCATGACTTACCTGCCCCCTTCAAGCAGGTGAATCCCTGCAACTACCATCAGGTAAATACCTGAGTTGCAACCCATATTTCAGTGAGAATAACAGGCCTTTTGCTCACTGGCGGCAAAACCCAGCAGAAACATGCAAGACCATGGTAATTGAAATACTTAGCGCCAGGGAGAGCTAACCGTATAGTCTGTAAGGGTTTATCTCTTGAGGAAGGAATCCCTCATTTCAAGCCTCTGGGACTCCTCCCTACCGATTCACCGCTGAAGCACGCAACAGTTTTAGTCCAGAGAACGAGGCTTCGCGCATCGGGTCTCGCATCCGGTTATCACCTGCGCCGATCACCCATTGTGCCGCCGATGCTTCGTTTCATCTGGTACATTTCAGTGGCCACGAGTAGCATTTTGCACATGCTCAGACTACTCCTTGCCCTGCTCAGTTTCTTCGCGGCAGCGTACTCTGCCGATCTGCCCACCAGGAAATTTGTGAACCTGGCGGCAATCAAAACGATGGTCGCGGCCGCTGAAGCGGAAGCTAAAAAGCTGAATGTTGAAGTGACTATCTGCATCGTCGACGAAAGCGGCAATCTGCTTTTTCTGCAGAAAGCGGATGCCGCCCCGCTCAACACCATCGAATTCGCCCAAAAGAAAGCGCGCCACGCTGCGCTCTACAAGAGTCCTTCGAAAGACGGCGCCGAGGCATTGAAAAAGGGCCATCTCGATGTCCTCGCTTTTCCGGACTTTTTCCCCAACCAGGGCGGACTGCCCATCCAGGTGGACGGCCAGACCATCGGTGCTATTGCTGCCAGTGGCGCCAAATCTGAGATTGACGAAGCCGTCGCACAAGCAGCGCTCGACGCTCTCTTCAAGAAGTAATCAAGACCAACTATCATCCAGCGGGCGAGTGAAATGCTTCGCGGCAATGCACAGGAGCGTCACCGGCGCATGGGAAGGTGTTGCCTTTCTCGGGCTCGAAATAGAGCTTGCCCCGGGGTACCGCGATGGACTGGGGAGCGCTGGTGCCTTTCGGCTGACTCGCCGCGCTCGGCTAAGCGCTTTACAAACTCTCGCCTAAAACGTACAGTGGCGCGGCCTTCCCGCCGGGCAGGCATATCACCACGGTTCTATCGGAGAGGAGACTGGCGTGGTCAACCGTCTGAAACAAAGGTCGCTGCCCTTGGTAGCTCTGCTCTCCGCGTTGCTGACCACCGCCGGGACAGCTGCTGCTCAATCGAGCTACGACCTGCGCTCCCCTGACAACAGGATCGAAATCAGAATCCGCTCCGCCCAACACCTCCGCTACGACGTGCTCTTGAAAGGCCGCACTTTGCTGCAGGATTGCACTCTGTCTCTCGACATCGACCACAAGTCTCTGGGCGTAGACCCGAAAGTTCTCGCCGCAAAAAAACTCACTTACGACCAGACCGTTGAGCCTCCGGTGCGTCAGAAGTTTGCGCGAATTCGCGAAAACTACAATGAATTGCGCCTCGAAATGGAAGGCGGGTACGCCGTTGTCTTTCGCGCATACAACGAAGGCGCCGCCTACCGATTCGAAACGTCGCTTCCTCAGCAGCAGGTGAAAGTCTTCAGCGAAGAAGTTCAGTTCAATTTCTCCGGAGATTCCATCGTCTATTATCCGCAGGAAGACAGCATGTTTTCGCACAACGAGCGAAAGTATCTTCCGCAACATTTGCGCGAAATCGATCCGGCGTTCATCGCCACCATGCCTGCAGTTGCGGATGCCGGACAAGGCGCAAAACTCGCGATCGCCGAATCAGATGTGGAAGATTATCCGGGAATGTGGCTGCGCGGCACCGGAGGCTTCGGACTTGCCGGTACGTTCCCTGCTTACCCGCTAAAAGAAAAATTGCAGAAGGACCGCGATTTTAGAGTCGTTGAGGCAGCCGAGTACATCGCAGTTACTTCCGGCACGCGCACTTATCCCTGGCGGCTGGTGGGGATCGTTGAGAAGGACGGAGACCTGCTGACAAACCAGCTTGTGTGGTTGTTGGCGAAGCCGTCGCAATTGCAAGACACCTCGTGGATCAAGCCGGGAAAAGTCGCGTGGGACTGGTGGAACTACAACAATATTTACGATGTGGATTTCAAGGCGGGAATCAACACAGAGACTTATAAGTATTACATCGACTTTGCCGCGAAATATGGCCTCCAGTACATCATTTTGGACGAGGGCTGGTACAAACTTGGAAACGTTCTGGAAATCGTTCCCGAAATCAATATGCAGGATCTGACTGCGTACGCCAAAGAAAAAAATGTGGGAATCATTCTTTGGGTGGTCTGGAAGTCGCTCGACGACCAGCTGATCCCCGCTCTCGATCAATATGCGAAGTGGGGCATCAAGGGAATCAAAGTCGATTTCATGCAGCGGGACGATCAGCTGCTGATCAACTTCTACCACAAAGTCAGCCGCGAAACCGCCAAGCGCAAAATGCTCGTCGATTTTCACGGCGGGCAGAAACAAATCACCATGACCCGCACATGGCCCAACATGATCAGTGGAGAAGGAGTTCGCGGGATGGAGTGGAGCAAATGGAGCGCCGACTCTGAACCAAAACACAACGTCACGCTTCCTTTTACAAGAATGTTCCTCGGCCCCATGGATTACACGCCTGGAGCAATGCGCAACGCCACCAGAACCACCTTTGCACCAATCCATCAGCAGCCGATGGCGCTGGGCACGCGCTGCCATCAGCTCGCTATGTACGTGGTATTCGAAAGCCCCCTGCAGATGCTCTCCGACAGCCCGTCGAATTACTTGCGCGAACCAGAAGTGATGGAATTTCTTGCTCCCGTTCCATCCGTCTGGGATGACACCAAAGTCCTTGATGGCCGCATCGCTGAATACGTTTTGGTGGCAAGAAGAAACGGCAACGACTGGTATGTGGGCGCGATGACCGATTGGACGGCGCGCGAACTCCAACTGGATTTCTCCTTCCTGCCCGAAGGCAATTTTTCGATGGAAGCTTATCAGGACGGAGTAAACGCCGACCGCATGGCCAGTGATTATAAGAAAGTGAAAATGCAGGTCAACAAATCCACGAAACTGAAAATTAAATTGGCGCCCGGCGGCGGCTGGGCGGCACGCATCCATCCGTAACAAATCCCCGTTAAGCGCCAAGACGCGGAGCAAACACAGGAAGCCGCGCTCAATACAGCCGCCAGAATGGCTCTCCTGCAAGAAGAGTGCTTCCTACTCGAATTGCTTTCTGAACTGGGCGAATTCTTGTCTCACGTCCGCAATCTCCTTTTGAAAGCGGGCTGCGTCGTTGCGAAGTGCGGTGACTTCCTTCTCCAGGTGAGCAATCCGTTCTCCTTCGGCGGACCGAGGAGGGAGTTGCGGCTCCGCTATTGACTTGGCATCCCACTCCTCCAGGTCGCCGGACAAAAGATGTACGTAGCGGGCCTCCTTGGTCCCGGGCTGCCGGGGAAGAACCTTGACGAGCGGGGGCTCGCGCCTCATCAGGTGCTGCAGGCTGGATTGCACGGCGCCCAGGTCCTCGAAAGGATGCATGCGCTCGGCGCGGGTGCGAAGTTCGCCGGGCGTCTGCGGCCCGCGCAGCAACAAGACGCAGAGGATGGCGACCTCGTGACGATAGAAGTTGAAGGCTTCCTGGAGGCGGTGCTCGTACTTGGTGACGCGGCTGTCCGCCGCGCTGACGTAGCGGACTAGAGATTGTCCATCCAGAGAATGCAAGGCCTGGCGGGCGGCCGCTTCGTCCAGGTTCATGAGGGGATCGCGATTCGATTTCTGGTTGCAGGCGTTGACGAGGGCGTTCAACGAAAGCGGATAGTATTCGGGAGTGGTGATTTCTTTTTCGATGAGGGAACCCAGAACCCGGCATTCGACTTCGTTCAGGAGGATGTTCACAGGGTGGAATGATACAACGTTTGGGGACTGGCGACGGGAAGAGGCAGCGAGGCAAGGAAGTAAGGAGGTAAGGAGGTAATGAGACAAGGAATGAGATAGAGACGAAGGGATGGTGGTCGAGGGAGAACAAGCAGGGGGCAGCCCGCCTCATGAAAATTGGCCTCATTCAAAACAAAGGAGTTACGGGAATAAAGATCTGTAAGGATGCAGCGCGGTAGAGAGGTGTGGCACCGGGAAATGCCCAAGGGTGCAGTATTTCTGGCGCAAAGGCTGATAGCCGGTCGGGAACGAGAATCGCGGGATTTCTCCTGAAAATGGCCGCGCGCTTGTCCAAGGCGTTCGGAGGCAGTGCCGAAAGCTGGCTTTCACAGCAAGCGCTTTATGATCTTGCGCGGGTCCGCGCCGACGGCATCAAGCTCAGGCGGCTGGCACTGCTTTGGTCAGTTTCAAGGCTGGTCATTTGCGGAAGGATCGTTCCCAAGCGCTGTTCAACGATCGTATAAAGTCAAAAGGAAGTCACTCTGGCTGGGGCATGAGAACCTGGGGTAGACTGTGGTCGTAAAGATTCATCTGCGACCTGATTTGGAACAAATGATCAAGCAGGGCATTCAGCGCGGGCCCTACCAAACCGTGCATGAGTTTGTGCGGCGCGCCATTTCCCTGCTTCACGAGCCAGAAGCCTGTCTGGCCGAGCATAGCACGGAGATCCGGTTAAAAATCGAGCGCGGTTACGCAGTCGCGCAACGCGGAGAATGGATCGATTCCGACCAGGTTCGCTCCTGGCTGGATGAAAGGAAACGTGCTTGGCTGGAAGAAAAGCGCCAAGCAAGAGCAGTTATCAATGTTAATTTCAGATGGAACCCGTCACCTCAAGTTTGTTGTACTGCTCCTTGCCTTGAGTTTGGCCGGTTGCAGGCAAGACGAAGCCAAGACCGCTTCCGCCGGAGCCTTTGACGATATTTCAATTAGCGTTGAGAGGCTATCAGACATTCACGCGGCTACGCACATCTGTGAATTAGTAGCGGCGATAAGCTTGAAGAGTCCCGGCAGGTCTGAAGAGTGTTCTAGCAGGCCCGCAGCGATGGCCGAAGAGTTGGAGAACGAATTTCTGAATGCTTTCCAGAAAAACCCGGCTTGCAAAGGGATCACGCTACTTGTTGGAACTGACGACCCCGCAAGGCTTGCAACGCCTGAGGAACAGCAAAGATTGGCGCATGCAAAGTATCGCCTCTATTTCCATCTCACGGTTACGAAAGAAGGAGACGTGAACTGGGACAATTCGAACTGGCAACTAGAGCGTATCCTTGGCGACAGCAAGCCAGTACACGGATCGATGAGGAACCTGGAAAAAGAGACTACCGCCTTCTGCGCCGTTGTTCGGGGTGAGGGTGGTTCCGTCCGTTAGCTGTACTCGCCGGCGCATTCGTGAGGACTTCATCGTAGATGCGGAGTGGAGTTGAAGGAGCGATGAGAACAATCAAAGGACCGGGGATATTTCTGGCGCAGTTTGCCGGCGATGCGGCGCCGTTCAACAGTTTGAAGACCATCGCTTCGTGGGCCGCGGGGCTCGGCTATAAAGGGGTACAAATCCCGTGCTGGGATGGACGGCTGTTTGATTTACAGCGAGCGGCAGAGAGCAAGACCTACTGCGACGAGATCCGCGGCACGCTGGCGGGCCACGGCCTAGCGGTCACCGAGCTTTCGACTCATCTTCAAGGCCAGTTGGTGGCCGTGCATCCCGCGTATGACGTGGCCTTCGATGGGTTCGCGCCGGAAAAGCTGAGGAGCAACCCGCGAGCGAGGCAAGCCTGGGCGGTTGAACAATTATTGCTTGCGGCGCGCGCGTCCGCCAATCTGGGACTTGCGGCGCATGTGACATTTTCAGGGGCGCTGGCGTGGCCGTATTTGTATCCGTGGCCGCAGAGACCGGCGGGGCTGATTGAAACTGCTTTTGAAGAGCTGGCGGCGCGTTGGCGTCCCATCCTGGATGCATTTGAAAAAGCAGGAGTAGATCTGTGCTACGAAATCCATCCCGGCGAAGATTTGCACGATGGCGTCACTTTCGAAATGTTTTTGGAGCGCTGCGGCGATCATCCGCGGTGCAACATGCTTTTTGACCCGAGTCATTTCGTGCTGCAGCAGCTTGATTATCTGGAGTTCATCGATCTGTATCACAGCCGGATTAAAATGTTTCACGTGAAGGATGCGGAATTTCGTCCGACCGGCCGGCAGGGCGTTTACGGGGGCTACCAGGCCTGGGTCAATCGAGCCGGAAGGTTTCGTTCGCCGGGTGATGGGCAAGTTGATTTCAGCGCCATATTTTCCAAGCTGACACAGTATGATTTCCCCGGATGGGCGGTGCTGGAATGGGAATGTTGCATCAAGAGCGGCGAGCAGGGGGCGGCGGAAGGTGCGCCGTTTATTCAGCGGCATATCATTCAGGCTGCGGGCAGCACTTTTGATGACTTCGCAAGTTCAGGTGCGGATCCACGGGCGAATCGGCGGATGTTAGGACTAGAGTAGCGTCCAGAAAATAACCTTGGATAGTCTCTGAGCTCTTTAGGCGAGCAGAAGAATACGTAACACAGAGCTCAGAGAGAGCGCCCCGGCCGGGTGGGGGCAGGCGCCGGACACCGAGCGGAAAGAGACGGCGCGTACTTTTTCGAAGTATTTACGGGACGCGACACTAGCTTGAAATGGGACGAGGATCATGACAGCAAATCCAAAAGGCACTGATGCAATAAACCGGCGTCTCCGGCTAGGCATGGTCGGCGGCGGGCCGGGCGCTTTCATTGGAGCGGTTCACCGCATTGCGGCGCGGCTCGACGATCGTTTTGAGCTGGTTGCGGCGGCTTTGTCGTCGAATCCCGAGCGAAGCCGCGCCGGGGCTCTTGAACTGCATATCGCGCCGGAACGTGCTTACGGAAGTTTCGCGGAGATGGCCGCGGCGGAGGCGAAGAGGCCGGACCGGATTGACGCCGTCTCGATTGTCACGCCCAACCATCTTCATTTCGAGCCAGCGAAAGCGTTCTTGGAGGCCGGCATTCACGTTATTTGCGACAAGCCGCTGACCACAACGGTGGAAGATGCGCTGGCGCTGGCGCAGATCGTGCGGCGCAGCGGGCTGATTTTCGGCTTGACGCATAATTACACCGGTTATCCCCTGGTGCGGCAGGCTCGAGAGATGATTGAGGCGGGGGATCTTGGGCGAATTCGCGTCGTGCAGGTGGAGTACGCGCAGGACTGGCTGACCACGGCGGTCGAGAGGACTGGGCAGAAACAAGCCGTTTGGCGCACTGATCCAGCGCAGAGCGGACCGGCGGGTTCCCTTGGGGATATTGGAACGCACGCGTACAACATCGCGTGTTTTGTTACGGGACTGCGTTGCGATCAGGTGGCGGCCGACGTTTCCATTTTCGTGCCGGGGCGGCGGCTCGACGACAACGTGCAAGTGCTCTTGCGATTTGAGGGCGGCGCGCGAGGAATGTTGTGGGCGAGCCAGGTGGCTCCCGGAAACGAGAACAACCTGCGCTTGCGGGTTTATGGGGAGAAGGCGGGAATCGAGTGGGGGCAGGA
>Ga0137398_10000262_pt1 | contig 17516 bp, 13 predicted proteins | sample czorhiz216metaG_FD_106659 | JGI IMG/M metagenome (GOLD analysis project Ga0137398, IMG submission 106659) | Vadose zone soil microbial communities from Angelo Coast Range Reserve, California, USA - czorhiz2.16 metaG | ecosystem: Environmental > Terrestrial > Soil > Vadose zone | place: USA...
GATCTTCTGCAGATCGACGCCCAGCGCCTTTACGTTGTGTTCGAAGATCCTGGCGTTGTTGCCGGTGTCGAACAGGATGCGTTTGCCATCGTATTCGACCAGGGCCGCAAAACCCCAATCCAGAGTTACGGCGGGAGCCTTACTGAACGAATCGTACAGAATGGTGACACGGTTGGGGGTTTCTGCGGAACTGATACCTGCGAACAGCAGGACCAGGGTCACTGCCGTTAGCGAAATGCGTCGGTACATGTTTCCTCCTCAAAATTTGCCTGAAAACAGAGGGGCCTACGGTCGAAGTCTCCGTCTGGCGGCAGGCCGTTTCGGAAATCGCGCAATGTTGGATCTCTAGCAGGGATTTCCATTTCGAGTTCCCGAGCGGTCCGCATTGTACATCCAGCAGCCTAGTTTTGCGCCAATCTGGCAAACTCCTGCCAAGCTGGAGCAAGAACCGTGGCAAGACTTTCTTAGACGAGGACTACTGTGCGATCAACGATGACGATTTCTTCGTGCGAGGAATCATCCATCTACCAATCGTTGGTGCTGCCGAGACTTTTCGCTGGGGCGTCTGGGGCTCGCTCAGCCGGGAGAACTTTGAAACCCTGTTGAAGAAACATGAAGATCCAAAGAGAATCGAACTGCCAGCTATGTTTTCCTGGTTGAGCACGCAGATTCCCGAATATCCGGACACACTGAGCCTGAAGATGTACGGTCATATTCAAGAGCCGGGCCTGCGGCCGCATTTTAGGTTAGAGCAAACGGACCATCCTCTCTCACTGGAATATCACAAGGGCATCACTCCGGAACGCGTTAAGGAAATCATGGTCGAGCGACTGCGCGGCAACGGATAAGGCGGAAAAGAACAACTGCGCTCTCCCTCGGCTCTGATTTGCCACCCGTACGTCAGGACACTGGACGATTAACGCTGTTACTGTAGAAGTGAAATCGTCAAAAAACCAGTTGCCCGTTTTCCCCACTACACAGTAGTTAGCCCGCAATCCCGCGGTAGAATTGTGACGATACAGGGCCGGATCCATGACTGAATCCAAGACGATGCGAGTTCGGGCCGACTTCAATGGGCTATTCGGTGAACTGCTTTGTCTTTCACACAAGGATACAGGTGAGGATGCAGAGGGAAATCTCGTCACTTTGCGACCGGCGATGGTTGTGACCGCCTTTGATGAAGATGCAGATGAGCATGGGAATCGTGATGACCTTATAGCCTCTGGCACGGTGGAACGGTCACCTTGGCGGCTCAGATGCAATGGTTCGCATTGGGTTCTGAGGATTGACCGAAATGGCGTTAGGCATGAATCGGACCTGCAAAGCAGTACCTAATCCTCGAGAGCTCGCTTTGTACTATTTGTACCGATTGTTCTGGGAGGGCGGTTGCAACGCCGTGAAGCAATGGGGCTTATGGGAGTAGCCTAACTTTCGATCCCCACTGCCCTTGCAGCCTTCCTACTCACTCATTGAGCGGCTTCGACTGTGAGTCTCAACCCAATAGCCTTGGTGACGGCGAGTAGCGTGGACAGGCGAGGGTTGCCGTGGACTGATAAGGCTCGGTAAAGGCTCTCACGCTCGATGCCGGCACCTTTGGCGACTTTGGCGATGCCTTGGGCTTGAGCGAGGTGGCGCAAGGCAATGAGTAGAACGCGGGGCTCGTCTTCATCTTCCAATGCCGCTCTGAGGTATTCGGTGGCAAAATCCGCGTCCTTCCGGAGCCGGCGAATGATGGCCTCATCGTGCGAGATGCTAGCTTTGCGTTTCATGATGTTCCGATCCTTTCTTTGTAATCTTTGAGGTATGCCAACGCCCGCTCAATGTCAGTGGACTGCTGATTTGATGGCGTAAAGCCAGGGTTCTCGAGCCCGAGGGAAGCACGCGACCGGAAGATCGAGGCCAAAGATGCGAGGAGTGTCGTGAGAAAAATGAGCATCGGCGAGAATTATGTAGGAAAACTAACTCCCATGCGCTCAAACATTTCGAGATTTTCGAGAGGCACAGTTTGCGAGTGAGAGATATCATCCACCGCGGCCTTTTCGCAGCAAGGAAGAGCAACTCCTGGTCAGGCGACTCGCTTTGTGGTAGTGGACATCCCGCGACTCCACCACTCCCGAACCCTCGAGCACCGAATAGAATTTATTAACGTCCAACCCATCTAACTTTTCGACAGTTCCGGAAGGCCAACGGATCTCAACGCGATCGATTTTCTTGGCAGAACCAAGCCCGAAATGCAAGCGCGTATCATTCTGCGAGAGATAGCTTCCGCCGCTGTGCACCTCATCCGTCTGGGTCATCCCTCCTGCCACGAGTTTTACCCTGGCGCCAATCCCCATGCGATTGCTTTTGCTTCCTACCAGATCGAAGCTGACCCAATTGCGGCCCGCTATTCCGTGGTTTTTCAAAATCATGGGAGCGCCGTCGAGGTCCGCGACGACCACGTCCACATTGCCATCGTTGAAAAGATCGCCTACCGCCAAACCTCGCGAAACACGCCGTTCCGGCAGCGCGGGTCCGGCCAGATCGCTGGCATCACAAAACGTGCCGTCGGTTTGGTTGAGGTGAAAAAGTTTCGGCTCGCGATAGCCGCCGCCCGATGGCAGCGAGTCCACTTGAGGATAGACGTGGCCGCTCACAGCGATAAGGTCGGGCCAACCGTCGTTATCGAAGTCCGCGAAAGCAGTGCCCCACTTTACCCAAGGCAGCGAGGGCAGCGCGATACCCGATTTGTACGAGACATCGGTGAAATTCCAATTGCCGTCGTTGCGGTAGAGGTCGTCGTATTCGTCAGAGAAATTTGTGGTGTAAATTGAAGGTCGCCCAGTGTGATTGTAGTCGCCAATGGCGATGCCCATGGAAGCTTGTTCGGAACCGTCTTCACTGACGGCGGTGCCGGACTCGAGTCCAATCTCCTTGAATTTTCCATTGCCAAGATTCTTGTAAAGAAAACTGGGAGTGGAATCGTTGGCGACGTAAATATCCGGGCGGCCGGAATTATTGAAATCGGCCCAGACAACGCCCATGCCGTAGTAGCCGTTGGGGTCGCTTACGCCCGCGGCTTTCGAAACGTCGGTGAAAGTTCCGTCGCCATTATTGTGGAACAGAGCGTCTCCCGCCCCCTTCAGGCCGCGAGGCCCGCATTGCACGTCGATGCCCCGATATTTGCAATTGGGGGCCGTGCCGAAGCCGGGCAAATCGTGGAGATGAAAATCGACATAGTTGGAGACCATGAGGTCGAGAAAACCGTCGCCATCGTAGTCGCCAAAAGCAGCGCCGGCAGACCAGCGGCCGTCGGCAACTCCGGCTTTGGCAGTGCCATCGGTGAATGTGCCGTCGCCATTATTTTTGTACAGCACGTTTCCGCCGAGGCAAGTGACGTAGAGATCGGGCCAGCCATCGTTGTTGTAGTCACCCACCGCGCCGCCCATGGCAAAGCACGGAGTCGACAAGCCGGATTTGGCGGTGACATCGGTGAAGGTGCCGTCGTGATTGTTGTGGTACAGACCGCCCTTGCTTGTTTGTCCTTTGATGGCCATGGCGACCGTGGGAGCATTAGTGAAATAGATGTCGAGCCACCCATCGCGATCATAGTCAAAAAGAATTACGCCGCCGCTCATGGATTCCACGATGTATTTTTTTGAAGGGTCGGCGGTGTGTTGAAAAGTGATGCCGGTTTTGGCGGTAATGTCTTCGAACTGTGGCACGGGGCGCACCGTGCATTTGACGGTTTTGGCGTTGGGAGGCGGCGGAGGTGGCTGAGGGTGGCCGCCTTGAGCGCATGCCAAACTGGCGGAGAAATGGAGCAGCAAGCCGAGGCGGAAAAATCTGCCAAGCGAAGTGTTCTTCAAAGGGACTCCAGGTGCATCAGGGACGTTCCATGGGGCGCGGCACAGTCAACTCGCGATTCTTGGCTTTGAGTTCCCGATAAATTTGCAATTCACGATCGGCCTCCGCGGTGCGTGATTCCTTGCGATAAGCCGCTTGCAGCTGGTAGTGAACATAGTCAGCCTGCGGGAGTGCGCGGGCAGCGGCTTCGAGATGGGTCACCGCTTCCTGGAGGTTGCCGGCGTCGAGCAGCAGCTTACCCAACTGATAGTTCGCGTTTCCATTTTCGGGATGAGCAGCGATAACGGAACGAAAAAGATTGATCGCCTCGGTTTGCTTGGCTTGCTGCAAATAAACATAACCGAGGCCGATTTTCGCGTCAGGGTCCTCCGGAGCGAGCTTCAGAGCGGCATTGAATTCCTCGACTGCTTCGTTCGAATGCTCCCAGCGCAGCTGCGCGAGGCCCGCAAAATAGCGCGCTTTAGCAAGCGAGGCATCGCGGTCCAGCGCGCGATGAAATGATTGCACAGCCCGGGAATAGTCGGACATGTCCGTCCAAAGCTGGCCAACGAGAAGGATGGCTTCGGGAGAAAGATCGCTCTTCTCGCATTCCTGAAGGATTCGCGTGGCCTGCGTGAGGTTGCCAAGGCGAGAGAGCGAGTAGGCCCACGCGTAGCCAAGCGCGGCGTCGTGCATGGCGCGTTCACCGAGTGGCGTGATGGTTCTTGCAGCTTCGCGGTAATCGTCAAGGCCAAAATAGGCGGAGCCCAGCATCGCACGCGTCGCGGCGTCGGAAGAATTGCCTGCCAGGACTTGCGAAAGAGCGCGGACACACTCCTGATAATTTTGCACGCGAAAAGCGGCGACGCCGAGGTTGCGCAGCAAACCAGGAACGGTGGGGTCCCAGCGCTCGGCCTCCTGATAGTGAGCGAGGGCGGAAGGATAGTCGTGGCGGATGGCTTCGGATGTGGCAAGGTCGTTGAAGCTTGTGCCCAGGATTAAGCGCAGCTGCTTTTCCTCGGCCATGGCGGCTTTCCTGGTTTCTTCGGAGAGGCCGGAGCGCGCGAGAACTGCGAAATCCACCGGCAACGCCGGATCCACGGGCTGAGCCGGCAGCACGAGTGGTTGATCTTCTTGTTGGTTCAGAAGAGCAACGACGGCGGCGGGGGAGACCGAGCCTTCTTCGGAGGCTTTGCCGGCGACCACTTGCTGCGCTTCGGCAAGCGACTGCTTCTGGAATTCGCGGGCGCGTTCCAGGTAAGGAGCAGCTTCGTCGGCGCGCCCGTTGGCGGTAAGGATGCGGCCGAGAGTGATATAAGCCCGGCGAACCTGATAGTTGCCGCGCGATTCGTCCTTGCCGGTCAGCTCAATGCATTTCCTGAGATACGTTTCGGAGCGCTGCAGGTCGCCTTGGGCGTAGGCATTCAATCCGAGGAAGAGCCAAGGCTCGGGCCATGATGGATCAATAGCGGCGGCCGCCTTGAGGTGAAGGTTGGCTTCGTCGTAGCGGCGATCATTCGAATCGAGGTAGCCGAGAAAATAGTTGGCAAGGAAATCGCGCGGGAAATTGCCGAGTTCAGTGACGAATTCCTGGCGAATTTCCTCGGTGTCCGTCCATTCATTTTTCCAGAGCAGAGCCAAGCCTAGGAAGTAGTGCGCGTGCGGCGTACGAGTGTCCAGAGCCACCGCGCGCCGGAGTTCGCGGATGGCCTCGTCTTGCATTTCCGCGTCGCGATACGCGTGGCCGAAAAGAACGTGAAGCGATCCGGAATTGCCCATGGATGTGACAATGACGTCGAAAACTTGCGCCGCCCTTTTCTTACTTTCTGAGTCCTTGAGGGAAAGGAGAGAAACACCGAGAGCATAGGCGGACTCGAAATCGGGTTGAAGCTCGACAGCCCGCTGGAGGGAGTCCACAGCCTTGTAGTAATCGCGTTTTTTCATCCAGGATTTGCCCTGGATATTGAATGCGCGCGCGCTGTTCGGATCAAGGAGAAGGGCCTTGGAGGCTTCGACGAGGGAATCATCCGGGCGGTTGGCGTAGAGGGCGGAGATAGCAAGGCCTACATGGGTTTCCGCGGCGTCCTCAAAGCTAAGCGAGCGCCGATAGAGCTCAGCGGCCTGCGCGAACGCGCTTTCGGCGACGCGGACATTTCCCAGTTTGCGGAATGCGAGCGCGAGGACGAGGGAATTGGCGCGAGCGACTTTACCGGGATCGTCCGCGTCACGGGCCGCAGCGGCGGCATGCAGACGGCTTTGCAATTCGTCGATCGGAGTAGCGGCGCTGCGCGGACTGGTGGTCCGTTGTTGAGAAGCTCCGAGGGGAGCAGGCGACTGAGAAGCGAGCACAGCGGGCATTGCGGCAAGGACGAGAGGAAAAGCGAAGGAACGAATAAGGGAAGCCCGGCGGCTAGCTAAGGCGGCGAGAGTGTGGTCTAAAACAAAGGTCACGAGCAACAGTCTCCGTTGAAATTCTAACAATAAAATAAGTGCAAGGCGGAACGAGTTCGCCTGAGCGGTGAAAAAATTCCGGCGGGCGAAAGTCACCTGAAGGCCAGGTGCGGCTTGCAGGAACGGTGCGAAAAGAGAGTATGCTCCGCACCAAAGAAACGGCGGGGCCAGATAACGCAGGCCCCGCCGAAGAGTTGCTCGAACGCCTGGAAGTTGCGTTCGTCAGAAGGTGAACTTCAAGCCGTACTGCAGTTCGCGGGCTGGCTTGGTGCGTTGTGCCTGACCCCAAACCGGATTTGCCGCATAGGTGCTTACAACGCTATTCGAGGTGCTGCAGGGTTGATACAACCCGCTTGAGTTGGCTGCACCGCAGTTCACGCCGGAACCGTTATAGAAGAATCCGGATTGCGCGCCTGTGCCCTGAATCGAATCTGCGTCAAAGTTTGTGTGGTTGAACGCGTTGAAGAAGTCCATGCTAAACCGCAGGCGAAACTTCTCCTTGAACGTCCAGTTTTTATACAGACCCATGTCCGCGTTGACGTAAGTCGGCCCACCGCAGGAACCGCGAGGTGCATTGCCGACGGATCCGATCTGGAATCCGTTCAGCGTGAATGCCGCCGGATTGAAGATCTGGAATCCAGACTGGCCAGAGGTACAGCCAACTGCCGGATTGCGGTTGGGGCGCTGGTTGTTGGTGTATCCAGTTCCGCTCAGTGACGTCAGGCCGCAGGTGAAGGAATTCCCCTTGCCGTCCGTGCAGGTTGCGGTAGGAGTGACCAATGACCTGTTGTCTTGAGCGATGCCACTCTGGTAGACAGAAATGGAGTTGCCGTTTTCGGCGGTGAAGATGGTATTGAATTCCCATCCGCCAACAGTCTGGCGAATTACCGGGTGCTTACGATCCAGCTTCGGGAGGTAGAACACTTCGTTCATGACGAAGATATTCGGCCGGTTGATGGTGGCATTGCCACGATCCAAGGCAAGATTTTGAGTGTCCGTGAAGCTGCCTTGGCTGGCGCCACCGTTTGCGGCATCTTCTTCGATGTCGGCGATGGTGTGCGACCAGGTGTAGGCGGCCTGGAAAGTGGAGAAGTTGCCCACCCTAGAACGGAACATCACCTGAAGTGCATGGTAGGTGGAATGACCGTCTCGGCTGAAGTTATTGATCGAGCCAAAATTGCTGGCGGGCCGCAGACTATTGATGCTAGGTGTCGCACCCTGCGGGGAGTTACCCAAGAATGAAGCAAGTAGGCGGCTGCTCTCGGGCACCTGATTGATGTCGTAGGTGCTCGTTTGGTGGATACCGACGTTGCCAACATAACCGACCATCAGCGCGGTATTCCGGGCAAGCTGTTGCTCGACCGAAATGTTCCACTGCCAAGTGTTCGGCGCAATGCCACGCGGTGAGCGTCCTCCGCTCGGAGACGTGGAAGCACCCCCGATAGGCACTGGAGTGTCCAATGGGCGATTCACACCGCCTCCCAAACCGATGGCAAACGGAGCCGTATTGGAAAGGCCCACCTGCGGGCTGACGCGCTCGCGCTGGTAGAACTGACCACCACCGACGCGGAACGCTGTCTTTCCCGTGCCGAAGACATCCCAAGCGACACCAAAGCGTGGAGCGATATTGTGGTTGTTGTTTTCCACGAGCGCACGGTTTGGACCCGGCGTTCCGGCACTGAGAGGAAGACCGAGGGACGAAGCGGCATCAGTGCAGAATGTGGTACCGGGTACGAGCACCACGCCGTTGCACGCATCTGAGGGGTTGCCGTTCTTGTTGTAGGCAGCGAGGCTGAAAGAAGCCATCTGATTATTTGCGTCATACGGCTCACGCAGGAACGACCAACGGAAGCCGTAGTTCAAAGTGACGCGGCGGCTAATCTTCCAAGTGTCTCCGACATAGAACTCGAGGTCGTGCCAACGACCCTGATCCACGGGATTTACGTTCGTTTCGCTGACGGAGCGGATAGTCTGGGGGCAGCCCGCGGTATATGCAGCACCGGAATTAGCCGTAGCCTGGCAAGCGGGAGCTGTGCTCGCCAACGGTGTTCCCGTACCGGGAAGTAGCACGTTCGTTAGCGTATTTCCGGTGCCAATCGTCTGGCCCCATCCGGTATTCCCGACGCCAAAGGTTGGCCGGTCAGATCCGCCGAACTGATTTTCTTCCTTGGCGTTAGAACTGAAGAGAGCGCCAAATTTCCATGCGTGGTTTCCACGGATCTTGGTGACGTTATCTTGATAGGTGTACAGATTCATGTGGTTGTCGTAACCAACGATGGCCCAGATGGAAGCGAAGTTGCCGTAATTCTGCAAACCACCCCAAACGGTAGGGAGGCCCCCGGCTGTTTTGCCTGAAGCCGGCCAGACAGGGGGCATGGCCTTATCAAATTGCTCGCCTAGCGTCGGGTTCGTGCCGCCTGGCGTGGTGATGATGGCGTTGTGGGCATACCCGAACTCAAAATCATTAATCAGAGTACTGGTAATTTGGGAACTGAGTTTGCCCATGATGCTCTTGGAGGGCTGCTCCCAATTACCCTGGTAGGTCGCAAAATTGTCATCCCCCCAGCCAAATGCGTTGTTGGGGGCCGGGAAACTCCAATGATCTGCCGTGTAACGGAAGCTGGCGCGGTTCTTTTTCGTGACGTCGAAGTCGATGCGAACGTTTTCTTCCCGCCAGGGCACTCGGCCACTCTGATTCTCCAGGAAGTTAATGTTGGAACTGCCAGTCCCTGCCACGTTGGGCGCAATGCGGGTTGCCCCCGGATAATACGCCGCCAACAATTGACCGACTGCATCTGGGTTAGCCACGACATATTGATTGCCGCTGGCCTGAAAGCCGGCTGGAATATTGGAACTGGCACTCCAGTTGGGAGCAGGCGACGTACCGTCGGGGTTATGCGTCCCGTTGTTGACAAAGGACGCAGGCGGGGGTGAGTTGCACGTGGTGTGGTCTCCCACATGGTTAAGGGCATCTGAGTCTGTTTTGCCAACCTGCGCGTTTAATGAGGCAATCGCCGCGGGAACACCAGCACTGAAATCGCCTGCGCGCTCGGCAGCGGTGGGCACGCAGGTGGTCACCAGACTGCCGCGAATGTCGCGATTCCATTCCTCGTTCCACCAGAAGAAAAGCTTGTCTTTCTTGATGGGGCCAGCGACGTAGTAGCCCCAGTCGTTACGACGGAGCGGCGCTTTCGGCACACCGTTCAAATTATTGAAGAAACCAGCGGCGTTCAGCTTGTCGTTGCGTCCCTCGTAGAAGGCGCCGCCGTGGAACTGGTTTTCACCCGACCGCGTAGTGATGCTGATAATCGCACCAGACGCCTGGCCATATTCGGGGCCGTAAGAGTTGGTGAGCATCCTGAACTCTGCAATGGCGTCCACCGAGGGGAAGATAAGGATGGTGCGGTTAGAGCCGACGTCGTTGTTGTTGACGCCGTCCACCAGGAACAAGTTGTTCGTACTTGGATTGCCGTTGACGGAGAAATCCGAGCCGCCCTGCAAACCCTTATCCTTCGAGTCGAACGTGTTGTTGGCGGAAACCCCCGGCTGAAGTTGCGTCAAAGCCATGAAGTTACGGCCGTTCAGCGGAAGCTCGCGAACCTGAGTGCCTTCGATGACTGCGCCGACGTCAGCGGTGGTGGTTTGCACCTGAACGTCGCTGGCTTCCACGGTCACAATGTCTGTGGAAGCGCCCAATTCCAGTTTGGCATTCACTTCGGTAGAGGTCGAAACGTGAACTTCCACGCTCTTGGCTAGGAACTCCTTAAAGCCCGCCGCTTTGACGGTCACCTCGTAAACACCAACGTTGACGACTGGAAAGGAATACGCACCCAGTTCTGTCGTCGCCGCCTGTAGAGTAGCGTTTGTGCCGACATCGCGGAGCGTAACAGTGGCACCTACAACTGCTGCGCCAGAAGGATCCGTTATGGTGCCACGGACCGATCCCGCATAGTTCTGCGCATGAGCTGCAAGCGGTGAGAACAAGAGCAAGAACGCGATAAGCATTCCCGCAACGGCACTCAGCATCCCGCTCATGGCGTTTTTCTTGCAGTTTTGAATCGTCATTCCATTACACCTCGAGGAATTTTTTCACCCGGCATCTGGTGGTAAATTTCGCGCGGAAACAAAGGGCGCAAGAAAGTCAGCACCGACACCAACCCCATTCGAAAAATATGTAAACTGAGGACCCAACCCCCAAACCACCAGAGTAGTGGTTTTCTACTAGGGGCTATATATCACCTGTCACGCTACCGTTGTCAAGCGAAAATATTGATATTCTTAAGAAAAATAATGTTATTCTACGCGCAGCCGTGGGTCTGGCTTTTGGGAGCGATGGAGTTGGTACCGTGACTTCCTCTTTATTCCCTTTTCTTGGATTTGATTCGGTCTCCGAGGCAACTGTCCCGAGGCGGATATGAGAAACGGTAGTCTCGATTGATTTCTGGTTGCCTTGTGATAGGGCTCGCTTCATGCGTCTAGTGGCGGCTGATGGGGCGACTTCCAGATCAAAGGACGCAAATACGACAAAGCAGAGTATTTCCAGGACAACCTCTCCACGCCGGGTCGCTAGTTACAGTAGTCTGCTGCACGCGGTGGATTGGTTCCTGGAGGACTGCCGGATGACAATGCCGCACAAGAAGAAAACGCATGAGAAAGTGACCCTCAAGACCATCGCTCAGCACCTGGGGCTAACCCCAGGGACAGTTTCAGCAGCGCTGAACAATTCCAAGGCGGCCCGCTCCATTCCGGACTATACCGAGCAGAGCGTATCCTGGAAGCGGCGCGGGAGTTGAACTACCGTCCCAATTTTTTGCGCGCACGCTGCGCCTTCGGCGTACTTTCACTATCGGCGTAATTGCATCGGAAATCGGTGATGCCTGCGGCTCGCAGATCATCAGCGCCATCGAGCAATACCTCCAGCAGCGCAACTACTTTTTTTTGACCGTGGTCCACCGGCACGATCCCAAGCTGATGGCCAGTTACTCGCAACTGCTCCTTTCGCGCGGAGTCGAGGGCTTCATCACCGTGGATACCTCCGTGAAGGAAGCGCCCTCCATCCCCACGGTAGCCGTGGCCGGACACCATCCAGTGGCAGGGGTCACAAATATCGTGTTGGATCACAAGAAGGCCGCGCAGCTCGCGCTGAACCTTCTGAAGGGACTGGGACATGATGAGATTGCCTTTCTAAGGGGGCAGCCCTTCAGTTCGGACTCGGCCACCCGCTGGTCGGCCATCTGCGAAGTTGCGGAGGAGCTCGGGATCCGCATTCGGCCAGAACTTACGGTGCAAATTGAAGGCACGGACTCGTCACCGAGCATCGGCTACCCCTTTGGGAAGGAGCTGCTCGCGCAGCGCAAACCTTTTACCGCTCTTTTTGCTTACAATGACATTTCAGCGATTGGTTCGATTTGGGCGTTTCGTGAAGCCGGTCTTCGTGTGCCCGAAGACATTTCCGTGGTGGGCTTCGACGACATCCCTGGAGCGGCCTTTGCCAATCCAGGTTTATCTACGGTGCGGCAACCTCTTATCCGCATGGGACAAATCGCCGCACAGACGGTGGTGGACCAGATCGAAGGGCGCGGCGAATACGTTCCTGAAATCCCGATTGAACCCGATTTCGTAGAGCGTGCGTCCACAGGTCCAGCGCCCGGAAACGTGAAAGAGAAATCAGGGGAAATTCACATTTCCGTCTGACGTGGTGCCTCTTCGTTCTACGTCTAGGTTGCGCGACTAAGGCCGGGAAGGAATTCCCATTAGCGGTACTTCACTGGTAGGCGGTCCCTTCAACTTTTTCGCGTCTTGGGCCTCCTTGGCTTTGATCTGCTGATAGATTTCCAATTGTGCTTTGGCTTTTTCTGGGGCTCCCGAGCGCGAATAGGCAAGGGCCAGTTGATAATGATTCTGCGCTTCCTCCGGCGCCAGAAGCACAGCTTGCTCGAGCGCCGGCACGGCCCGAGCCAGATCGCCTGCCTGCAGACTGAGAGCGCCTAGCTCGCTCTGAGCGTTGGCATTCTTGGGATTACTGATCACACTTTTTGAGAGGCTCCGAACTGCGGCGCCGAGGTCGCCCTCCATTTTTTGGATCATTCCAAGGTAATAGAGGGCTCCGGGATCTGCAGGGTTTTGCTTCAGACAAACGTCCACGTGCTTACGGGCAACCGCCAAGTCCCGATCACCGTTGAGCGTCACATCAACAAGAATGAGGTGCATCTCGCGGTCTTCCGGGTGCAGAATTAGGACTTGATCGGCGTAGCGTTTGGCGTCCTCCCACTGCTTGCCGCCGAATAGTGCAAGCGCGAGCAAGTACGTGCAGCGCAAGTCGTCAGGGGTCAGGGCATGCAGTTTTTGAGCATTCTTGAGGGCCTCGTCGACCTGATTTCCGTACAACTGAGCCGACACTAGCCCGTACAAGGCATCCGGGCGGTCGGGGGCAAGTTTGTTGGCGCGAGAAAAGGCCTCGCCGGATGCAGACCAGTCCGATTGCTGACTGGCGACATTCCCGGCGGCAACTAATGCGTCCACGCATTCGGGCGTGCGTTCCAGGACGGTCTCCAGCGTTTTCTGAGCTTCGTCGAGTTGCCCTAAACCAGCTTGCGTGCGCGCGAGATCCACAAGAAAACGATCCGTGGACGGCTGCTTGGATTGCGCTAGCGTAAGCAACTGCTGGGAGCTCTGGAAATCCCGGTGAGCTAGGAAGAACTCGGCCAACTCCGGAACAAGATCTGGCTGCTTTGGCGCCACCTGCAGCATGGCTTGAATCTCCACATCAGCCTTTTCCTGTTGCTGTAGCCCAAGATAGTCGGCCGCAAGAGTAGGCAAAAGCTCTGCAGTACGTTTTGCCAGGGGAATATTTCCCGCAGCCTCGATAGATTTCGCAAATTCTCCCGCACCCAGATACAATTTCTCCAATTCAAGATTGGCGCGAGCGTCATGGGGAGCGATTTTCACCGCGCCCTGATAGGCGGTCAGGGCCGAATCGAGTTTCCCTTCCGCAAGATAGGCGTCTCCCAGATGGACGCGAGGCTCCAGCAGGGCGGGCTCGGCGGCAATGGCTTTTTGCAGCGCGTCCTCTGCTTGTTCAAAGTGCCCCTGGCGGAGATGGACCGTTCCCAAAAGATTGTTGGCTCTTGCCGAGTGCGGCACCCTCAAAAGGTATCGATGCAGGCGTTGCTCGGCTTCCTGCAACTTTCCCTGCTGAATCAGCGTAGAGATGCCCGTCAGCTCGGTGCCCTGGGCGCTTGCAATTCTGGGCGGCCAGAAAAACGTCAGCGCCAGGCCCGCGCACGCGAAAGTCTTGGCCCATACCCCGACGCGCGAATCGTTTCCGGCAGCAGGATGGCTGCGGTGAGAGTTCAAAGTAATCCTCTGCGGAAATTTTAACTGACAGCAGATAGACAAACCAGGAAATCTTGGCCCTTTCTCCCCAGACCGCTTTCCCCTTAGAATTCCAAGGGTTCAAAAACTCCACACCATGCGCCTGTTCTCCATTGCCGCACTGACACTCTTTTGTTTACTAGCAACCATTCCCGCACCGACTCCGCCCATCCGCTTTCACGAGATGGGAAGAGAGGCAGGGCTCACTAAGGTGCCCTCTAGTTCAATGAACCAGCATTATGTTGTAGAAACGATTTCCGGTGGTGTTGCCTTGTTCGATTGCGACAACAACGGAAAGCTGGACATCCTGGTGGTAAATGACGCGACCATTGAACAATCGAAGAATGGCGGTATTCCTATGGTTACACTTTACCATCAGGGAGAGAACCTAAAATTCACCGACATCACCAAAGATGCCGGGCTCACTCACAAAGGCTGGGGCATGGGAATCGCCGTCGCGGATTATGACAACGACGGCTTGCCCGATATTTACGTGACGGGATATGGCGGAAACGTGCTGTATCACAACTTGGGAAACTGCAGGTTTGAAGACGTCACTGAGAAGGCGGGCGTTGCAGGAGGGGGCTTCAGCGCGGGGGCGGCGTGGGCTGACTATGATCGCGACGGCCACCTGGATTTATTTGTTTCGCGCTACGTGCGCACGGATTTGAATCACCTGCCCACCGCGGAAAATCCGTCGAAGAATTTCTTCCATAAGGGCCTTCCTGTCGAAAATCCCTGGACCATGGACGGCGAGACCGATTTCTTGTTTCATAACCGCGGAGACGGCACGTTTGAAGAAGTCTCCAAAAAGGCGGGCGTGGACGACCCCGCCGGACGCTTTGGTCTGGGCGTCGTATGGGGCGACTTCGACAATCAAGGATGGCCAAGCCTTCTCGTGGCCAATGACACCGGCCCCAATTTTCTCTACCACAACAGGCGCGACGGCACATTTGAGGATGTCGGCATGCTTTCCGGCGTGTCCTTGAGTCCGGAAGGGCAAGAGGTGGGAAACATGGGCGTGGACATGGGTGATTTCGACCGCGATGGAAAACTCGATTTCGCCATCACCGATTACGCGGACCAGCCGAAAGGCCTCTACCTGAATCAAGGCGATCGAGGCTTTATCGACCTGACCTATTCCGCCAAAATCGCGCATAGCTCGCTGCCCTATGTTTCCTGGGGCACGGGCCTCGTCGATTTTGACAATGACGGCTTGCCTGACCTGCTCATCGCCAGCGGCCACGTCTATCCGGACGTCGACCGCCTGCCTAAGAACGCCAAGTACCGTGAACCGCTCCTGCTTTACCGTAATAAGGGTGATCGCACGTTCGATGAGATCTCGGGGGCCGCGGGTTTGAACGACGGAGCCATCCAATCGCGCCGGGGCGTAGCCTTCGGCGACATCAATAATGATGGCAACATCGATATGGTGATCTTCAATGTCGGAGCGCCACCCTCTCTTTTCCTGAACGACACCAAAAATTCCAACCATCGAGTTCTCTTCAAACTAATTGGAACGAAAAGCAATCGCGGCGCCGTGGGCGCTCGAATCACTGTTACTTCCGCAACGCGCTCGCAAATCGAAGAGGTCAAGGCCGGCTCCAGCTATCTTTCGACTAACGATCCGCGCTTGCATTTCGGATTGGCGGGCGACTCCGTGATGGACAAAGTGGAAATCCGCTGGCCCAATGGCGGCGTCGAGACCCTACGAAATATCCCCGCCGACGCGGTTTACACGATTGTCGAAGGCCAGGGGGTCAAAAACACGGTGAAACTCCCGCCGCCAGCTTCTCACTGAACCCACGGCTTCTTCCCGGATGGAATCGGGCTTTCTTCGCCGCGGGCGTCTCTGGGCGAGAGCTAGAAGAAGAATTATGCATGCTGTAAAGCAGACCATTTTGCGTTTGTTGTCGTAGATGGTTTTTGCCTGCCGTCATCCGCTCTGAAATCATCCCATTGAGGAGCGCAGGTACGCCGAAAGCCCAAACTCAATTCTTGTTCAAAAGTGACGGGTATATCGCGTCTTTCCTAAAATTCGGTATAAACTTGACTGCAACAGCGATTCAATACTCGGAAACGCTGGAGGTATCCATGTCAGATTCACGAAGAATTACGATTGCTGCGGCAGTGCTCGCTGCAGCGCTCGCCACCCTGGCACTTTTTTCAAACGCGCAAACACCACACCCGACGCCTCAACCACCCCAACCGCGTCCCTCGCCGAACGCTCCCAATCCGAATTATCCGCCCGGACTGGAGGGACCCCAGGCCAAAGGACCTGATCCTGAGTCGGTCGACAAGCAAAACCAGGCTGAACTGCGCAGCGACATCGAAAGACTATACGCTTTGGCCTTTGTGCTTCGGGAGCAAATGAAAATGACAGACACCACATCCACCATGTCGGTCTCGATTGTCAAGCAAGCACAACAAATCGAGAAGCTGGCCAAGGAGATTAAAGTCCGCGCCAAGCACTGATGATGCGCATTCTTGGGCCGGATAGACCGAGAATCGAAATCGAAAGCGACCCCACGCGCGTCCAACCAGGCTGCTCACAAGATGTCGTAATGAGCAGGCGCTCGGGCCTTCTGTTCCACTCTTCAACTGGCGTGCTGCTTTTGCAGTCGAACGCGCTCAGCGACAGCCTGCACCCGATTCTCAACTACATGGCGCATGAGCGTGGAGGTTTCAACATCTTCCGGCGCTTCCGGCTCACGCATCCAGAAGAGTCTGATTGTCCCGAGCCGTTGAAACACTTTTGGTCGGGACATGCACCTAAGCACGTCAGTGAGCGTTACGTGAAGCTGACTCAGGACGGCGATTTCCGTTTGCTGTGGGCGTAGAAGATCGGTCGTGGTTTTGAGTTGCCAGGGGCCAAAGTTGGGCAACTTGGGCAACTCTTGCAATTCAGAGAGGCTGTCTAAGTTGTTGAAAAGTTTCGTGGACGAGAAGGGATTCGAACCCTCGGCCTCCTCGTTGCGAACAGTAGGGAAAATAAGCTAAGGCAAGGCGCCACAATCACTTACCTGTTTTCATGAGGCCCTGAATTGGCAAGTCTGGCAAGGCGGCTTTCTCGTTGTCTTTTCAATGCAGTTCGACAGTGAGGAGCCGGATAAAATCACGCGCGGTGCCTGTGCCTGTAACGACGACAAAGTCATTTTCGAGAACCCGCTGAATTAGCCAACCCGGAGTTTTATTTTCGCGAAGCAGAGGGAGTACGAAAATGGGTCTCCCACTCAGGAGCCCAGTGGCGAAACTATCGTGCGAGGCCGCGACCGAGGAAAACGCAAAGAGGCGGAGCTTTATGCCCCCGACCCAAATTACCGGTAAGGCGAACTTCTCGCCCGGAATAACATCCGGTTTGCCCGTGATCCAAGCGCAATTCCCGGGAGGCACCGCTAATCGGTTGCGAAGGACATCACTTCTACGGGTAGCGGACTATATCTCCAGGTGGCATGAGAGTCGGTCAACACTGAAGCAGCCAATAAACATTCCCACCGGTAATCCCGGCGTAAAGCGACACCCAGCTCCAAAGTCTGTGGCGGTGGACCGGAGCTTACGCGAGCGATTCGCCTCACTTCCTCCTTGGCACCGCCTCCATAAGAAGCGCGAGAGCCTGCTTGAAGCTCTTGTCTCCCGCTTTGCTGCCCTTGTAGTGTCCCAGGCGTACCACAACGAGGTCGTAAGACGGGATGATCAGGGTGGTCTGGCCGCCCGCACCCGACATATAGAACGCCTCCTTGGGGACGGGATACTCGCCGTCGCCATTGATCCAGAAGAAGCCGCCATAAATTGGGCGCTTGTCAGCTTCCCAGGCAGGCGCCAGCGTACTGACAAATTTGACGTACCCGTCGGGCAGAATCCGCTCA
>Ga0137398_10000263_pt1 | contig 17516 bp, 17 predicted proteins | sample czorhiz216metaG_FD_106659 | JGI IMG/M metagenome (GOLD analysis project Ga0137398, IMG submission 106659) | Vadose zone soil microbial communities from Angelo Coast Range Reserve, California, USA - czorhiz2.16 metaG | ecosystem: Environmental > Terrestrial > Soil > Vadose zone | place: USA...
GGCAGGTCGCCGTCCGGATCGGAGGAGCCGCTGCCGTCGAACTGGATCGTGTCGAGCCCGGAATACGGACCGCCCGGGACGGCCACCGGGATCTGGTTCGTCGGCGGCGGCGGGGGCGGTGGGGGCGGCGGCGCCCGGTGGCACGTCGCGCTCCCCGTGTCGGTCGCGGTCTGACCCGCGACGGGAACGAACCGCCAGCTATACGAGCCGTCGGCCAGGGTCAGCTGCAGCACGCCGTACACCTGGCTGATGTTCACTTCGCTGTTCGCAATGCGATTGGTGTTCGGCGCGTCGAGCCCTTCCCCGCCCGTCCCGATGATGATCTCGCGGATGCCCTTCGCCGAGTCCGCGACGCCGTCCGGCGTTTGCGGGGCGAAGCGCTCGTAGTCACGGGAGTGGGCGTTGAGAATCAGGTCTGCGCCGGCGGCGTAGAGGTCGTTCCAGAACGGCTTGACCGCGTCGGTCGCGTAGAAGACGGTGTCGGTGTTGGAGTAGAACCGCGGCCGGTGCCACAGGGCGAGCAGGCAGTGCTGCGAGGTGGCGGCGAGATCGGCCTTGAGCCATTGCTCCTGGGGCGAGCCGACGGCGGTGGCGACGAAGGCGCTATTGCTGTTCAGGACGACGACGTGCCACGCGCCCAGGTCCACGCTGTAGTAGCCCTTGGTGGGGTCGCCCGCCGCGGCGCCGAAATAGCCGAAGTATCCGTCCGCGGTCGCGCTCGACATGTAGTCTTGGTGCCCCGGCACCGGATAGGTGCGGGCGAGCTGCCGGCCCCAGCCCGGGCCGTAACAGTTCTGGTAGTTCGCGAGCGTGCCGCCGGGCACCGCATTGTCGCCCAGCGCGAACACCGTGCCCGGGATGGAATCGAGCAGCACGGCGGTCGCCTCGTCGTTCGTACGGTCGCAGCGCGCGATGTTGCCCGCGCCCACCAGTGTGACCGTGGCCGCGGGGGTCGCGGTGCTCTGCGCCGCCGGCCCGAGCGGCGGAGCGCGGTGGTCGTCGTCGATGCAGGCGACCGAGATACACACAACAACAGCGGCTCGAGTGAGCCTCAGTGACATGTCCCCGAGCCCTGATCGCTGAAGCTCTGGCCCTGCATTGGGACGAACTGCCACGTGTAGTGATCGGCGAACAGGGTGACCTTCAAGACCCCGAACGCGTCCGAGATCACCTCGCTATTGGGATGAATCGCCACGGGCAGCGCCGTGCTTTCGCCGCCCGTCCCCACGTCGATAGAGCGGATCCCTTGCACGTTGTCCACGACGCCGTCGGGCGTCATCGGCTTGAGCCGCTCGTACTGGTGTTGCTGCCCGTTCAGGACGAGATCGACGCCTGCCGCGTAGAGGCGGGTCCAGAAGTTCTTCACCCCGTCGTCGGTGGTCCAGCCCGGCGTATCCGACGAGAAGAAGCGCGGCTGGTGGAACGTGGCGAGCGTGCACTTCTTGCTGTTGGCCGCGAGGTCGTTCTGGAGCCACACGTCCTGCGCCGAGCCGGCGCCGTCGGGCACGAAGCTCCCGTTCGAGTTGAGCACGATGATGTGCCAGGCGCCGAGGTCGAAACTGTAATAGCCAAGGTTACGCGGGCCGGCGCGGTCGCCCCAGTAGTCCCACACGCCACTTACGTGGCCGTTGTAGTAATCGTGATTACCCACCGTGTTGTAGGTGCGTGCCTTGTGCCTGCCCCAGGACGGATCGTAGCAGGTCGTGTAGGCGCTCGCGTCCGGGACCACGGCGTCGCCCAACGTCAGCACCGTCCCCGGGATCGTGTCCAGCAGTTGCGCCGTGAGCTCATCGCGCGTACTGCTGCAAGTCGCGATGTTGCCCGCCACGATCAAAGTGACGGTCGAGTCACCCGGCGGCGGGGGGGGCGCGGCTGCGATCGTGGCCGAGGTAGTGCCCGGCGCACTCGACGCGCCGCGGCTGTCGGTCACCACCAGGGTCACTGAGTACGTCCCGGCTGCCGCGTAGCTGTGGGCCGGCGTCGCGCCGGTGCCGCTCGCGCCGTCGCCGAACGTCCAGGCGTAGGTGAGCGGCGTGTTGCCGTCGGGATCGGACGAGGCGCTGCCGTCGAACTGCACGGTGCTCCCCGCCACGCCGGCGTACGGTCCCCCGGGCCGGGCGACCGGCGGCTGGTTCGGCGTCGAGCCGATGGTGGCCGTGGTCGTCGCCGGGCTGCTCGCCGCGCCGCGGCTGTCGGTCACGACGAGAGTCACCGTGAAGGTGCCGGTGGCCGCGTACACGTGCGTCGGCGTCACGCCGCTGCCGCTCGCGCCGTCACCGAAGGTCCAGGCGTAGGTGAGCGGCGTATTCCCGTCGGGGTCCGACGAGGTGCTGCCGTTGAAATGAATCGTGTCGCCCACCGCGCCCGCGTAGGGCCCGCCCGGGCGCGCCGTAGGCGGCTGGTTGGCGGGCGGTGGAGGAGCTCCGCCGTGTGGGTCGTGGCACGGAGCCGTGCCCGCGTCCGTGAAGGTCTTGCCGGCCACCGGCACGAACTGCCACGAGTAGCTCGCGGAATCGAGCGTTAGCTTCAAAACTCCGAACGTGGTGCTGTTCCGCACTTCACTGTTGGGGAGCGGCGTCCCGAAGTTGTAGCCGGACTCGCTGCCGCCCGTGCCTGACACGAACTCACGGATGCCGAACTGCGCGTCCGCGGCCCCGGTGGGTGTCTGGGGCGCGAAACGCTCGTAATTGTGCTCGTGCCCGCTGACCACCAGCTCCACGCCGGCGTCGTACAGCACCTGCCAGGCCGCTTGCACGGCGGTGGAGCTGCCGTGTGTAGTGCCCGAGCTGAAGCGCGGCAAGTAGAAGTATGCGGCGGTGCAGCGTGCCGCGGAGGCCGCGAGATCGCTCTTCAGCCATTGCAGCTGCGCCGACGTGGCGCTGATGTCGATCTGCGAATTGAGCGCCACCACGTGCCAGGCGCCGAGGTCGTAGCTGTAGTAGCCCTTCCCAGCGGTGCCGGCGGCGCTCCCGAAATAGCTGAAATAGGCGGAAGCCCCGGAGGTGTTGTAGTCATGGATCCCGGGCGTGGGGCGGGTGCGCGCCTGCTGGCGGCCCCACGTCGGGGCGTAGCAGTTCGCGAAATCGCTGGACGAGCCGCTGGGATAGACGTTGTCACCGGACGTGAACACCGTCCCCTGGATCCCGTCCAGCAGGGACGCCGTGGCTTCGTCTCCCGTCGAGCTGCAGTTGGCGATGTCGCCCGCGCCCACGAGCACGACCGCTCCCGGTGGCGGCGGCGGGGGTGGCGGCGGGGGCGGCGGGGGCGGAGCCGGATCGTGACAGCTCCCCGCTCCCGAGTCTGTGAAGCTCTGACCGGCGACGGGGACGAACTGCCAGGTGTAGCTGTTCGAGCCGTCGTCGCTCAGCGTGAGTTGCACCACGCCGTAGGTCGTGCTGTTGCGGACTTCACTGTTCGCCGCGACGGTCCCGAATGAATTGTGACCCACACCGCCGGTGCCGACCACGAACTCGCGGATTCCCGTGGCGGTGTCGGCCGTGCCGTCGGGCGTCTGGGGCGCGAAGCGCTCGTAGTTCTCGTAGTGGGCATTGACGACCAGCTCGGCGCCCGCGGCATACAGGTCGTCCCACAATGGCTTCACTGCGGAGTTGAGCCCTGAACCGGCGGAGAAGAACAGCGGGTGATGCCAGTACGCGATGGTGCAACGCTTGCTGCTCGCCGCCAGGTCGGCGCGCAGCCACTGCTCCTGAGCGGAGCCCGCGGCCGTGGAGATGGCGCTGTTCAGGGCGACGACGTGCCAGTCACCCACGTCGTAGCTGTAATAGCCCTTCCCCGACGAACCGGCGGCCGACCCGAAATAGCCGAAGTAGCCCGACGCGCCGCTCGTCTTGTACTCGATCTCGCCGGGGACCGGGCGGGTGCGCGCCTTATGCCGCCCCCAGGTCGGGTTGTAGCACTTGCTGAACCGGTCCTTGGACCCGTTGTCGAACGCCAAGTCGCCGTCGGCGAACACGGTGCCCGGAATCACGTCGAGCAGCTTCGCGGTCGCTTCGTCGTTGCTGTTGCCGCACGTCGCGACGTTTCCCGCGCCGACCAGCACTTGCCCGCTGGTGAGCGTGGCGAAGCTGGGAGCTGAGGGTGGCTCGGGGGCGAGCGGGGCTGTCGGGCGATTGTCCTCGCGACAGGTGGCGAGGAGCAGGGCGCTCGCGACGCCGATCAGGGCGCCACGGGCGATGGTACAGCATGCGCGCATGGACAAGGCCTCGGGACGGGCTCGGGTCGAGCCTTGCCTTCGCACGAGTCGTGCGGCCGGAGTTCCTTGTGTAATCGCTTGTGTTGCAGAATGTTACCGCCGGCCAGCGAGGCCCGTGGTGCTGCGACGATCCAACATGAATCAGTAATTGTGGTGCGTGGGGAGAAGCGTGGACGCGACAGTCACTCCACGCGCTCTACGGCCTCGCTGCGCAACCCTGGCCAGGTGGCGCACGCTCGCACCCAGGCTCGCTTGGAGAGGTAGCCGAGCCGGCCCGCGTTGTCCTGCTTGAGCCACGAAATTGTCTGGGAAGGCGACTCGAGTGCTGCGACTCGGTGATCTTCGGCCAGCCCCGCGCCCTCGCGCAGCGACCACTGGCACACGTGCGCGACCAGGCGCTTGCCGACCGTGAGATAGATCTCGACGTCCATTCCGCTCGTCTCTGGTGCGGTGCTCTTACGGCCCGCGGCGTGACCCAGGCACCACCCCGTGAAGGACAGGTCGCGATCCCCGTTGCGAGGAATCCGGACTTCGCGGGGCGCGCCGAGCAGTGTTTCGGCGGCGCGGTCCGGGAACGTGTAGGGCCAGGGCGCGGTCATGAGGAGTTGCGGACATCCTCAAGATACGCGGGCCTCGGCCAGGCTGACAGTGCGGGGTCAGGAGATGACGGGGCGTTGGCGGCGCTGCGCCAGGTCGCGCGCGATCTCGGAGAGCCACGCCGCGGCGCTGCCGGCGCCGGGGTTGAAGTGACGCGCGGCGCGCCAGGCGCGCTCCAACGTCTCGGCCAGGACCTCCTCGGTTGCCGCGGCATCGGCGAGCAGCGCGTACACGCGGGCGTACAGGGAGAGCCGGTGGCGCTCGCCGAGCTGTTCGTGAGCGCGGCGGTCACCAGCGGCCATGCGTTCGACGAGTTGAGCGTCCGACGTTGGCAGACCAGTCATGGGCAGCCCTCGGAAGTAGGTGTCGTTCCGGCTAGGGCGACTGCTGCACAAACTGCACAACTCCCTAGGAGTCGCAAGAGCGACACTAGGTAACCGCTCGTGTGTGGCGTCGTCGCCACATTCCAAGCTTATGGTTCCTGGCGGTCGCCTGAGAGACTGAGCCGCGTTCCATCGGCGAACACGACGTCGGTCGTCTCCCAAACGAGTTTCATCTTTTCGAGGGGCGTATCGCGCAGCCGCTGATGGGCGACGCGCAAGGGGTTGAAGCGGACGATGCGGGCGGGCTCGCGCCGCGACTGCCCGGGCGCGAGCGCCATATCGACCTTCAAGTGCGCGCTGTAGATCGAGTCGCCGAACGTGTCGAGGAAGGTGGCGTCGCCCTGGAACGCGCGCAGCGCCTTCGTGCCTTTGTTCTGATACGCGAAGGCGAGCGAGATGTAATCCTCGTACTGCTCGGACGCGGGGTCCTTGGGCAGATACATCTTCTTGACGATCGAGACGGCGAGCAGGGGCGCGAGCAGCTGGCGGACGCTGTCCTGACGCACGCGTTCGGCCGCTGCCGCTGCCGCGTCGACCTGTTTTTTGCGGGCCTGTTCGGCCCGAGCCCAGGTGAGAATTTCGCCAACGGTCATCGTGTCGTGCGGGGTGCGCGCGGCGAGCCCGCTCTCCGCGGCCACCGCCGAGAGAATCCGCGCTACGCCGAGCGGCAGGCGTACGCTGTCGGCGGCCTTGAGGACGGAGTCGAGCCGGGCCACGGGGACGCGTGTGGCGAGAAGCGTGTGCTCGGCGGCGCGCGAGCCGCAGGCTGTCGCGAGGGCGACGAGGAGGCCGGTGCAAAGGCTGCGAGTGTTAGGCATGAGGCGCAGTTTCGAGACGATGGAGCGCATTTTCAAGGGGGTTGTCACTTGACGCCTTGCGTGGCGAGGGCCCGCTCGTACTCGTCAAGCTGCCGTTGCCACTCATTGCGATACGACGGGGCTGCCCCCGGTGACTGCAGAGCCCGCTTCACTGCCCCAATGGCCGCGCGCAGATCTCCCCCGCTCGCGTAGGCACCGGCGAGAATCACAAAGAAGGTGGCGCGCGTCGAATCGAGCGCGATCGCATGCTGGATGGCTGCTGTCGCCCGACGCGGGTCGCGACGCGTCGAGTCCGGACACCCGGAATAGACACTGGACTCGAGGCTGTACAGCTCGGCCACGAGATTGTAGCCCTGTGGTGCCGATGTCGACGCGAGTGAGATGGCCTTCTCGAAGTCGTTCAACGCTTCACCGCACGCATGAAGCGTGTTGTAGTGGCGACCGCGGCGCAGATAGAGAAACGCCTCAAGCGGGTGAAGGCGGATGGCCGCACTGTAGTCTTGCGTTGCGGCGTCGCGCTGATTGAGCGCGTGCTCCGCTTCGGCACGTCGGAGGTAGGCGTCCCAACTATCCGGCGCACCATGGATCAGGGTGCTGAAGTAAGGCACCGCCTGTGACAGCCGTATGACGGACGTACTGTCGACCCAGCCCGAGTCACTGCCCGACGTCGAGACGATCCACAAACGACTCCCTTCGACACGGGTGACAGCGCTGACAATGTTGATCCCGACCGCAGAACTCACCCTCGAAGAGTCCGCCGAGCGGTGGACTTCGCCAAAGCCTTGCAGCATGACAATCCGTTGGCCCACCATGTCCACCGGCGAGAGCAACCCTGTCGCAGCGAGCAGCAAGCGTGAGAGACTGTTCACTCAGCGGGCTCGGACGGCAATTGCGATCGCACCGATAGCCATCACAACCGCCAAGGTGGTGGCCGACAACACCCAGATCATTCCGATTCTGCCGATGAATCCCGCCATGGCAATGAAGAGGAAAAAGCCCGCGCCATAGATGAGGGGATGCCGCGGTCTGACGGGAGTTGGTTTGAGCTCGGGTAGGCGTTGCATCAGGTCGTGTCCGCGCCCGCCTAGTGCTTGGTGTGCAAGTCCTGTCCCGTCTAGTGCCCGAGGAGAGAGTCGAACTCACACGGGGTTGCCCCCGGGGGATTTTGAGTCCCCTGCGTCTGCCATTCCGCCACTCGGGCCGCGGAGCAATATAGCCGGGACTATCGCGACGTCGAATCGCGCTCGCTCATGGGGAAACCTGAAAAAGACGCTCCGGCCCGGGAGGCGACCGGCTCCGCCTTCCCGGCGCGTCTGTGTCGGATGTCACAGTCCGAACCGGTCGCTCTCCGCCATTTTATGGAGTTCACCACTCGACTGGCGCTCGGAGAGCGGATGCCGCACGAACAATACTGGGCCCGGGTGCGGGCCGGTCAGGACTGCCCGCTGCGCCGCGGCGCTTGGTACCGCGTCGTGGAACTCACGCCTGTCGAAGCCATCGTCGACGTCAACCATCGCTTACTCCACATCCCTCGCGCCTTCGTGCAGGTGCTGCCGTTGCGGCCCCCGACCTGGACCGTGGTGCCGGGACCGGACGCGGGCGCCCGCGCGGGCCGCAAGTACGGCGTGTGCCCCAGCTGCTGCGCCCGGGCGCGCCTGGACGGCCCCGCCCCGGCGATGCGCTGCCCCCGCTGCGGCGCGCTCGCGGCCGTCGCGTGGTCGGACGCGGACTGGCGCGCGTTCGAGGTGCGCACCGGCCGGCCCGCCCCGGGCACGCTGGCGCGGGCCCGCGCCCGCGCATTGAAAGCGCTGGCCGCGGCGTTCGGTCTGCGGGCGTAACTGGGTTCGTTTACCGCGGCGGACGCCGCCGCGGGCGCGGACCCTGAGCCGGCATGCGCTGCCGCTGCTCGCGGCGATGCCGGACCAGCTCGGCGACGCGTTCCTGGAACCGGCGCCGCGCCTCCTGATAGCGGGCCCGCTGCACCGGCGTCAGGTAGCCCTGCATTTCGCGATCCTCATCCCGATTGACGCCCTGCAACTTGAGCTGGTTCTGCTGCCGCTCGCTCATCAGCTGCTTCACCCGATCCTCGTTCGGGGTTTGCGCGGCCAGCTCCATGTTGAGCGCCTGGTTGATCTGGCGCTGGCGCGCGCGGATCGGCTGGCGCTGCTCTTCGAAGCGCCGCTCCGTCGCGTCCAGCTTGCCGGCTTGATCGTCGCTCAACCCCAGCGTGGAGCGCACGTGCTCGGCCCAGCGCTGCCGCACTTGCTCCCGCAGCTGCCGCGCCTCGGCCTGGTCGGCGGGCGACGTGCTCGAGTCATCCGGGACCTGGGCCGCCAACGCGGGCGTGAGCGCGAGCACGAGCACGAGAATCCAGTTGAGCCGTTTCATCAGCCCTCCAAGGACGCGAGCAGCGTGCGGAGCTGCTGGGGCGTAAGGTCCTCGAGACCCGCGTCCTGCGCCGGGACGGGCTCCTGAGGGCCGGGCTGGTCCAGCGAGTTGAGCACCTCGCGCAGCTGGGCGGGCGACAACTCGCCCAGGTCGACGGTCTCGACCTGGGGCGCCACGCCACTCGCTCGCGGCCAGATGCCGCGCGCCACGATGCTCGCGCCGCCGATCAGGACGAGCGCCGCCGCGATCCGCAGCCAGCTCGCGGGGATGCGCGCCCAGACCTGGCGCGGTGCCTCCCGCTCCTCGCGCAGCCGGGCCACCACAGCCTGCGCGGTGCGCTCGACGTCCAATCGCTCGGCCGCTCCGGCGCCAAGCCGGCGTGCCGCGTCCTGTAAGGCGGCGTCGGGCAACGTGCCGTCTTCTTTCATTTCATATGCTCCTTCAATCGCTTGACGGCATGATGGTAATGCACCCGCGCAGCCCCCGGCGTCGTGCCCAGCGCGGCAGCGATCTCCTCGTACTCGAGCCCCTGCTGCGCCCGCAACAGAAACACTTCGCGCTGCAGCCGCGGCAGCTGCTGCAACCCTTCGCCCAGCCGCCCCTCCGCCTCGGCGGCGACGGCCCGCTCGTGCGGGTCGCCATCGGTCGATCGCAGGTCGTCGCCCAACGGCACTACGCGACTGCGCTTGGCGCGGCGGTGCGCGTCCTTCAGCACGTTGCCCCCGATCGTGAGCAGCCAGGTACGAAAGCGGCACTGCCCGCGGAACGTGGCGACGGCGCGAAACGCACGGATGAACGTCTCCTGCACCACGTCATCGAGATCGGCCTCCGGCGCCCCCGCGCCCGCGAGAAAACGCGCCAACGCTCGCGCGTGACGCCGGACCAGTTCGGCCGCCGCCTGCTCGTCACCGCCCTGCCAGGCGGCGATCAGCGCCGCGTCGGTCGGGCTGGGGACGGCGGCAACGGGCTCCGCGGGAGGCATGCTCGGTACGGTGGACGTGGGAGTGAGGTCAATATTAAGACGGTAGAGGACGGTAGAGGATGGCGCCCTTGAAATCCTCGGTGCCCGCCTCTAGCTTCGATATTCGAACAACCGTTCGAACCTCATGCGCCCCTACGACGAGCGGCTCGATCACTTCCTGTCCCGGGCGGCGAAGGTGTTCGCCGACCAGGGCTACCATTCTACCACCATGCGCGACCTCGCCGCGGCCACCGGCATGTCGCTCGCCGGGATGTACTACTACGTGCGCGGCAAGGAAGAGCTGCTGCACCGCATCCAGGAGCGCTGCTTCACGCGTGTGCTGGCGGGCGCCGAGCGCGCGCTCGAGGGGCTCGGCCGCGGTCAGGCCGATCCGGTGGAGCGGCTGCAGGCGTTCATTCGGCACCACGTGACGTTTTTCGCGTCGAATCTGGCCGAGATGAAGGTTTTGTCGCACGAGGCGAATTCGCTGACCGGCGAGCGGCAGCGCAAGGTGAACGCGATCAAGCGTCGCTACGTGGACCTGCTCGAGGGGCTGCTGCGCGACGTGGCGCCGGACGAGCCGGCGGTGGATCGCAGCGCCGCCGCCTACGCGTTGTTCGGCATGATGAACTGGATCTACAACTGGTACGACCCGGCGGGCGAGATCGATCCCGACCGCCTGGCGGGACTCATCGCGCGCGTGTTCATCGGCGGCTTCGCCGACGCGCGCTCCCCCTCCCCGGTACACGGAGGCTGACTTCCCATGGCAACGATGACCGAACCCAAAGTCGAGAAAAAGACGCTCGTGCACTATATGGTGGAAGGCGGCGTGGGGATCATCGAGCTGGACGACCCGCCGGCCAACACCTACACCTACGACATGATGCACCAGCTCGACGAGGCGATCCTCAAGGCCCGCTTCGACGACAGCGCGCACGTGCTGGTGCTGCGGGGCCACGGCGAGAAATTCTTTTCGGCGGGCGCCAACATCGCCTATTTGAACAGCATCACCCCCCGCTACAAATACTTCTTCTGCCTGCACGCTAACGAGACGCTGAACCGTCTCGAGCACACACCCAAGCTCACCATCGCCGCATTGAACGGCCATACCGTCGGCGGCGGCTTGGAGATCGCCATGGCGTGCGACATGCGCCTCGCCAAGGAAAACGCCGGCAAGATCGGGCTCCCCGAGGTGAACCTCGGCGTGCTCCCGGGCACGGGCGGCACGCAGCGCTTGGCACGCATCGTGGGGAAATCCACGGCCATCGAGATGATGGTGAAGGGCGAGACGTTCTCGTTCGACAAGGCGAAGGAGCTGGGCCTCGTGAACGAAGTCTTCCCTGCCGACGATTACTGGGACCAGGTGATGCTCTACGCCAAGCAGTTCACCCCGCCCCACAAGGCGTCCAAGGCCGTGGGGCTCATCAAGCGGTCCGTGCAATCCGGCGCCGAGGTGCCGTTCGAGTCGGGCCTGACGCTCGAGCGCGAGCTGCAACAGCAGCTGTTCCAGTCGGACGACGCGAAAGAAGGCATCGCGGCGTACGTGGAAAAGCGCGTCGCGGAGTTCAAGGGCCGGTGAAGACCGACCTGTTGATCGGGAGCGAGTGGCGGGCGTCGGCGCAGCGCTACTGTCTCACCAACCCCGCCACCGAAGAGCCGCTCGCCGAAGTCGCCGAGGCGGGCGAGGCGGAGGTCGACGCCGCCGTGCGGGCGGCCCGCGCCTGCCTCGACTCGAAGGAGTGGCGCGAGCTGCCGGCCCGCAAGCGGGGGCAGCTGCTCTACCGCGTGGCCGAGCTGCTGGAGCAGCGCTCCCAGGAGATCGCCGAGGTCGAGACCCGCAACAACGGCAAGCCGCTGTTCGAGTCGAAGATCGACGTCGCGATGGCGATCGAGACGTTCCGCTACTACGCCGGCTGGGCCGACAAGCTCACGGGCGACACCCTGCCCGTGAGCGGCAATTTCTTCACGTACACGCTGCGGGAGCCGGTGGGAGTGGTGGGCGCGATCGTGCCGTGGAACTTCCCGCTGAACCTCGCCACGTGGAAGGTGGCGCCGGCGCTCGCCGCGGGGTGCACCGTGGTCCTCAAGCCGGCGCACGAGACCCCGCTCACCGCCCTGCTCCTGGGCGAGATCGCACTCGAAGCGGGTTTGCCGCCGGGTGCGCTCAACGTCGTGCCCGGGCCCGGCGCCACCGCGGGAGCCGCGCTGGTGCGCCATCCGCTCGTCGACAAGATCGCCTTTACGGGCTCGACCGAGGTCGGCCAGTGGATCATGCGGGAAGCGGCGGGCACCGTGAAGCGGGTGACGCTCGAGCTGGGCGGGAAGAGCCCCAATATCATCTTCGCCGACGCCGATCTCGCGGCCGCCGTGCGCGGCGCCCAGAACGGCATCTTCTACGGCAAGGGCGAGGTCTGCGCCGCGGGCTCCCGGCTGCTGGTGGAGCGCTCGGTCCACGATCAGGTGGTGGCGCAGCTCGCCGAGCGGGCCAAACAGCTCGCGCCCGGCGACCCGTTCGACAAGGGCACGCGGCTCGGCGCCATCGTTTCCAAACGCCAACAGGAGACCGTGCTCTCCTACATCGCGGCGGGACAGAAGGAAGGCGCCCGGCTGGTGGCGGGCGGCAAGGCCGCGAAGGTGAACGGTAAAGGCTTCTACGTCGAAGCCACGGTGTTCGACGATGCCAGGCCCGGGATGAAGATCGTCGACGAGGAAATCTTCGGTCCCGTGCTGTCGGTGTTGACGTTCGACAACGAGGCCGAGGGCGTCGAGCTCGCCAACCGCTCGCTGTACGGCCTCGCGGCCGGGATCTGGACCAGGGACATCCAGAAGGGGCACCGCGTGGCCCGCGCGATCAAGGCGGGCACGGTGTGGGTGAATACGTACAACTTCTACGATCCCGCGGCTCCGTTCGGCGGCTACAAGTTCTCCGGGTTCGGGCGCGACCTGGGGCGCGAGGCGTTGGACAATTATACGGAGACGAAGACGGTATGGGTGGGGCTATGAAGACGGTAGAAGACGGTAGAGGACGGTAGAGGACGGTATGGCCGCTCGCGAGGCGTACATCTGTGCGGCGCTGCGCACCCCCGTCGGGAAGCACGGCGGGGCGCTGGCCGGCGTACGCGCCGATGATCTCGCTGCCGTTCCGATCAGAGCCGTCGTGGAGCGCTCGGGGATCGACCCGTCGAGCATCGACGACGTCATCCTCGGCTGCACCAATCAGGCCGGTGAAGACAACCGCAACGTGGCGCGCATGGCTCTGCTGTTGGCCGGACTGCCCGTGGAAGTGCCGGGACAGACCGTGAACCGGCTGTGCGGATCGGGACTGCAGGCGGCGGCGAGCGCGGCGCAGGCGATCAAGGCGGGCGAGGGCGACGTGTTCATCGCGGGCGGCGTCGAAAACATGACCCGCGCCCCGTACGTGATGCTCAAGTCCGGTGAGCCGTGGAGCCGCAAAGCCCCGCAGACCGCCGACACCACGGTGGGGTGGCGCTTCACGAACACCCGCCTCAAGCCGGAATGGACCATCTCGCTGGGCGAGACGGCCGAAGTGGTGGCCCAGCGCTACAAGATCGGGCGCGCCGAGCAGGATGCCTTCGCCGTCGAGAGCCAGCGTCGGGCGCAGGCCGCGCTCAAGGCATGCGTGTTTACCGACGAGCTGGTGCCGGTGTCCCTCCCCGACAGAGCGGCGTTCGCCAAGGACGAGTACCCGCGCTCCGGTGTCACTCTCGAGAGCGTCGCGAAGCTCACGCCGGCGTTCCGGAAGGACGGTACTGTGACGGCGGCCAGCTCGAGTGGGATCAACGACGGCGCCGCAGCGCTGCTCGTGACATCTGGGCGAACCAAGCCACTCGCGCGCATCGTCGCGACGGCCGTGGCGGGCGTCGATCCCAGCTGCATGGGTCTGGGTCCCATTCCCGCAACACAGAAGGTCCTGAAGCGCGCCGGCATGACGATCGACCAGATCGACCTGATCGAGCTCAACGAAGCCTTCGCCGCCCAGGCGATCGCCTGCATCCGCGAGCTGGAGCTCGACCCGGCGAAGGTGAACATCTACGGCGGCGCCATCGCCCTGGGCCATCCGCTGGGCGCCACGGGCGCGCGCATCCTGACGACACTGGTGCACGCGCTCGGTCGCACCCACGGGCGCTACGGACTCGCCACCATGTGCATCGGCGTCGGTCAGGGCATCGCGATGATCGTGGAGCGGGCGTGATGGCAGCCTACGAGCGCGTCCTCGTGGAGATCGCGGCCGGGATCGGCAGCGTGACGCTGAACCGCCCGGAGAAGCTGAACGCGTTCGACAGCGCCATGTGCGACGAGCTGCTCGAGGCGCTGCGCCTGCTGAGCGGCAGCGAGGTGGTGCGCGTCATCACGCTCACGGGCGCGGGCCGGGCGTTCTGCGCCGGGGCCGATTTGGGGGTGCTCGGCCAGGACGGTCCGGCGCTCGTGGCCGCTGGCAAGGCGGTTGCGCTTACGATTCGCGGGGCGCCCCAACCCGTCCTGGCGGCGGTAAACGGCCCGGCCGCGGGCGGCGGCGCCAATCTGGCACTGGCGTGCGACTATCGCATCGCGTCGGACCAGGCTTCCATCGGGCAGGTGTTCCACAAGCTCGGTCTGGTCCCCGACTGGGGTGGGACGTTCTTCCTGCCCCGTCTCGTGGGCACGTCCAAGGCGCTCGAGCTGGTATGGAGCGCGCGCATGGTGCCCGCCGCCGAGGCGCGCGACTTGGGGCTGTTCGACCGCGTGGTGCCGCACGCCCGGCTCGCGTCCGAGGCGCGTGCGCTCGCCGAATCCTGGTCTGCCCAGCCCCCGAGCGCAGTGCGCCGGGCCAAGGCGGCACTGTACGGGAGCGATACAGAGGCGCTGGAGGCGGTGCTCGACCTCGAAATCATTCACCAGAACGAACTATTCGCCACCCCCGACGTGCGGGCGCGCATCGCGGAGGGGGGGGCGTCAATCGCGAAGAGGAGCGGCTGATGGTACGCAAGCTGAACAACTTCGACGAGTGGATCGACTACTTCCGCTACTGGCAGGACGGCATCGGTCTGCCGCAAGGCGATCTGCGCACCTTCCAGTTCGAGGCGAAGTTCGGGGAGCAGGACGTGCCCCACATCGAGTTCGGTCACTATAAAGGCCAGCGCAAGTGGCCCACGGTGATGCACATCCCCGACCAGCGCATCCGCGACGCGCTCCTGAACCTGATCGTGTACCAGGGCGATACGGAGTTCGCCTCGGTGGAGCAGCAGCGCAACCTGCTCACCCATGCCCCGTCGGACTACGATCTGCTGGCGCTGATGCGCGTGATGACCGAGGAGATGCGGCACGGCTGGCAGATGTCGTACCTCCTGTGCAGCCACTTCGGCGACGAGGGGAAGCGCGAGGCGGCGAAGCTGCTGGAGCGGCGCGCCGACGAGGGCCAGCGACTGTTGGGGTCGTTCAACGAGCTGGTCGACAACTGGCTCGACTTCTTCACCTACACCCAGTTCATCGACCGAGACGGCAAGTTCCAGCTCACGATGCTCTCCACCTCGGCGTTCGACCCGCTGTCGCGCTCCATGAATCCGATGCTCAAGGAAGAGTCGTTCCATTTGGGCACCGGCAACAACGGCTTGATCCGCATCGTCAAGGCCGGCAAGATGCCGCCCGAGGCGATGCAGCGCTTCTTCTATAAGTGGATCCCCACGGCGTTCGACCTCTTCGGCACCGACAATTCGTCGTCCGCGCATTGGGCCTACGTGTGGGGACTGAAGGGCCGCTACGACGAGCGCGACAACCAGATCGAGCCGGACAAGGCGAAACTCAACGAGTACAGCCGCGACCTGTATCGCCAGGAAATCACGAAACTCGTTGAACGGCTCAACATGTTCATCCCCGAGCGCGAGCGCTGGCTCAACGTCCCGGACACCAAGTTCAACCGCAAGATCGGCGTGTACGCCCATCAGCGGTACACCGTGGACGGCGAGCCGATCGACGATGCGGCGAAGTACCAGGCGTACTTGAAGACGGTGCTGCCACAGCCCGAGCACTACCAGATCGTGCACGACATCGAAAAGGAGCCGGCCTGGATCGAGCCGAAGAAGGCGGACAGCCTGCTCAAGTGAGTTCGCCTCGGGCGCTGGTGATCGGGCACCGCGGAGCCTCGGCGTACGAATACGAGAATTCGCGAGCGGCGTTCCGGGCGGCCCGCGCGCGCGGCGCGGACGCCGTGGAGCTGGACATCCACGCGTCCGCCGACGGTGCGCTCTTCGTCCATCACGATGAGGTCGTGAGCGGCGTCCACATCACGCGCGCGGGCAGTGCGCAGGTGCGCGCCCTGCGCCTTCCCAACGGCGAGTCAGTACCCACCCTGGAAGATGCGCTGGCGGTGATCGATCCGGCGCTGCGGGTGTTCGTGGAGGTAAAGTCGCTCCCTCCCACGTTCGACGACCGGTTGCTCGCCACCCTTGACGCGAGCGGCGGCCGCTGTGCGGTCCACGGGTTCGACCACCGCATCGTTCGGCGGCTCGGGCTCGCGCGGCCGGAGCTACCGCGAGGTGTACTGCTCGCGTCCTATCCGCTGCGTCCCCTCGAGCCGCTCCAGGACACCGGGGCGAGCGTGTTGTGGGAGGACCAGAGCCTCATCGACCGTGCGCTCGTCGAGACGCTGCACGACGCCGGGTACCAGATTTACGCCTGGACCGTGAATGCCCCCGAGGACATGCGGCGCCTCGTTTCCCTCGGCGTCGACGGTCTCTGCACCAATGCTCCCGACGTGGCCCGGCAGGCCACGGACGCCGCGTGAGCGCGGGACCGGTCGCGGTCGTCGGCGCGGGCACGATGGGGCACGGCATCGCCTACGCGGTGGCGCTCGCGGGGTTCGAGGTCCGCCTCACCGACAGTCGGGCCGAGGCGATCCCACTGGCCATCCGCAGGATCGGCGACCTGCTCCAGGGTGGAGTGCAGCGCGGCAAGCTCAGCCAGGCCGACTTGAGTGCTGTCGCCGCGCGCCTGCGGCCGGCCCCGGAGCTTGCGGCGGCGGTGCGCGACGCGGACGTCGTGATCGAGGCGGTGGTCGAGGACTTGGGTGTGAAGCAACGGCTCTTCACGGAGCTCGAGCGCGCGGCTCCGGCGGGGGCGCTGCTCGCCACCAATACGTCGTCCCTATCGGTCGCTGCCATCGCCGGCGCGCTGCGCGACGCGAGTCGCGTGGTGGGGCTGCACTTCTTCAATCCGGTGCACGCGATGAAGCTGGTGGAAATCGTGCGGCACCCGCGGGCCGGGGCGGCCAGCGTGGAACGCGCGGTCGCCTTCGCGCGGGCCCTCGGGAAGGAGCCTATCATCGTGAACGACTCTCCCGGCTTCGCGTCCAGCCGGCTGGGAGTGGCGCTGGGTCTCGAGGCGATGCGTATGCTCGAGCAGGGTGTGGCCTCGGCCGAAGATATCGACAAGGCGATGGAGCTCGGCTACAACCATCCGATGGGACCGCTCAAGCTCACCGACCTGGTGGGGTTGGACGTGCGGCTGGCGATCGCGGATTACTTATACCGCACGCTGGAAGAGCCGCAGTTCGAGCCGCCCCCGATCCTGCGCGACAAGGTGGCGAAGGGGGAGCTGGGGAAGAAGACAGGAAAGGGGTTTTACCGCTGGAGCGGCTGAGGCGCGGCACGTGAGAGTCCCGTCGCCTCAGCGCGCTCCCGACATGCGTCCCGCTAGATGCCGCCGCAGATCTTCGGGCCTCCCGTCTGCGTGGCGATAGCGGTGTGGTCATCGGACCCGGTGTTCCCCGGCTGGTCGTCGCTGTAGGTGATGGACGCGAAGCCGGTCGTCGGGCTCACCGCAATGCCGAAGTCGTCGAACAGGTCCCGGTTGCCGGTGCACGATACGCCTCCCTCGCACACGCCGCCAAAGTGGACCACCGGCGTGGCCGCGACTTGGGTGAACTTGCTGCCGGCCACCGCCGCGTTGCGGTTCTGGGCGAAGTACACGAACCACGCCGCCGATGCCGGATAGTTGTCCGGCGCCGAGCCGTCGAAGAACGACGTCCCGTACCACACGACGTTCAGCTGACCGGGGGCGCACGCGATACTCCAGGGCATGATCGCCGTGGCGGAGGGTGGCTGGTTGATCTGGATCGGTCCGGTCCACGTCAGCCCGCTGTTCGTCGAGAAGCTGTAGAA
>Ga0137398_10000264_pt1 | contig 17443 bp, 12 predicted proteins | sample czorhiz216metaG_FD_106659 | JGI IMG/M metagenome (GOLD analysis project Ga0137398, IMG submission 106659) | Vadose zone soil microbial communities from Angelo Coast Range Reserve, California, USA - czorhiz2.16 metaG | ecosystem: Environmental > Terrestrial > Soil > Vadose zone | place: USA...
GAAGCAGGGCAAGATGGCCGGTTGTTGGGTTATGCCCTGGAAGGAGGAAGAAACTTCAGGGATTAGAAACCAGGACACCGAGAGCAGGGAGGGCACGGAGAAAACGGAGGAAGAGGAGAATACCCAGGACAAGATTATTGTGAGGTCGAACGGGACGGTTACCTATGTAGGGAAGGATATTGCCTACCAGCTTTGGAAATTTGGGCTGCTTGGGAAAGATTTCCACTATATGAAGTGGCCAAACGCGCCCGCGGGGGAAGAGGTTTGGGCGACGACGAGCGGGGCTGGCCATAAGAATGCGCCACCGTTCGGGACTCCGGCACAGACCGTTTACAACGTGATTGATGCGCGGCAAGCGTACTTGCAGGACGTGGTGGCGCAGGGCTTGCGCGGGTTGGGACACGCCGAAGCCGCGAAAAACTCAATTCATTTGTCGTATGAGATTGTGGCGCTGACCCCGCGGTGCGCGGCAGAGCTCGGATACGAGTTGTCGCCCGAGGAGGCCAAGAAACCGTACGTGGAGGTGAGCGGGCGCAAAGGGTTTGGCGTGAAAGCCGATGACTTGATTGACCGGATGGAAGCCGCGGCGCTCGCGGAAGTCCGCCAGCGTCACGCGGAAATGAGCGCGCAGAAGCAGAACGACACCGCGCATGCCATCGCCGTGGGAGCGCTGCGATTTTTCCTGCTGAAGTTCACGCGCAACGCGATTATCGCGTTTGATTTTGCCGATGCCTTGAGTTTTGAGGGCGAGACCGGGCCGTACTGCCAATATGCGGTGGTGCGCATTCGCGGAATTCGGCGCAAGAGCGCGGAAGGCGGCGCGGTGCGCGCGACGGTGACGGCCGAAACGGCGCAGAAGCTGCTAGGCGACGCCGAAGGCATTGCCTTGTGGGAAGTTTTGCGCACGGCGGGATCGCTCGACTGGGTGGTGGACGCGGTCATCGGGGCACAGGAACCGGCGTTTGTGGCCAAGTATGCATTTCAGTTAGCGCAGGCGTTCAACAATTTTTATCACAAGCACCATATTCTGTCGGAAACGGACGAACAGAAGCGGGCGTTTTTGCTGGGGTTGACAGAGATTGTGGAGCGGGAATTAGTGAGGGCCCTCTGTTTGATGGGAATTGAAGCGCCGGAGAAAATGTAAGGGCGCGGGTGTCAGTGAAACGCTGCGCCGAGCAGATCGACCATTACACGGATGGCGGTTTGGGCGGTGCGGCCGCTCGGGTCGCGATAGGGATTTACCTCGACGATGTCGAGACCCACAAGCTTTCCTTTCTTGGGAATTCCCTGCATTAGTTCATCGATTTCAGCGAAGGTCAGGCCTCCGGGCTCGAGAGTTCCGGTGCCAGGGGCGAGAGTGGGATCCATGGAGTCAACGTCGAAGGTGACGTAAATGTTCTCGCTCTGTGGGATGGCATCGATGGCTGCGGAAACACCCCGGCGATGGATTTCTTCGCCGGTGACAACTTTTGTGCCTAAGGCTTTGGCGTTACCGGCGGCTTCAGGATCGTTAGCGATGCCGCGCATGCCGAGCTGAACAATCTTTTTGACCGAGGGCAGTTTCGCCACGCGGAGAACCCAGGAGGCGTGATCGAGATTGCCCTTCGCGCCATTCCAGGTATCGAGATGCGCGTCAATGTGCACGACCGTGAGCGGCACATCATACGCGCGGATCACCGGGAAGGTGATGCTATGGTCGCCGCCCAAGATAATCGGGAAGGATTTTTTGGCAAGAATCTTGCGGAGGGCTTCGGTGATTTTCCGTCCGGTTTCGGCCGGCACAGTGGGGTAGACGACAACATCGCCGGCATCTACCCAGCGCTTGCCTTTGAGAAGGGTGCGGTCACCATCGATGTAGTAAAAGCCTTCGGTGAGATCGTGCGCGTACTCCTGGGAATTCTCGCGCAAATCGCGCGGGCCGTAGCGTTCGCCGGGCTGGCCCCAGGTGCCTTCGTCAAAGGGGACGCCGAGGACGGCGAAATCGGCGCTGAGGTTGTCGAGGTCGGGCTGGTATGGGGCGCCAAGAAACGTCCTGATGCCGACAAACGTTGGGGCCGTCTGGGCTAGAGCCGATAGCGGCAGCACCATCAGCAAAAACCCGAGCAGCCCGATGGTATGGATCGGTTTAGACATAAACATCAATAGGACATCACGAGATGAACTAGGGTGCGCAGGGCTACGCCGGTTGGGCCTTTCGCTAGCCAGGGCTTGGCGTCGTCGTTCCACGCGGTGCCGGCGATGTCGAGGTGAATCCAGGGAGAGTCGCCGGTAAATTCCTTGATGAACATGGCGCCGGTCACGGCGCCACCGCCTTTGCCGCTGCCGATGTTCTGTATGTCCGCGACGGTACCCTTGATGAACTCGCGGTAGTCGTCGTCGAGGGGCATCTGCCACATTTTCTCCCCGGCGGCTTTGGCGCTGGCGAGGAACTTGTCGGTGAACGGCTGGTCGGAGCCGAAGACGCCGACGTTGATGTTCGCGAGCGCGACCACGATGGCGCCGGTAAGCGTGGCGGCGTCAATGAGATGGGTGGCGCCGAGTTGCTTGGCGTAGTGCACGCCGTCGGCAAGGATGAGCCGGCCCTCGGCATCGGTGTTCAGCACTTCGATCGTTTTCCCGGACATCGCGGTTTGGATATCGCCGGGCTTTTGTGCGCGGCCGCCGGGCATGTTTTCGGTGCTGGGTACGACGCAAATTACTCTTACGTTTGGCTTTAGCGCCGCGAGAGCGCTCATGACACCGAGCATGGTGGCACCGCCGGCCATGTCGTACTTCATTTTTTCCATGCCGTCGGAAGGCTTGATGGAGATGCCGCCGGTATCGAAGGTGACGGCTTTGCCGATGAGGCCGATCACCGGAGCGCCGGGCTTCGGATTCGCCGGCGTATAGGTGAGGACCACCATGCGCGGGGGCTCGACGCTGCCTTGGGCCACGCTGAGGAGCGCGCCCATTTTGAGGTCGGCGATGCGCTTTTCGTCCAGGATTTCGACGGCGAGGCCGGCTTCCTTGGCCATGGCTTGCGCCTTTTCGGCCAAGATCCTGGGGGTCAGCTTGTTGGAAGGCTCGTTGACGAGATCGCGCGCAAAATTCTGCGCTTCGGCAATGACACGGCCGCGATCTAGGCCTCTTTCAGCGGCCGCGCGATCCCGGTCGGGAAATCCGGTTAACGTTACGGTGTCGATGGCCTTGGCGTCTTTTTTCTCCGTCTTGTACTTGTCGGACTCGAAATTCGCGGCCAGCGCGCCCTCGGCAAAGGCTTGGGCAGCGGCTTCAGCACCTTCGTTTTCGCGGAGAACGAAGGCGAACTGCTTGACCGAGCGGGACTTGAGATAACGGAGCGCGGCCCCGGCGATGCGGCGAAGAACGGCGGGATCGAATTTATCGCGCTTCCCGGCTCCGACGAGGAGCAAGCGAGCGGCTTGGAGACCGCGGGGCGCATGCACCAGGGTCATTTCCAGCGTTTTGCCGGTGAGCTCGCCGCCAGAGGCGAGCTTGCCCAGCAAACCGTCTGCGAATTGATCGAGTTCTGCGATGCGACCCTGGACAGGTTCCGAGTCTTCAAACACATACGAGACGAGGGCGGCGGTCTCGAGGGTAGCGAACGGCTTGGTCTCCAGCGTGATCTGCATAGGCTCCTTATCGCCTCCGATTGCGATACATGGCTTGGTCGGCTTCCTTGCGGGCTTCCTTGTTGCGCTCGTCCTGGCGCCGGTCCCAAGTCTTCTTGCCCTGCGCCAAAGCAATTTCGCACTTGGCGATGCCGTCACGGAAGTATATCCGCAGGGGAATGACCGTCAAACCTTTGGCCTCCGTGCGTCCGGCCAGCTTGTGAATTTCCTTCTTGTGCAGAAGCAACTTGCGCGATCCCAGAGGCTCGTGATTCCAGGGGCCGCCGGGCATATACTGGGCGATGTGTGCGTTGACCAGCCACGGGCCACTCGGTTTGAAATCGACGTAGGCGTCGCGAATGTTGGCTTTTCCTTGCCGCAGGGCCTTCACCTCGGTGCCGTGGAGTACCATGCCGGCCTCAAAACGTTCAAGAAGGTGGTAGTTGTAAGAGGCGGAACGGTTTTGCGCGACGATTTGCTCTTTGGGCTGGTCGGACTTGCCGGACTTTTCGGATTTTTTGGGCGGTCTGGGCACTCGGTCCAATCACACGCTGCAGCAGCAATAAATCTTAGCCGCAGGGGTTAGCGGATGCAACTATAGCCAACCTTCCGTGCCTTGCCCGACCTCTAACCCGATGCTAGACTCGATTTGCTCGAGTTTCGAAGAGTTGGAGAGAGCATGCTCCGCTGGAACAAGTTGGTTTTGTGCGTGTCTATGGCCCTGGTGGCGGCGGGCTGCCCCAAGGGAAAGAGCGAGTTTAACGAGGGTCGGCGGGCCGAACACCTGCAAGACTATGACGCCGCGTACGATTATTACCAAAAAGCGCTGAAGAACGACCCGGACAACGCGCAATACTTGATCAAATTCAACCAAGCCAGGTTTGAGGCCAGCTCGCTGCACGTAAAGAATGGCGTCAAGCTGCGGGAGCGCGGGCAGTTGGAAGCGGCAGCATCGGAGTTCCAGCGCGCGACGGCGATTGACCCCTCGAGCCCGATCGCGGAGCAGGAGCTGCGGAAGACAGTAAGGCTGATCGAAGAGAAGAATCGCACAAATGACGCGGCTGCCGAGCCGCCGGCGGAAACCGGCGAGCCGCCGCTGGCGTCGATGCCGCCGGAGATCAAGCCGTTCTCACGGGCAGCCGTCAACCTGACGATGTCCAACGACGCGAAGATTGTGTTCGAGACGGTGTGCAAGCTGGCGGGCCTGACGGTGATATTCGATCCGGACTTCCCTGCCCGGCGCATCACCGCTGAACTGAACAATGTGACCCTCGAGCAGGCGCTGGATATTGTGTCGATGCAGAGCAAAGCGTTCTGGAAGCCTGTGACCGAGAACATTATTTTTGTGGTTCCGGACCAGCCCCAGAAACGGCGCGACTACGAAGAGCAAGTGGTGAAAACGTTTTATCTCTCGAACACCGTGCAAGCGCAGGATTTGACGGAGATCGTCACCGGGCTGCGGCAGCTGCTGGACTTGAAGAGGATTCAGCAACTGAACGCGCAGAACGCGATCATTGTTCGCGATACGCCAGACAAGCTGGCGATTGCGGAGAAGATGATCCGGGACATTGATAAGGCCAAGCCAGAAGTTGTGATCCAGGTGCAGGTGGTCGAAGCGCGCGCGGATAAAGCGAGCAACCTAGGAATTTCGCCGCGCCGGACTGCGTCCATAGCGGTGGTACCGCCGGGTACGACAACAACGACCACCAACAGTAACGGGACCCCCACCACGACGAACAACAACTCCACCACGCTGCAGACCCTGGGACATCTTACGGGCGCGGATTACAGCGTGACGTTGCCGAGCTTTACGGCCAATGCGCTGCTGAACGATTCGACGACGAAGATCATTCAGAACCCGGAAGTGCGTTCGGTCGACGGGCAGCCGGCCAAGCTGCGCATCGGCGACAAAGTGCCGATTGCGACGGGCAGCTTTCAGGCGGGAGTCGGGGTGGGCGGGGCAGCGGGCGCAGGCTTTGTGAATCCGCTGGTGAATACGCAATTCCAGTATCAAGATGTGGGCGTAAATGTGGACGTGACGCCGCGCATCCATCCGAATCGTGAGGTCAGCCTGAAGGTCATGGTGGAGGTTTCCTCGGTGACCAATCACGTAAACATTGGAGGAATCGACCAACCGATCATCAGCCAAAGAAGAATCGAGCACGAAATCAGGCTCAAAGAAGGCGAGGCGAATGTACTGGGTGGCCTGATTACCAAGACAGATACGAAAAGCATCAGCGGATGGCCGGGCCTGGCACACATTCCCCTGCTGCGCTATTTCTTCTCCGAGGACAGCCACAGCACCGAAGATGATGAGATCCTGATTATTCTGACACCGCACATCGTGCGCATGCCGGAGTGGACGCGGGCGAACTTGAAGACGCTGTATTCGGGCTCGGAATCGGAAGTGAAAGTGCGGCGGGAAGAGGCGACGCGCGCGCCCAATGCGCAACCACCGGCCCCAGCGCAGCAACCTTCGGCAAATCAGGTTCCGGGCGCGGCTCCCCCGGCAACCGGGAGCGCACCGACGGTGCCTACATCGCTCGGCGCGGCGACTACCGTGCAGGCAGGCGGAGATCAAGCGCAAATTCGGTTTGATCCGCGAAGCATGTCGCTGAAGGTTGGGCAACAGCAGACGCTCGGAGTGGTGGTCGACAAGGTCAGCGACCTTTTCTCTATCCCATTCCTGCTGCAATACAATCCGGCGGTAATCAGCGTGGAAGAAGTGCAGCACGGCGGCTTCCTGTCGGGCGGGAACCAGGAGATCGCCATAGTGCAGCGCGTGGACAAAGAGCACGGGCAAGCGATCATATCCGCAACGCGGCAGCCCAACACCGCGGGTGTGAACGGCACCGGGACGATCATGGGCATCGTAATCAAGGGGATCGCGCCGGGTTCGTCGAATGTATCGATCGTGCAGGTAAACGCCAAGGATTCGCAGCAGAAGCCGATACCGCTGGTGACCAGCGAAGCGACGGTGCAGGTCCAACCGTAACTCCAAACAAGAGGAATTATGTCAGGCAAGATTGTTTTGCGGCGCAGGAGTTCTTCCGAAGCGGGCATGACGCTTCTAGAATTGATCCTGGCGTGCGCGATTCTTTTGATTTTGTCTTCGTCGGCTTTGCCGATTGCGCGCTATACCATCGTGCACAAGAAGGAGGAGTTGCTGAGCTACGAGTTGCGGCAGATGCGGGATGCGATCGACCGCTATAAAGACCTGGCGGACTCAAACAAGATTCGCGTGGAGGTTGGAACGGAAGGGTATCCGCCGGATTTGGAAACGCTGGTGAATGGCGTGAAGCTCGGCGCCGGGGACGACAAGAAGATTCGATTTTTGCGGAGAATTCCGGTGGATCCGATGACCGGGCGCGCGGAATGGGGTTTGCGCGCGGTGCAGGACGATCCGGATTCGACGAGCTGGGCCGGCAAAAACGTGTTTGATGTGTACTCGAAATCGCAGGCCACCGGGACGGATGGAAGGCGTTATTCGGAATGGTAGGGGCGAACGAATCGGAAGACGGCCGCGTGATCAACCCATCAAGACATAGTAAATATTGGCAGGCGGCGCGCGCGCGCCTGGGCGGAAGCGTTTCCAGGGGGTTCACGCTGATTGAATTGATGATCGTGGTCGCGATCATCGTAATTTTGATCGGGATTGCCGCGGGAATGTATACGCGGTCGGTGCAGCGGGCCAAAGAGGCGACGCTCAAGAGCGATTTGAGCGTGATGCGGCAGGCCATTGACCATTACACGCTGGACAAAGAAGCGGCGCCGCAATCGCTGGAGGATTTGGTCAACCCACAGACGCAGTATATGCGGGAGATTCCCACCGACCCGATGACCAACGCCAAAGACTGGCACGTGGATTTCGGTGACACGGTGATGAGCCCCGATCAATCGTCGTCGGGTATCGTGGATGTACACTCGAATTCGGATAAGATCTCGCCATTCGAGGGAACGGCGTACAACACCTGGTGAACGCCGACGCGCCTGATTTGAGGCGTTCGCTAACGCTTCTGAACTTCCAATTGTACCGGGCGCGCCACCGAACTTACTTCCGGATGGTAATATTCATATACGCGTGACCGGAAGGTCCGCGCGCGAATGGGATACTTGGCCCGCAACCGAAACTTGAGGGTCACGGTGTCGCCGGGAGCAAAGGAATCGAAGTACAGAATCGCTTGCGTGGCGGTCAGGCTGAACTTCTCGAGGCAACCGCTTTTCAGACCTGTACTTTTCTCCCGGTAGGCCTGCAAGTCTTCGCTGAGCAGATCGAATCCCGGCGGGATGCCCAGATCGACCATGACCATGTTGGCGGCCTTCGGCAAATTATTTTTTATGGTAGCAGTGGCCGTGGCGATGTCGTCTTGCGCCAGACGAGAGCGATCGTAGGCCACATCGATCGAGAGCGGCTCATTCTCAGGCTTCTTGTCCCACGGAAGGAAATACTGCCCGACGACCTGATACGCCAGGGCCCCCTTCCCTGCAAATCGGATCTCCACCGTGTTTGCAGCTTTCCTATCCAGTTTCTTGAAAATGAACTGATGGAGCAGATCGTTATTTTCAGGCGTCAACTCGAGTTTCTCGACGGACTGGCCATTCCATACGACCTCTAGCGTGCCGCGGACGTCCGCTGCGCCTTTTTCTGTGGCCAGCAGGAGGGCGCGCAAGGCCATGATGGTCGCCTGGGTTGTTCCCCACGTGCCAGAAGCATCTTTCTTCGCGGCGATGTAAATCATGGCTTTGCGCACGGTGCCCGCAGCGCCGCCCCATTTGAGCAACGCCCGCGCCGCCAATCCAGTCGCCTCCACGCTCGCGCTGGGGCCCGCGCCGTACACGGCCGTTTCTTCGGCGCTCCACCAGGCTTGCTCATCCTTTTCGCTGCGAGCATCGAGCAGTAGCTGCATGGCCTGGCGCGTGAAGTCGCGGTCTTTACCATAGTCGGCCGCGAAGTTGGCGAGAACCGCCAGCGTGTACGCGTCGGCTTTCGCGTTCATGTGGCTCTCGATGAATCGCCTGGCTCGCTCGACTGCGGGGCCTTGGTACCCGGTGTATTCCAGCGACCATGCGAGATAGCCTGTGATGCGCACTACATCGGTGTTGTACCGGTTGGTGGCGCCTTCGTTGATGAAGGATGCGTCCGGCTTCCAGCTTCCGTCGGCTTGCTGCTGTGCGGCCAGCCATTGCCGGGTTCGCTCAATCACCTTGGGGTCCACCTCATGGACCTTGGACATGTCGCTGAACTCCATTAAGCCGTAGGCGGTCAGGATTTTGTTGGCCGGCGCGCTGCCGAACCAGGAAAATCCGCCCGACGGAACTTCAAACGTCAATAGCCGCTGATAGCCGTTGGCGATGAATCCTTCGGCTTTGGCGTGCACTTCCGGAGTCAGTTTCTTGGTGCGCTTCATGTATTCGAGCGCCAGCACATTGGGATAGGTACTCGAGGAAGTTTGTTCGAAGCACCCGTAGGGCATGCGCAACAGACTGTCCATTCCTTCGACGACCTGGCTCAGCGGCCCAGGATAGAGCCGAAGGAAAATCTTGCTGGCGTCGGGAATGGACTCGGCGGGAAAAGCCAGTTCGTGCTGTGCGGTATTTTCCAAGCGGCCGTTAAAAACCAGGCTTTGCTCGCGCCCGTTGGGGATCACTTCGATTTGGCGCACCACGATGTCCGCGCGATTCGCTTCGCCTTTCGTGCGCGCGCGCAACGTAAGCTTGAATTTGCCGATGCGCTTGGCTTCCAGGGTGAACTGCGATCCGCCAACTCGCGCGGATTCCACCGCGACGTTCTTCTCCGCGACATCCTCCACCAGGGAAAACCAATCGTCGGTTTGCAGTTGCAGGTTGACGTCTCGCGACGCGCCCGAATAGTTATAGACCGCCACCGGGATGGAGACGCGGTCGCCTTGCGTGAGCGTGACCGGCAGGTCGAGATCTACGAAGAAATCCTGAAATACTTTGAGGCTGGACGTCCCGCTACCGAGGGCGCCGCGCGGCGTGGAAGCCATCATGGCCATGCGCCACGTGGTAATGGAGTCTGCCAGCGGAATCGTAATGCTGGCGTTGCCGTCCTTATCGGTAATGATTTCGGGGTTGATATACAGCGCTTCCGGAAAGTAAGAGCGCACGCGGGGAGCGGCCTCGCTTTCTTTCAGGAGCGTCGTAGTGTTCATCGCTACGCTCGCGCTGGTCACCTCCACGGTTTCCGACATGGCTTGCAACAACTTGGGCACGGCGGGAGCCGGCAATCGGGCGCTGAGGTTGCTAAAGTTGCGGGCTTCCACCGGGAGGTTGCCGGCGGCACCGCCAACACCGCCGATGACCCCGCCTAGAGCTCCGCCTGCAACTCCGCCCGCGAACCCGCCGATGGTGAAATCCGTCAGCATGCGCCCCGAATCATTAAGCGCCACTACCGTTCCGGGATGTTCCTGGCGGAGCAAAACCGAGAGAGTTGCGCGATCGCGCGGATCAAGCTCCACGGTCCTCGATAGATTTCCAGATTCCGCAAAGATTTGGAGGTCGTATTCTCCCGCGGGCAAGCTTCCCAGCCGGAATTGCCCGTCTGCGCCGACATTGGTTCTGCGGATTTTTCCACTAAGCAGCGCGCGCAACTGCACCACCGCGCCTTCGAGCGCTCCGCCCCACTGATCCACCGCGGTGCCGATAATCTCCGCGCGGCCGCTAAAGGGACCACGCTCGTTCTCGATCTTTACCGCAATGCGGTTGGGGGCGGAAGTTGCGTGGGCCACGATTTTTCGGCGGCGCACTTCCACATAGGTCCACTGATCGTCGCTAGTCCCGAACTGTTTGTCCGGTCCCGCGCTGCGTACCACGTAGTGGATCTTGCTGGGATCCCAGGCAGGATGTTCGATGCGCAAGTTGGTAGCCCACGCGTCGCGCAGGCCGGATTTCGGGTCTTGCGCCACGGCTTCGACTGCCTTGAGTAAGTCGCCGCGCTCGGGGTTTTCCGCATACGCATGGCCGAGGCGTTCTGATAACCCACGCACCTCGGCCAGGAAGCGAGCGTTATAACGCTGCGCGTATTCAGGATATTTCGTTTGCGGAACTGTGCGCCCGAATTCGGTCTCAAACCTGTTGGCGGTCACCAGTTCCGTCGCAGAAAACAAAGCTCGCGCCGCCCGGTCATGTTCCGCCTCTTGAGGCGGTTCGACCGGCGCAACGATTTCCGGCATGCCCATGGAGTGAATCTCATAACGCGGCTTCCAAACTTCTTGTTCCAGGTAAAAGAAAACCTTTGCAAACCCGGGCTGCTTTTCCGCCAGCGCAAATATAGCTTCGTCCACCACTTGGAGTCCCAGCGCGGCGCTCACCCCGTGCCCTTTGGCGTTGGTCACGCGGAAGCGGATGCGGGCCTCACCGCCCGGTTTGTAACTGGAAGCATTCGCGGTGGCTTCAATCTTCAGTTCATCCGCCGGCTGCACAAACACCAGCCGGTGATCGCCTACCGGAATCGCATCATGGCCGAAGAGGTAGGCGTTGAAGTCCACGGTGCCCGCGAGTTCCGGCGTGGCAGTCAGCGTCAACTGTGCCTGGCCGTTTTCGATGTCCAGGTCGCGGGTCAGTATGGTTTGCCCTTCTTTGACGATGTCGACATAAGCGGTGCCGCGCTTGAGCGTGGAGAAAATTTTCAGTGGGATGGCGTCTCCGGCGCGGTAAACGGCGTGTTCCGTGCGCAGGAGGATTTGACCTTGCCCTCCGCGGACCTGCAGCGGCACAGAACTGGACGCTCGGTTCCCTTCCATGTCGGTTGCGTCCACGGTGAGATCTTGCGTTCCAGCAGCAACCTTGATTCGAATCACCGCTACTCCCCCGTCATCGGTGGACGAATGCTGGTCGACGTTGCCTGCGGCATGGAGGGTCAACTCCGTTCGCGCTGGCGTCCCATCAGGATAGGAGGTGAGCAGGAAGACCTGATTCTCAAGTCCCGGAATGAGCGTGCCGCCTTCCGGAACCGCGGTAATCAGCAGCGGAGATTCGCTGACGGTGATTGGCTCGCCGCGAGTCTCGGCGTGCCCCGCGGAGTCTTTCACCGTGGCTTCCACCAGCACTCGAGCGGTCCCCTCGGTGAGCGGCCGCCCTGCGAAGTAAGCGGGTAGCTTGAGGTCGAATTCATAATTGCCGTCGCGACCGGTCTTCCCGTGCACGGATGCAACTTCAGACACTGAAACGTCCATGCTGGAAGCCTTCACGCTAATCTTTGCCGCGTCCACCGGCTTCCCGAAGAAGTAGTTCGCTCGCACCGTTCCCTCCACGTGATCACCGGGTCGGTAGCCGCGCCTGGTTTTCTTTTCGTTCCCAGTAAATTCCAGGGCAACTTTGAATTTGGGCAGCACATATCGCTCGACGTTCAGGGCGATCTCCGCCGTGTTTGTGGGCGCCGCTTCGGCTTCGCCCAACAGCGCCCGCAGGTGATAGGTGCCCAGGTTGACTTCATCGGCCAGCGCGAACTCCGCGGACGCAACGCCGAATTTGTCGGTCTGCGTAGCTTTCTTGAACACCTTGTTGCCGCGCGAGTCTTCGACCTCAAAGGTTAGCTTCCGATTGTTGGCGGCTTCGTGATTCGAGCGGTCCAGCGCCAATGCGCGCACATGAATGGTCTGGCTTGGCTGGTAGATGGGCTTTTCCGTGGTGAGCAGGATGGAAATCTTGTCTTCGAGCCGCACCGCCTGGGTGCATTGCGTCGAGCCGATGGGTGTGTCCACCACGTACCGTAGCTGGTGGCCTCCGGTCAGGCCCGCCGGGAAACGGAACTGTGCTTCCGTTGTCCCGCGGTGGTTCAGCCGGCCCCGGAAAAGAATGCGAGGTTGCTGATCGCCAACCACCAGCTCGACGCGCACGGTTCCGGACCCGGCAATCGCTTCGTTCTTGGAGTCCGTGACGATCACGCGAACAGCCGCCAATCCGCCGCTCAAATACGATTGCTGTCCCAGAATGTGCACTACCGGCGTGCGCAGAATCTGTGAGATGGATTCCGTGCCTCCGAGCTCCGCAGTCTTTGCATCGTCGTAATCAAACCGGTACCGCACGCGATGCCACACCAGGTCATCCACAGCGAGCGGTTTGTCGAGGCGAATCTCCTGCTGCCAGCGCCCACCGCCTTGGCCTATAGCGATGTGCGTTTCCGCGCGCCCCAGAACATTGTCTTCCGGGTCCAGAACCTCCATGGTCAGCCTTCCGTTACCCGCGGAAATAGCGTGGTATCGAAGGGTCACGTTCAGAACGCCGCGGGTGTAAGTCACGGTGGCGGTGTCCGCTTTGCCAGCTTGAAACGGTTCCACTAGCATTGCGGCAACCCCCGCCAGCAACAGCGCGGAGAGAAACGACAGCCAGAATTTGCTTAGGCACACGGCTCGGTTCGGGGCAGCATTCATGATTCCCCTCCTTCACTTTATCGTCGGCGCCCCTCGACTTACCTGCGCACATAGATAGAACGCTCCGCTCTCCGTTTCTTGCAGCCTTTCTCGGTCGTAAGAAGATTCTTCCTTGACTCTTGCGCGGACGGCGCATTCATTTGGACACCCGCGTTGGGAAGAAGTGCCCACGAGCCGCGATGACAGGCTTCGCATTTAGAGCTAGGAGGGAGGGTGCGAAAAAAATTAAAACAGCCGCAAAAGCGGCTGCGTGTGGATCCCCGAACAGCATCGCTCTACGGTCTAGAACGCCTCCAAGAAGTTGGCCAGATCGTTCTTCTGCTGGCGTGTCAGGTTGATCTGGAACCTGGCATCGTAGAAGTCAATCAAATCCAACTCTTTGCGCTTAAGTGGAAAGGATTCGTCCACCGGGTGCCGTCCGCAGGCCGGGGAGTTTCGAGCCTGGTAAGGTGCTGAGTGACTGCCCACGAAATCCACGGGCCCAAAAAAATCGCTTTCGGCTGCATTCTCAATCCGGTTATCGGAATTGCCGAACATGAGTGGTTCTTTGTCGCCGCGCAAGTAGCACGATTGGAAAACATTTCGTGTGTTTTTGTTCCTGGCACACCCTTCAAGCGGAGAAATGCGGAACAGTCAAGAGCAACTCGCTACGCAAGCGAGTTGGCACGCCGTCGTTGGTATGCAAACAGTGCCAGAAAACCGCTGGCGAGCAGCGCCAGAGCCCCCGGCTCGGGCGTGGGCGCGGGTGCGATGCTCCCCAGCAAGCCATGGTCCTCAGCCGCAGGTCCCGCGGTGAAATAAAGATCGCTCGTGCCGCCGCCATTTCCGCCGTTTCCGAAAGTCAAATCCCACGGTCCCGGGTTTACAATAGGGATGCCGCTGGAGCTATCCAACTGTTCAAGTAAATTGCCAGTAAGCCGATCGAAGACGTTGCGGGAGCGGTGAAAGAGCTGATTCAGCAAGGCAAGGTGAAGCACTTCGGCCTTTCTGAAGCCGGGGTGCAGACGATCCGTCGCGCACATGCCGTTTAGCCGGTGACTGCACTCCAGAGCGAATACTCGCTGTGGTGGAGGGAACCTGAAGCGGAGGTGATACCGACGCTGGAGGAACTGGGGATCGGATTCGTTCCATTTAGCCTTCTGGGCAAGGGCTTCCTCACGGGAAAGATCAACGAAAACACCGTGTTCGACAGTTCCGACTTCCGCAATATCGTTCCTCGCTTTACGCCGGAGGCTCGAAAAGCGAATCAGGCCCTGGTTGATCTGCTTCGCAAGATCGCGGAACGCAAGAAGGCGACACCTGCTCAGATCGCGCTCGCTTGGCTGCTCGCCCAAAAGCCGTGGATGGTTCCCATCCCAGGCACAACTAAGCTAGCGCGCCTTGAAGAAAACATCGGAGCAGTTTCAGTGGCCTCACATCCGACGATCTCCGTGAAATCGAGCACGCCGCCTCGAAGATTACGGTGCAAGGCGCTCGCTACCCTGAGAGGCTGCAGCAAATGACTGGCCGCTAAATGGCCCTCGTCCGGGATATAATTCTAATTATGCAGGACCCTAAACTTGTTGTCGTCCAGTCGTACGGTAGCCGCCCTGCGGCGGACTTGGCAAAGGGCGCCCTCGAAGATGTCGGTATTCAGGCAATGGTCCAGGCTGACACGGCGGGAGGAATGCGTGAACACCTTGCGTGGTCCGGCGCGGGGTTTAAAATTCTGGTGCGCGAGGAAGACGCAACCGTGGCGCGCGATGTACTCACTCCACCAGGTGAGGACGACCTAGGCGCCGACTTCCAACTTGACCGCGACCCGCTACCACCTTGGCGTCGGTTTACCTAGAGAATGGCGTCCGGTTACCGAACATATCCCCTTGATATACCGTGATCGCTTCTGTTTCGGTGCCCAAACGCAACCAGGCCTTGCCAACCTGGCGTTTCTTTGAGCTGGCTCGAAGTACGGGACAGTCTGTTTCCTATCAGCTCCCTTTGTGTCATAGTACGGACTTCGCGAGAGGTAATCATGCGTACCCTTATCTCGCTGCTAATCCTAGTGACTCTTTTCACCTGTCAGAAAACAAAGGCACAAGGGGAGCCGGCCATCGTTCCCAACGCCCAGGCAGTAGGGCCGCAAAAACCGGTCCAGCAATACTATGTCGAAGATGGGGGCGCTCACGGCGGAGTCCTTGAGAGTATCGTCGTCCCGCCGAAACTGAATGCGCCTTTTACTCTGTTGCTGGAAACCGAGTGGGTCAGAGGCCTTCCCGACGGGAGCTCGATAACTAACGTCAACCAACGGCGGATTGCGCGCGACACGGAAGGGCGCATCTACATGGAGCGTTGGTTCCTGGTGCCGAAGAATGGGAAAGACAAGTCGCAGATGACCACCATTCAAATCTCTGACCCTAGCAGCCAGACGCTATACAACTGTTTCATGCTGGATCGCAAGAAGCAGTGCGTGCTCGTCCCCTATATGCCGTCGGCGAATGCGGTTTTCAAGTTCCAAGGGCCGCCTACGGGCCCCTTGCCCAATGATATGGGCGAGGCCATACACGAAGACCTTGGCGCACAATTGATTGCCGGGGTCGAAGCGGCCGGTACCCGGGATACGGTCATCTACAATGCGGGATTATTTGGGAATGACCGAAAAATGACGATCGAGCGGGAATACTGGTATTCGCCGAAATTGGGATTCAATCTGCTTTCGAAACGTTCCGATCCGCGAATTGGTACACAGACATTTACCGCTACCAATCTGATTCTGTCCGAGCCGGACCCGAAGCTGTTCGATTTGCCGGAAGGATTTAAGGTCGTCGACCGCCGCCAGACCGCCCCGCCTGAGTATTAATCGAGTCATTTACCCATAGTGTGGAGTCTAGCCAGCTTGAGCACCTACTGGACCCCGAAATTCACCTGGAGAGAGTAGTCCGCATACTAGAGCCGCTGGCCAGAACTTTTCTGCTCCGATTCACGGGCGCGGCCGCGGAAGCTGATAGCATTAAGGCAGAATTCAAGTAGCGGTGGAGGAGGTAACCGGCGTGAAAGCCACTGAATATAGCATGGGTAGCTGGAGCACAATCTATGCGATGGCCGGGCGACTTGCTGCGTGGCTCGGATCAGTTGCAAAGAGGGCTTTTTTCTATTCTTTAAGGTACGTATAGAGAAATATACTATAAACGTTTAGGGGAACGCCCACTCCAGATTCCAAGGGTTGCTTCAAGGTTGCTCCCAGAATGCAGTAGCCACAGACGTAAGTTTGCTTTGAATCGCTGGCGGTGCGTGCGGGATTTCAGTTCGATCAGGACTTTTTTAGGTGGGATTTTGCATCCGGGTGACGGGGCGTCCAGTCCTTTGGGGGAAAGGTCACGTGCCAGAATATAGGATTGGGCAGCATGAACTCCACTCCCACATGAGGATGCTCGCTTTGATGCCTGTCAATGTGCGCGACAATACACTCCAGCGCACCCTTTGTCTGGACGTTCGAAAGAGTGAGCCGCTGTCCTTTGTACACCTGCCTAGACACGAGAATCAATGCACCATGAGCACTGACTGCCCGCGTCTGAGTCTCTTCTTCAAAATGCAACCCCACGGCAGTTTGCCCGGACACTCGAACCGGGATTGTCATCAGTACTCTCTGACTCCTTCGGCGGTTCGCCGCAAGCCAGGAGGTCTCGCGGGATTCGGTAAGCCACGTTTCAAGAGTCCGAAGCTGCTCCGGCTCAATGGAAGTAAACACCAACCCTATGCCCTGGCTAGCTCGGGAGTAGACGACCCTTGCCCGGGCTTCAAACAGTTGTGCCCCCTTCGTGATGCGTACGTCAGTGACCGTCCCTAAAGGCAGAGCGTTGTTCGTGTCCACATAGCAGCCTTGCTGACTCAAGTCACGAACGCGCGTTTCAATCCGCGCGCCGGATTCGGTCGCCACTACCTCAACAGCGGCAATGAACTTGTAGCGAGGATGAGTCCGGCGGTCTTCCCCGGCAGGCGTGAAGGAAGAGGCAGCAGGCTTTTCCTCTCCAACCGCGGCAGTGAACTCGCTGCCAGGATGAGTGTGCTGGTCTGCCTCGGCCAGCGCGGTGGGATCGCTACCCAGCTTTTTCACCTCGACAGGGGCAATGAATTCGTCGCCAAGATGAGTCTGGCCTTCTGCCCCGGTGACGGAAGCGCCAACGCCCTTTCCCGCATCATCGGGAATCTTGGCAGGCCTCGCAGCTTTCGAGCTTCGTTTGCGCTTGCGGCGTTTCATAGCGATACGATTCTAGCGCAAAGGGTGCAGACGGAACTGAGCACTGCGCTTGCCAATGCCTCTACTAGTTAGGAGGATAAGATATTCGGTTCTGAGCGAGAATTTGTAGAGGCCCAATAAGAGAGCAGGTTTCCGTGACGGGGGTGTTCGGCTAGACTCGGCGGAATGCGCGACAACGAGTTCACGAGAATCTTGAATTGGCCAGGCTA
>Ga0137398_10000265_pt1 | contig 17408 bp, 11 predicted proteins | sample czorhiz216metaG_FD_106659 | JGI IMG/M metagenome (GOLD analysis project Ga0137398, IMG submission 106659) | Vadose zone soil microbial communities from Angelo Coast Range Reserve, California, USA - czorhiz2.16 metaG | ecosystem: Environmental > Terrestrial > Soil > Vadose zone | place: USA...
CGCTGCTATTCAACGATCGATTTGGAATGCACCGCCTGTACTATCACGAATCCGCTGATGCATTCTACTTCGCCGCGGAAGCCAAGGCCATTTTGGCTGTGTGTCCCGAACTGCGGCGGGTGGACCCCCGGGGTTTGGGGGATCTGGTTTCGTGTGGTTGTGTGCTTCAAAATCGCTCGCTGTTCGAGGGCGTCCGGGTCCTGCCGCCCGGGTCGGCGTGGACCTTCCGACCGGACGCCTCTGTCCAAAAGTCCTTCTATTTCCAGCCACGGGAATGGGAAGAACAGACGCCATTGGAACACGAGGCATACTATGAAGAGCTAAAATCTGTATTCACTCGTAACCTGCCACGATATTTCGAAGGCCGGGAGCGTATCGGGATGTCGTTGACCGGTGGATTCGACACCCGGATGGTCATGGCGTGGCAGAAATGTCCGGCGGGATCGCTGCCGTGCTACACCTTCGGTAGCGCGTTCCGTAAGAATCGGGATGTGATCATCGCGCGGAGGGTCGCCCGTGCCTGCGAGCAGCCGCACCGTGTAATCGTAGCCGGGGCCGATTTGCTGGGAAACTTTCCCAGATATGCCGAACGGACGGTGTACCTGACGGACGGCTGCGCGAGCGTTAACCACGCTCCCGTCCTCTATTCCAACGAGAATGCGCGAGCGATTGCACCCGTAAGAATGACCGGGAACTATGGCGATCAGATAATCCTGCGGTTGAGAGCTTTCAAGCCCTCGAGACTGACGCCGAGTTTGTTCCATCCCGACTTTGCCGCCCACGTCAACGCCGGCGTCGAGGCGTATTGTGCCGCCACCGATACACACCCTCTTACATTCGCAGCCTTTCGTCAAGCGCCTTGGTTTCATTACGGACTGGCGGCACTCGAGCACACCCAGCTCACCCTGCGCACGCCATACCTGGATAACGACTTCGTGCGTACGAATTACAGGGCGCCTCAGTCCGCATTGACAAGCAACGAGGTGCGCTTACGGTTGATTGCGGAAGGCAATCCCGCCCTTCGGCAAATAGCGACGGACCGCGCCAGCAGTAGCTCCATCGCAATTACCGCAGCCTTGGTCCACGCTTATCATGAGCTGACCTTCAAAGCGGAATACGCATACGACTATGGTATGCCGCCACTTGCGGCCCGGGCCGACCATCTGGTCTCGTGGTTGCACCTGGAGCGGCTCTTCCTCGGCCGGCATAAGTATTACCATTTTCGAGTCTGGTATCGAGACGCCCTTTCAAAGTATGTACGCGAGATGCTGCTTGATGAACGGACGCTTTCCCGACCGTACTGGGATCGCCGCGCCGTTGAGGCAGTCGTTCGCGGTCACCTTGACGAGGGCAGAAATTACACCAGTGAGATTCACACACTGCTCACGGTAGAGCTGATTCACCGCCTTTTCATCGACAGCAGATAACACGCCGGCCCGGCCGGGCAGTCTTCGCGGTCGTACCACCGACAGAGAAATACTCTCGAACCAATCGTACAGCGCATTTTAATGCGACCGGGACTATACGAACGAAAAATTAACCTGGCCCTTTCGCTGGAGCTGCAAGATGGTGCGCATCAATAGGGTGCGCATTGTGCTAACGGTAGAAACAGCGCAGAGCGCGAGTCCAATCTCATCAGACCGGAACGGACTCCAGATGCAAAGCCCAAGCAGCCAGAACTTGGGTGGAAGGGATGCTGAAACATTGAGAGGAAAAGACGAGCCAATGTCAATGCACCGTAGATCAGAGCATATTGAACTCTGCGCTCTGGCGGAGAGTCAGTTGTCGAGCGCCAAACCAAAACCAACAGACCTCTCTCGCGATACGGCCATTGACTTCACAAAGGGAGCTCTTGTGCTGTTTATGGTTCTATACCATTGGCTTAACTACTTTTTTGGACCCCACGGTCAATATTATGATTACCTTCGCTTCTTGACTCCTTCCTTTATCTTCATCACCGGCTTCATGATCTCGCAGATCCAATTGCGTCGCTACGAGAATAGCGCGCGGAGCTTGCCCAAGCGCTTGTTCGTTCGAGGGCTTAAGCTTCTCATCGTCTTTCTGGTTTTGAACGCGCTCGTCTACGCCGCTCTATCGCGCGTTCCAGTCTCGTATTCACTTTGGGGGAAATCGCTGCGGAGTCTTAGCTGGGCGGCGTTTGTAGTCGGGACTTCCAGGGCGGCTGATGGGCAAAAAAGCGTCGTATTTAGCATTCTTGTGCCCATCGCCTATCTGCTCATTGTGTCGGCTGGGGTAGTATTAGCCAGGCGAGTAAGATATGCTTTTTATTGCACACTGTATGTGTTAATCGCAGCCGTCATATTCATCAGGTTCTGTAACTTAGAGAATTTTTATCTTGATTTACTGATGGTTGGTGTTTTGGGGGTCGTAGTTGGGTTTGCCGGAAGGGAGCAGATATCATCTCTCGTAAGCCATCCGTACATACTGATTACGCTGTATTGCTTGTTTTTAGCTGCTATCACAATTTGGGGCGTACCACTGCCGTTAGAGATAGCTAGCGTGATCCTCACCACAGCGCTCCTGTATAGCGCAGGCAGCAGGCTAGCGCCAGCTGGGACGGCGCGGCGACGCATGATTTTGCTCGGGAAGTACTCGCTGCTAGGCTACATCGCGCAAATTGCGATCTTGCAGGGACTAAGGAGGATCTCTTGGTTATCTCAGCACGGCGTCGGCGCCTCGCTCGCCTCTCTGCTGTTGGGCGCGCTGCTAACTGTGGCGATCGTGGAAGCCGTGGATATTGCAAGACAGAGGTCCAAGATAGCTAACGACCTGTACCGGCTCGTCTTCGCGTAAGGCGTGAGCAACTCGGTTCTGCGAGCAACCAGCCGGGGCCTGGATTGGAGCACCGGACGACAGGAACGTCGCGTGAATGGGATGGGCGATCCGCGCGTTCTGCGTTCACTTTGGGATCGGCAAGCTCAAGCGGCGGTTCTGACGACGAACCGAGGCGGCGAGAGCGCCGCCCGAGCGGGGAATACGCACCTAGCGAGCTTCTGAATGCAGCCGGCTATAGCCTCTCTCATTTGCGGAATCGGCATCGCGGGCCTCTTCTTTCTCGATCGAGGGGAGAAAACTCGGGTTTCCATGGCCCTTGTGATTCCGGCTGTGTGGATGCTCCTGAACACTACGCACCCCCTGTCGTTCTGGCTTGGAATGTCAAACCAGGGAAGTTACACGACCGAGGCTTATGTCGAGGGAAATCCTTTTGATAGGAATGTCTTCCTTGTTCTACAGTTAGCAGCGCTGATCGTGCTGTGTAGGAAAAGCGCCAAGGTCGGGGCAATGCTGCGAAAGAACCCTCTGATTCTGGTGTATTTTTCGTTCTGTTTGGTCAGCGTTCTCTGGTCGGACTTTCCTTTCGTTACGTTCAAACGATGGATCAAGGCGCTCGGCGACGTGCAAATGGTCCTCGTCATTCTCGTCGAGTTAGACCCGTTCGCTGCCCTGAGGTGCATCCTCACCCGAATGGGTTTTTTCCTCTTTCCATTGTCGATCCTGTTCATCAGATTCTATCCCCAGATCGGCCGAAGGCCGACCAATGGCTGGACGCTGGAACCAGTCGGGGTGACCCAGCAGAAGAACGAGCTCGGCATTATGTGCATGATATATGGCATCTTTTTCCTGTGGATGCTACTGTCTGTTTACCGCGAGCGGAAGCGTCCCGGTCGGTGGCGCCGCATGCTGGCCTACGGAACGATTATCGCGATGAGTGCATACCTCCTCAGCCAGTGCAACTCCACCACCTCCATCGTGGGCTTTGCCTCATCCGCGGGTGTGTTGTGGCTGGCGAGCCGCCGGCCCGTAAGACCCGCTCTTGTGCACTTCGCTGTTCTCGCTGTGCTTGGCCTTTCTGTAATTGCCCTGTTTTTCGATCCCGGCGGAGGTTTGGTCCAGTCGTTGGGAAAGGACCCCACGCTTACCGGCCGGAAGGATATCTGGGCCTTGGTCCTGAGCCTGCATACAAACCCGTTGATCGGGACGGGTTTCGAGACTTTTTGGCTCGGTTCGCGACTCGAATTCATGCTGCATGCATTAGTCAATCTCCCCATCAACGAGGCGCACAACGGCTGGATTGAGGTTTATTTGAATCTTGGCTGGGCGGGACTTTGCTTTGTCGCTCTTCTGATAGTAACAGGATACAAAAGGATCATTTCCCACATTCGTCAAGACCCTGAAAAGGGTTGCTTGTTTCTTGGGTTTCTTGTCTGTGCATTATTCTATTCATTTAGTGAGGCGGGATTCAGGTACGGTACCGTTTCTTGGTTCTTCTTGCTCCTGGTCATCATCGGCGCCTCGCAGGCAGTGTCGTTGGCAAAAAGCCATAGACCGGGCCCGCTCAGACCAGCAGACATTGCATCGTACGAGAAGCCGGCGTATTCGACGCAAGCGCCAGCCTACTCTCTCGCTGAGTAAGCGAAATAGATTAGGCGAGCCGAGTCCCTCGCTGCTACATGGCCTGCCGACAAGAGGAAGGGGCCGAAACAATGAAGGATAATCATATGAGTCGGTTACGAATTTTGGTGTTGGGACCGGATTGCCACCCCGAGAGAGTCAGCATTCCTCGTGTCACCTACTGTCACGCGGCGGCACTTGCTCAACTCCATGACGTTACTCTGGTGGCCCGATCTTTCGTTGAGCACGATCTGCGGCGCGCCAACGCGCCGTTTCGCGCGATCGAGATCGTCCGAACGGGTCTGTCGGACCAGATCTGGAGCTGGGTGTTTCGCAGGATTCTGAAATCCAACTATGACAGTCAGCTGCGAACTGCTCTAGGTTATCCATTTCAGATTGCATTTGAATGGCGCGCGTGGCGACAGTTGAGACGGCGCATCTTTGCGGGCGAGTTTGATGTAGTCCTGCGGGTCGTGCCAATCACCGCGGTGTTGCCGAGCCCGTTCGCCTTCTTCTTGCGGAAGGGGCCTATACCGTTCGTGATCGGGCCGATTAATGGTGGCTTGCCGTGGCCGTCCGGATTCGGCCAGCTCGAAAAGCAGAAGGAATGGGTTTCGGGTCTGAGGAATCTATACCGATATCTACCCTTTGCCCGGTCGACCTATCGTTACGCGGCAGCGATCATAGCCGCTTCGTCCCAAACCTTTAGCGAGTTTCTTGCATACAGCGACAAACTCTTCTTTGTTCCTGAGAACGGCATCGGTCGCTCTACCGTTTCCGAAGGCTCGCTAAGGGCGGAGTCGGGCGGCAAACTTGAGTTGATTTTCGTCGGCGGCCTGGTTCCCCGGAAGGCCTGCGATCTTGCCTTGCGTGCGGCTGCTCCTCTGTTGCGGAGCGATCTAGCCCATTTTGCGGTGGTCGGTGACGGGACGGAGCGAAAGAGACTCGAGGACCTGACAAGATCGCTTGGAATCGAGAAGGCGGTTACCTTTTACGGTTGGCTCAGCCATGCGGAAGTCCTCAAGCGTATGCGATCTGCCGATGTGTTTGTGTTTCCATCCGTTCGCGACTTCGGCGGGGGTGTGGTTTTTGAGGCGCTCGCGGCAGGTGCTGTTCCGGTAGTCGTGGACTTTGGTGGGCCCGGAGATATCATTCATCAGGAAGTAGGGTACAAAGTGCCCCTTACTAATGAGAGCGACGTGGTGCGAGAGATAGAAAAGATTTTGGTGAATCTCGAGAGCAATCGGGACCTTCTTAATCGCTTGCGACAGCAAGGCATGTCCTATGCTCGGGAATGCCTGACTTGGGATGCGAAGGCGCAGGCCACAACTCAGGTTCTCAATTGGGCTGTGGGCCGAGCTCCGAAACCCGATCTCCTGCCGCCTAAGCTGCTGCACTTGGAACGAGCGGGTGATCTCGAGGAGGACAGCCGAGCAGTTCTGGGCTGAGATTTATCCGTGTACTGCAGGGACCTCCGGCCGTGACGAGGAAGCACTATGAATGGCACCATCCGAAGAATTTTGACAGCGAATAGTTTGTCGCGACGGCTGTCCTTCGCGGCGCGGCAGGCCGTAGGTGCAACAATTTGCTAGTCATTCGTCGGCGGGCAGACGAAATCTTGGCTCGCCGCGCGATCGCTATGGAAGGCTCGACCCGGGAGAGACAATGATCCGATTCCGCGCCAGTGGCGCCGTTCACTCTACCGCTGTAGGCAGCGAATTGCGCCGCCTCGCCATTCGGGGAGCTGCAGCGACGATATCTGCCTCGGGGGTGGGTCTCGTGGTCCAGTTGATCGGCACGGTCATCCTGGCGCGCTTACTGACGCCTGCCGATTTCGGCGTGGTCACCATGGTCACCACATTCAGCCTTCTCCTGGCTAGCTTTGGGTCCAACGGGTTCACGGAAGCGGTCATCCAGTTCGAGGAAATGGACCATTACACTGCCAGCAATTTGTTCTGGCTCAACACAGGCGCTGGGCTGGTTCTGGCAATGGCCTTTGTTACTGCGGGGTCGGCGCTGGCACGATTCTACCGAAATCCACTGGTGGCGAACGCCGCGATAGGCGTATCGCTGGCTATCTTCATTGGTGCGGCTTCAGTTATACACTTGGCGCTGCTCAAGCGAGCGATGCGCTTCGCGGCGACTTCAACTAACGACCTCGTCGGCCGTGTGGTATACACGGTCGTTCCGATCCTACTTGCCTATAGAGGATGGGGATACCGGGCGCTGGTGGCAGGAATCGTTGCGCAACAGATCAGCGTGACGATCGGCGCTTGGTGGCTTTACCGATGGATTCCGAGTATGCCGCGCCGGACGGGCAAGACAGCGGCCGCTATCTGGTTCGCAGCGAAAGTCTACGGGCAACAAAGCCTCCGCTACTCCAAGGGGAACATGGACAACCTGCTGGTTGGCTGGCGATTCAATGCTGCGGCCCTTGGATTTTACAAAAAGGCGTATGACTTATTCGCGCTTTCTGCCAGTCTACTTTCGGCGTCGCTCGACAACCTCGCCTTGGCGGCGTTGAGCCGGGTAAACCAGGACCCGGCTCGCTTCAGGCGATACCTTTCCACTTCGCTTGGCGTCATCGCATTCGCGGGCATGGCAGTAAGCGCCGATCTCACTTTGGTCGGAAGGGACGTGGTGCGCCTGGTGCTTGGACCACAATGGTCGGAGTCCGGCAGAATCTTCGAGCTATTCGGGCCGGGAATAGGGGTCATGCTGCTCGGCGGCACGGTTGGCTGGATCCACCTTTCTGTCGGGAACCCGGGGCGATGGTTTCGTTGGACTCTCGTGGAGCTAGCGGTCACGGCCTCCTTGTTTCTGGTGGCGCTGCCCTGGGGACCAAAGGGGATTGCCGCGGCATGGAGCGTGTCCTATTACATCCTCCTGATTCCCGCCTTCTGGTATGCCGGCCGACCTATCGGCCTGGGTGTCTCATTTTTTGTGGCCGCTGTCTGGCGGTATGCCGCCGCGGCGTTGCTGGCGGGTTTTGCAACGGCTGCCATCTTCCGAGGCACGCCATTCTGGGCTTCTCCGGTAGGGCGTGGGCCCGCGCTGGAGGCCGCCGTCATTATTTCATCGGCGCTTGTCGCCCTTTATCTGGGCGCCGCGGTCCTGTTGCACCGGGGCTTTGGTCCGCTGCGCCAGCTTGCCAGCCTTTTGCGTGAACTCGCCCCTAGACGAATAGGGACGAGCCCGGCTGCTGAACCCGTTGGAGAATTCAAGTGAGCCAGCAAGCAACCCACCCGCAGAGATCAGCGTCCAGCTACCTCGCCAAGGCACGGGTGCGGGTTGCGTTGGAGGCAACCAGGCTCCTGTTCAGAAGGCAACTCGCCGTAAGAACTCCTGTTCCGCTAATCTCCTTCACTTTCGATGACTTCCCCCGGTCGGCGTTCCTTAACGCCAGCGCTATCTTGGGGCGATATGGCATCCTCGGAACGTATTACGTGTCCCTGAGCCTTGCAGGAAAGCAGTCTCAGATGGGGCCGATGTACGAGACGGAGGATCTCAAAGAACTTGCACGGCTGGGGCACGAGCTCGGATGCCACACTTTCGGGCATTGCCATTCATGGAATACCCCTCCTGATGTGTATGAGAAAGCAATCCTCGATAACCAGCAGGCTCTGAATGAGGTGCTCCCTGGGACGGCGTTCCAAACCTTCTCTTACCCCTTCAGCGGGCCCCGGCTGCCAGTGAAGCAAGTCGCCGGCAGGCACTTCTTGTGCTGTCGCGGAGGCGGCTTGCGCGCGGGACGCTTTCTTCTTCGGCATCACGCGGGAGGGCAGACATTCAACTCCGGAACCACAGATCTCAACTTGCTTTGTGCGTTTTTCCTGGAACAGAGCCGCGAGAATCCCGAGGCGGTGAAGCGGTTAATCGATCAGAGTGCGCAAGCGCGGGGATGGCTGATTCTCGCAACTCACGATGTTCGTGATGCGCCCAGCCGGTTCGGGTGCACTCCCGCTTTCTTCGAGCAGGTCGTGCAATGGTCGTTAGAATCAGGTGCGCGGATCCTACCCGTTGTGAAGGCTTTGGAAGTGCTCAAAGCCTCACAGCCGAAGCAGGAAGGGAAGCTCCGTTGATGCTACCCGGGTGTCAGTTGACAACAGCCGAGAGGCCCGATGGGGGGGCCGGGAGGTTGGCGGAGCTGCCAGTATACGCGTATGCTCCTATGTCCGGTGCAGCCCCGGTCAGTACTTGCACTCCATCCGACTTGCTGTAGAGATACACTGGCTGCCCCGACGAACGACTAATGGGGCTGGCCAGCGTCAGTGTATTGGTTGCGTAATTGACCGCCGTTATACAGACGTGGTTCGAGGCCGTTCCGACCGCGATACAATCGGGAGAGACGGTCGAATATGCATTGGAGAGGCCATAGCCGTCTTGGAAATACGCAGCGTCGTTCACTACGAGTGATGTACCCGATCCCGCGTCGCCAGAGGCGACTGTGGTGAGATACCTTCCGGCGGCGATCGCCGGGGAACCTGCTAGAAGGTGATAGTCGTTGGCTGCATTACCGAAGCCGACATAGTTGGCGAACTTGGGGTCGGCATTCTTACTGCCCGTATCGTTTAGGAACGGAATGGCAGGAGTGTTGCCCCATACCGAGCTACAGTTGCTGGTTGCACAAAAGTACAGATTGTATCCAAAATTGCATCCTAATCCGCACTGATAAACGTTGAAGTTTGATTGGCTGGATGAGAAGTGGAACAGGTACAGGTTATTGATGTAAGAGCCGGTTGGCGAGAACTGGGCGTAGTCCGCGGTGCCGTTCGAAGCTCCATTGTTGAGCGCATCTACTACGGTGTTGTTGTAGTTCATGATATGCGGCCAGTAATAGTTGGAGGCTGCACCTGAACCGAGGCCGGAGACGACGTTGTAGCGGACGATGGCATAGCTGCAATTCGGGCAAGTAGCACCGCTGTTGTCGCTCTGCATCAGCATCGTTTTGGCGTTAGGGCCAACCGCATTGCGCTGGAGATTCCCCTCGAACACGTTATGCTGCACCGTGGTAGAGGTAGTACCGGGTTCGGAGAAAAACTCATCCGTGTGTGTGTTCTCGCAGCCTTCCGCGTCCAACTGGTCATGGAAGGTGTTATTGCGGAACACGCCGAACTGATTGTTGAACTTGATACCGAGGTCGTAGTGGGAAATATCATTATTTTCAACCAGATAATGATCGCCACTTCCTGAAGGATCACCAAGGTCCATTCCCAATCCGAAGGGGCCGCTGCCTACGTTGCCCGCTTTGGTTAGAGTGTTTCTTTGTATATATAAAAAGGACGAGTTAGGCGATGAGTGAATCATCCCCGCACCGCAGTTGCTAGGCCCCGGCACCCCTCCGGCTCCGCACGAAGTCATCACGTTACTGTTGACATAGACATCCTTACTCGCTCCTATTTCTACACAGGCGTGACTACCCGGTGAGGATGGATTCGAGATGTGGAAGCCGATGATCTTGGTGTGGGAAGAGGCCGTGAAACCCAGGACGTTCACAACGTCCGATCCGTTTACGGTGACGGTATTGTAATTGCCCGCTGATCCCGCCGGTACCGCGACGATCTCGTTATACGTCCCGGCGTAGACCGTGCACGTGTCACCGGCGGCCATCGCCGTAGCACAGGCTTGAATTGTGGTAAAATTACCTCCACCGCCAGACTTGACCGTAAGGTTCGCCCCACTCGCCGAAACGGCCAAAAGCAAGACGCAGCAAACTGTCTGCATGGCAAGAGTAACGATCCGTAAATTCAGCCTACTCATGAATAGCCCCCTCAGTCCTTTATCGGCCGTTAGCTCTGAAACTGTTCAGACTTTGTGTCCATTGGACTGGGCGCTCAATGACGCCGCTTGCAATTTTGGTAGGGAGAAACAAATAAAACTACTGTCCTTTAGAACAGTATCAGTTCAGGGTAACAGCCCGGCTGCCTCCGGGTTATCTAACCAGAAGTAGACCGGGAAAGACAAGACTGTCAAATCTCAAAAACAGTTCAGGTGCTCCCGAGGTTCTCCCCGCTGGACAAATTAGGAGGCATCAGCCAACCCGTACCTGTGAACAGCCCGGCTGCCCGAGGTATGGCGCTATCACCAAGCAGGCTCGAACGGTAAAAGCAAGCGTCCAAGGGTTTGTTGCCTGCAAAATATTTACCGCACTGGATTATTGTGCTAAAGATGTATGTTTTACCACCAGAGACGCATCTCCGCGGGGGAGATTTTCTAGGTACGTCAGCGCCGGTTTTTGGGCTCCCTGGATCCAATCTCCAAACGCGGGGCCGATTTCCGCAGCTTAAAAAATACTACGCGGAGCCACGATGACGGACAGTCTTAGCGGAAACCTGTACATTGGTAGTCTCCCTACGCCACTAGCAGTCGGAATTGAACACGAAACGGCGTGGTCCCGTTGGTGCAAAAATGCCGCTGAACGCCCCAATTCCGAGGCAATCATCCACTGGACTGGGGGGGAGGCCCCTTTTCGGTGGACCTTTTCAACTTTGCTAGCGGCCGCGGAGAAGTATGCATCGTGTTTGGTGGAGCGAGGGGTGCGGCGCGGCGATGTCTGCTCCATTATCCTGCATCACAATAGCCAACTCTATCCGTTATACCTGGCGGTTTGCGCGGCGGGCGCCATTCCGGCAATTTTGGCCTATCCGAATCCCCGCCTTCATCCTGATAAGTTCCGGCAAGGCATCGAGGGCATGTCGCGCCGTTCCGGCCTTGACTGGATCCTCACTGAGCGGGAACTGCAGCCTGTCCTGGAACCCCTTGTGACAGGTTCCGGCAGCACAATTAGGGGACTACATTTCCCGCTGGAATGGCAGGCCCACCTCAAAGATAGCCAACTGCTCCAGGAACACCGACCGCAACTAATTCCTACGGATCCCCTATTGTTACAGCACTCTTCGGGGACGACGGGTCTCCAGAAACCGGTCCTTTTGTCGCATAACGCTGTGCTGGAACATGTGAAACGCTATGCCGAGGCCATTTCCCTTACGAACTCCGACAAAATCGTAAGTTGGCTGCCCCTCTATCACGACATGGGGTTGATCGCTGCGTTTCACCTCCCGCTAATCTTCGGGATCCCGAGCATTCAGATCGATCCCTTTCAGTGGGTAATGGCTCCGTCTCTGCTGCTGGAAGCTATCACCCAAGAGCGCGCGACGGTAACGTGGCTACCGAATTTCGCTTTCAACATGATGGCCTTCAAGGTTAGGGACGAGGACCTTCATGAGGTTGACCTTTCGTCTTTGCGACTTATCGTCAATTGTAGTGAGCCGGTTCGATACGAAAGCCACGAAAATCTCTTAAAGCGATTTCAACCGCACGGGCTGCGGCCTACCGCGTTTTCCGCCTGCTACGCCATGGCAGAGACGACGTTCGCGGTCACCCAAACACCGATAGGCCTAGCGCCGACGGTAGTGGCCGTTGATAGAACCAGCTTGGCGCGCGGGAAAGTCGAGCCTGTGACCGACGGGGTTCCCGCTCGCATCTGTGTGTCGTCCGGAAAGCCGATCGAAGGGTGCGAAGTCAGAATCGTAGACGAGAATCGATTTGACGTGGCTCCCGGAAGCGTAGGTGAAATCGCGATAACCTCTGCCACGATGTTTAGTGGCTACCGGAACTATCCGGAGAAGACTGCCGAAGTCCTATGCGACGGATGGTATTACAGCGGTGACTATGGATTTCAGGATGATGGCGAACTGTTCGTTATAGGTCGAAAAAAAGACATCATAATAGTAGCCGGTAATAACGTCTACCCCGAAGACGTTGAAGATGCCGTGGGGGCAGTTCAGGGCGTGATCCCTGGGCGGGTAGTAGCCATTGGAGAGGAAAACCCGGAGCTCGGAAGCGAGCACGTGGCAGTTATAGCAGAGACCTCAATCACCAGTGAGGCCGACCGAAAGGCGCTGCGACTGGAGATTGTTAAAGCGGGTATGGCCAGCGCTATCACCATCGCCAGCGTGTACCTTGTCCCGCCCCGATGGTTGATAAAAAGTTCGGCAGGAAAACCGAGCAGGAAGGGGAGCCGGGAAAAATTGATGGCCGAAAGATCCGAGGTGTGGCAGGGATGATTAAACCCGACCTGAAACGTGTGATTCTACAAGAGTTGAAATTGGACGATTGGCAGATGGAGGCCGAAACCCTAGCTGCGGAGATTCCGGGATGGGATTCTCTCAGTCATGCGAGCATTATTCTTGCTGTCGAGAAAGCCTTCGGCGTCCGATTCTCAAACGTAGAGGTTCTCAAGTTGAACAACCTTGGCGACCTGCAACGTCTGCTCGACTCTAAACTGCAGTAGCCGAGGGGCCTCGGCCAGTGTGGAGTTAGGCGCGGGGTAGGAGTTTATTCCATTGTACTTCGATTCCTTGCACTACATCATGTTCGTTCCCGCTGTGCTGGCGGCTTATCAGCTCATGCCGTCCAGGTGGCGATGGGCTGTCCTTCTGAGCGCCAGTATAGCTTTCTATGCGGCGCTGCGAATGCCTTTGTTGGTGGTCGCCTGGACGTTAGTTGTCCTTACCTCCTACTGGCTCGGCCGCAGAATTTCCGACGAAAGCAACGGCATCAGAAGAAGAACATATTTGTGGGCCGGTGTGGCGGCGCAGGTGGTGATCCTGGGTAGCATCAAGTATCTGCGAGTTATTCTTCGACTGATAGTGCCTAGGTTCGAAATTCCGACCGCAGGCATGGATTGGTTCTCAACGCTAGGTATTTCATACTACACGCTGCAGGCTGTCTCATACTTGGCCGACGTGTATCTCGGGACGGCGAAACCGGAGCGTCATTTCGGTCGTTTCGCTCTCTACCTCGGTTTTTTCCCTAAGCTGCTCCAGGGCCCCATAGAACGAGCCGGCGATCTGCTCCCTCAACTGCGGTCGCTTGGTTCATTCAACTATACGAACGTGCGAAGCGGGGTTCTACTCTTCTGCTGGGGCCTCTTCAAAAAAGTCGCCGTCGCGAATCGGCTGGCACCCTTCGTGACGGCCGTTTACTACGACCCCCACGGGTATAGCGGCCTTAGCTTAATCGCAGCAACTTACATGTATGCCCTACAGATTCTGGCAGACTTCTCAGGCTATACCGACATGGCTTTGGGGGTTGCTCGGATGTTCAATATCCGGCTTACTGAGAATTTCAAATCTCCGTATTTTGCTACCTCGATTGCGGACTTCTGGCGGCGTTGGCATATTTCATTTTCGCGTTGGATTCTTGATTACATCTTCAAGCCCTTGCAGATTGAATGGCGTAATGCGAGGAAGGTTGGCGTGGTAGGCGCGCTAATGGTCACGTTTTTGTTCTCCGGTCTATGGCACGATGTTGCGTTAACTTTCATGGCATGGGGTCTGCTTCACGGAGTGTATCTCGCATCGTCTGTCCTGCTCAAGCCATGGAGAGAGGCAGTGTACCGTAAAATTGGGCTCGCGAATCACCCCGGTCGGCGTGCTTTCCAAGGGATTGTCACTTTTCATCTCGTTGCCTTCGCTTGGATTTTCTTCCGAGCTCGTTCAATTGCGGATGGTTGGTACACCGCGACGCATTTGTTTGTCGGCGCGGCTACGCGAATCTCTTATGCGACCTCAGTGCGAGGTGGCGTAATGGGCGCCATCCTGAATGGCGGGTCTGCGCGGGATTTTGCTATGCTCGGGGCTGCGATGGCGGTATGGTTTCTTGGGAGTACTTTCAGAAAAACAGTCCGACTCCAAGAGCAGCCAATATGGTTCCGTTGGTCGATGTACTACGCGTTGATTCTGGCACTAGTTTATCTGAATGCTTACGATGATGTCGGATTCGTCTATTTCCAGTTCTAGAAGACTTCCTGCAGACGCGAAACACATAGTGGCGAAGTTTGTCCTGTTTCCTGTGCTGCTTTACGGAATCGTAGCGTTGGCAAACATCGTCTTTGTGCATCTCGTAGACTGGCGTGGGCACCAGAATCCGCAGGAGCGCTTGCTATGGGACCCGGACCTCCCCAGGACCGGTCTGGTCATCCTCGGGGACTCGGTTTTCGCTTCTTTGTATGTCGATTCTGCTAAGCAGACGTTTTCGTTCCTCCTGCAGCAGTGGAGCGGGAAGAAGGTGTTCAATGGCGCATTGGAAGGAGCGGACCCACCGGATTTTCTGAACGCGGCGGAGCTGCTAACGTCAAGCGGAATGAAGGGAGCAACAGTAGTGCTAGACATCATGCCAAACCGCTTCCTTGAGTTTAACCAACTCGAAAACCCTTCGGGCAATCAGGCTCGGCGCTTTGAGCGCTTGCTTGGCCACGGCGCGGTGTCCAATTTGCTTGCTGAGATACGCAGGCCGCTAGTGATCCTTGACCCTGACATCCTGATGAACTGTCTTATTCGAAAGAAGTTCTTTGGCGTGGATCCGTACAGAAACCGGGTATGGGATAAGGACGACGGCTTAGCATACCGGCGTTTCCAAGTCTTTCAGCAACAAATCGCGTTCGGCAACCTTCGAAGCTTCGCGTGGGTTCAGGAAGTAAACAGCCTGTTGAAACGCAGCGACGATAAGCTCGTTATCTTCGTCTCTCCCGTCAATGAGACGTTGATTGATACGTATTCATCAAAAGAATATGCAGCCCGCTGTCATGTTGAGTTCTCAAGGGCGCATCAGAGTTTGCTGTGGTACTTGGAGCGCCAAGGGATTCCTTATATTGACGGGAGTAATCAATTTGAGGCCGAAGACTTTGTAGACCTAGTGCATGTCAACGTACACGGTGAACGACGCATTGCTGAGTCAATTTATGGATACGTGACGGCAGGGGAACCGATTCCGGCTTCCGCACATCAGTATACTCAATAATCGGAACGCTGTTTTCGGCCCCCGTGCTCCGATTTGCCCGCGCGAAATAAATAATGGGGCATGAACAGCGGCCGAAGCGTCTTCTTTCAGCTGATGGATTACTTGCCGACCAATGAATTTCAAAATGTGTGAATCGTTATGCCGACGAGTACAGATCACGAAGCTTATCTTGCCGGGATCAGTTTCTCGCGATGGCCTTCGCGCAACTGACTTACCGCGCGAGACGAGCAGCAGATAGTAAGCTCATGCGTAGCAAGGACATAGCAAGAGTATTGGCAATCGATGGTTCAGATAGGAGACTTTGCTGGGCTGAAGGATTGTCTGCCTTAGTTGATAGCAAGGGGTGTCCCCCGGGCAATCACACTCCGGTTCAGGTTGCACGGATGACGTGGTAGGGTTATCTAGTGAAGAGGGAGAACGAATTGTGAGAATCAGTGTTTTTGGCTTAGGTTACGTCGGGACCGTGTCCGCCGGCTGCTTTACGCGAGACGGGCACGAAGTGATCGGCGTCGACCCGGTTCGCACCAAAGTCGACCTCATCAACGCCGGGCAAACTCCCATTATCGAAGCGGAGATCGGCGAAATCATTGCCGAAGGGGCAGAAGCAGGCCGGCTCCGCGCGACGGATGACACCCTCCGCGCCATTTGTGAAACGGATTTGTCGTTCGTTTGCGTCGGCACGCCCAGTCAGATTAACGGCAACCTTGACCTCACCCATATCCGGCGCGTCTGCGAACAGATCGGCCAGGCGCTCAAGACGAAATCAACGCGTCATACGGTCGTAATTCGCAGCACAGTCTTGCCGGGCACAATGCGCCGCGTCGTCATCCCTGTGCTCGAGGAATATTCGGAGAAAAGGGCTGGCGTCGATTTCAGTTTGTGCTGTAACCCGGAATTCCTTCGTGAAGGCTCGGCGGTGAAGGACTTTAATTTTCCGCCGAAAACGGTGATCGGCGAGCTCGACAAGGGCAGCGGCGATTTGGTCGCCTCTCTTTATGAAACGTTGGACTCGCCGCTCATTCGGACCGAAATCGAAATCGCAGAAATGATCAAGTACATCGATAACTGTTGGCACGCGCTCAAGATCGGCTTCGCAAACGAAATCGGCAACTTTTGTAAAGCGTTATCCATTGATGCATACGAGGCCATGGAGATTTTCTGCTCGGACAAGAAACTCAACATCTCTACGGCCTACCTCATGCCCGGCTTCGCTTTTGGTGGTTCATGTTTACCCAAGGATCTCCGGGCTCTGTCGTATGCCGCAAAGCAGCACGACTTGGACCTGCCAATCCTGAGCTCGATCCTGCCGAGTAATGAATTGCAGGTCAGTCGAGGTCTGCGGCTGATCACCGAAAAAGGGCACAAGCAGGTCGGCATCCTGGGTTTTAGCTTCAAGGCCGGAACCGACGATTTACGGGAAAGCCCCATGATCGAAATCATCGAGCGCCTTTCCGGCAAGGGTTACGATTTGCGGATTTACGACAGGAACGTGCGGGTAGCGCGGCTTGTCGGCGCCAACCGGGATTTCATCCTGAACCACATTCCACACATTTCCAGGTTGATGGTTGACGGCATCGACGCAGTTCTAGATCATGCTCAAACGATTGTGATCGGCAATAATGATCCTGAATTTCGGAACGTAACAGATCGTCTGCGCGACGGCCAGTGCGTGGTCGATTTTGTTGGCGCAATTAGTCAAAGGAGCCGAAATGGCAAGTACGATGGCATCTGCTGGTAAGAGAATTGGCGCCGAAGGCGTTGGCGGAATTTCCAAGGATCAGATTTCTGAATCCATTGGTCGGCTCTCCGACTGGCTGGAGAAGAATGACTATCGAGGCTATGATACTTTTGATGGCTTAAGTGCGAAGTATCTTCGCCCACTGACCTTCGAAACTAAGTTTCTGCGAACGGTGCTCCAACAGGGGGTCCGCCGGTTTCCCATAAACATGCGACCAGTTTTGGGGATTTCCAAGAATCGTTCCACTAAGGGGATGGGCTACCTGGTCAAAGGGTTCATCCGCCTGCAACAGGCCACCGGCGATAAGTCCTGGGGGGATAGGGCGGAGTCCGCATTGCAATGGCTGGTTGACAACCAATCCAAAGGGTACTCCGGAGCATGCTGGGGCAATCATTTCGATTATCAATCAAGGGGTTTTTATCTTCCTAAGGGTGTACCAACTATCGTATGGACC
>Ga0137398_10000267_pt1 | contig 17353 bp, 15 predicted proteins | sample czorhiz216metaG_FD_106659 | JGI IMG/M metagenome (GOLD analysis project Ga0137398, IMG submission 106659) | Vadose zone soil microbial communities from Angelo Coast Range Reserve, California, USA - czorhiz2.16 metaG | ecosystem: Environmental > Terrestrial > Soil > Vadose zone | place: USA...
CCCCATTCGCCGAGCGTCGGGGATTCCCAGTGGTCCTCTTCAAAACGAATGTCGTGCTCCTTGAGGTTGATGCCGATTGCGCCGAGGCTCTTGAGGTCGATATCCTGCACATCATCCGGAGAGGGCTTCAGGATCACTTGAAATTGGGAATGCTTGTAAAGACGATTGGGGTTCTCGCCGTAGCGGCCGTCGGCGGGCCGACGACTGGGCTGGACATATCCCACGCGATAGGCGTGCGGGCCGAGCACACGCAGGAAAGTTTCCGGGTGCATCGTGCCTGCGCCGACTTCCACGTCGTAGGGCTGCTGAAGTACGCAACCTTGCTTCACCCAAAATTGCGAGAGCTGCAAAATCAGATTCTGGAAATTAAGGCCCTTCGGCTTTTTCTCAAGTTTTACTTTAGTTTTCAAGTGCTCTCCAAAAGTTCGCGAGTCATGAGCCGCCGCTCTAGGTGATGCTCGATCCAGGACAGCCCAGCCTCGCGCAATTCACTGGCGCCGAGTTGCAGAGACTTCTCGTACTCGATGCGATCCAGCCGTTCACCGGCGAAGCGCGCGGCAAGGCTTCTGGCCTCAGGATGCAGCGGCTTCATTCCTGAGCGCCGGCACCTTTCGCAAAAGAGGCCGGGCTGGTGGGCATCGTAGAAAGCCGGCTTCGAACCAAATGACGCTCCGCAAGAAACGCAGCGATCGAAGCGCGGCAGCCAGCCGCCCAGCCGCACCGTCCACCAAGCGAAATAGCTCAGCGGTAAGTGCCAATCACTGGTGCGCTCGACTTCCCGTGTGGCCAGCAGTATCAGCCGGAACATGGGCTCGGAGACTTCGTGCTCCGGCAGAATAAGCTCCGAGATCTCGCTGATCACCGCGAGCCCGGTGCTGAGACCGTAATCGCTCTGCGCCTTGTGAAAGGATTCGAGTAACTCGGCCTGTTGGATGCGCACCAAGTCGCGGGTTTCCCTCTCGACGTACCAGATCTGGACATGCGAGAGAATCTCGAGCGTCGAGCCGTAACGGTTCTTCAGGCGGCGCGCGCCAGGGGCGACGCCTCGTACCCGCCCCGAGGAACGCCCAAGAAAACTCACCAGGCGGTCCGCCTCGCCCAGGGGAAATGTCTTCAGAATGATGGCTTCCGTTTCCCGCGCAGGCATGAGCAGTCGGCGCGCCGACGCTGCGCCGGACAAACTGCTGTACTCCGTCCGAATCGCGCGCACACGCAGAACTATTGTAATTACCACACGCGCAGCCATCGCGCAACGTTCCCGTGGAAAATTTCGCGGAAAATCTAGCCGCGGGCCGGGGCAAAATTGAGAATCGTGCTCTTCAACTCCGAAGGCTTTTTCCGGGCGGAGCGGGATAAAGGCAGTGAATCAACGCTATTACGGGGATGAATATATTCTGTTAACCAGCGGGCGTTTCACATCTACATTATCGGACACGGAAAACCGTCTCCTTGCCCTTTTCATTTCCCGCAGGTTTCGCTACTCTGCTGCGGGCCCCTTCCTATGTTCATTCCACTCAAGGACCTCAACCCGTCGCGAACCTATCCCTTCGTTAACATCACGCTGATTCTTGCCAACATCGCTGTGTTTATCTACGAGCTCGGCCTCGAGGCTACCCTCCCCCAGCGGGCCTATGAAGCCTTGCTCCTCTCCTACTCCACGGTTCCCGCTCGTTTCCCTGCGCTCCTGATGGGACATGCCAGTTTTGAAGGTTCCTTCGTGCCCCTGGTGAGCAGCATGTTTCTCCATTCCGGCTTCCTGCACCTGGCCGGGAACATGCTCTTTCTCTGGATCTTTGGCGACAATGTGGAAGATTTCTTCGGGCACGTACCGTATTTCTTCTTCTATCTCGCGTGCGGAGTCGGGGCGGGTCTGCTGCATGTGCTATTCAATCTGCACTCCAACGTTCCGGCCTTGGGCGCGAGCGGAGCCATATCCGGTGTGATGGGCTCTTACATCCTGCTCTACCCCCGGGCGCAAGTTCTTACGCTGGTTTTTATCTTCCCTTTGCCCGTGCCTGCCGTGATCTTTCTTGGCCTATGGTACGTCATGCAATTTCTTTCTGGGATCAACGCCCTCGGAGTCGGTGCTTCTGGAGGAGTGGCTTGGTGGGCGCACATCGGAGGATTTCTTTTGGGGATGCTGTTGACCGGCATGTCGCGGCGAAGATAGCGGCAAACCCAGGTCTCCCGGTTTTAAAGTATTACTTTAGATTGAAAGCTGGAATTGCCCCGGGCATTGCAGAAGCGGCAAGCAAGGCTGCCGTACTCCGAGAGGCAGCACAGCCATTTAGCGTTGATGGGCGAGGGCTTCGACGGATTTAATGGCGAGCCAATCGCCGACCTCGACAGTAAGTTGGTCGCCGCCGAGATCGGGCGTCACATAGTTCTCGCGCAACGCCGCCCGCACAGCCGTTCGAAGCGCCCCGGCCTCCGGTTTCCAGCCGAGAAATTCCAGCATCATGGCTGAAGTGAGGACGGAACCAAACGGGTTGGCGATGCCCTTTCCGGCGATGTTGGGGGCGGAGCCGTGGACGGGCTCGAAGAGTGAAGTCTTGCCCGGGTGAATATTTGCGGACGGCGCCAGGCCCAGGCCGCCCGCGAGCTGCGCGCCCAGGTCGCTGATGATGTCGCCGAAGAGATTACAGGTGACGATGACGTCGAATTGGCTGGGGTCGCGGACGATTTCCATCGCCAGGGTATCGACGTAAAGATGGCGGGAATCCATGCTCACATACTCTTGGCGGACTTCCTTGAAAACCCTTTGCCAGAGGTCGTGCGCAAACGTCATGGCGTTGGATTTGTCGCTCATGCAGACGCGTTTGAGGCCGTTCTGGCGGGCGTACTCGAAGGCGTAGCGTATGATGCGCTCGACGCCTTTGCGAGAGTTCACGTCTTCCTGGACGGCGATCTCGTCCGGCGTGCCTTTCTTAAAGAACCCGCCAACGCCCACATAGAGGCCCTCGGTGTTCTCGCGGAAGACCATCAGGCGAATGTCTTTTTCGGTGCGGTCGCGCAGCGGAGTGAGGCGGTCGTGGAGCAGTTCGACGGGTCTGGCATTGACGTAGAGATCGAGCTTGAAGCGAAGGCCCAGCAGGATGTCGGCTGCATGTTGATTCGAAGGCGCGCGGGGATCACCCAGTGCGCCGAAGAGAATGGCGTCAAACTCATCGCGCAGCATCTCGACCGCACCCGAAGGCAGCGAAACGCCCTCGCGCAGATACTTCTCCGCACTCCAGTCGAATTCAACGAATTCCAGGGGGCGCCTGGCGGGTGCGGTCACGGCTCTCAGGACTTTGACGGCTTGCGGTATAACCTCCGCCCCGATGCCGTCGCCGGGTATCACGGCGATTCGGGCCGCGGGGCCGCCATTTCGCAAAGGAATACCGGGCAAAGTCTAACCTCCTCGACGGCGGGCTTCGCGCCGTCGGATGGATTGCGTGGGCCGAAAAGGCCGGGCGCTATTCTTCCATCAAAGAGTAATTCGCGCCATCATAACCAAATTCCGCGCGTGAGTAATTTTGTTCACGGCGCTTTCCGGAAACTGACACGGTACTCGGCTCTCGCCGCTCAAGCCAGGCGTTCTTTTCGCACGGTAAGTTTGTCGATGCGGTCCAACCGCGGTTCGAATCCGATGCCGGGAGTGCTGAGCACGCGAATCGTGCCTTGTGGCGACACAGTGACTTCGGGAACGATGATGTCTTCTTCCCAGTAGCGTTTGCTGGCGGCTACATCGCCGGCGAGGGTGAAATTGGGAAGCGTCGAAAGTGCGATGTTGTGCGCGCGGCCGATACCCGATTCGAGCATCCCGCCGCACCAGACGGGAATGCCGTGGCGCTGGCACAGATCGTGGATGCGCCGTGCCACGGTGTGGCCGCCAACGCGGCCAAGTTTGATGTTGATGATTTTGCAGGCGCCCAGCTCGATTGCGGCGCGCGCCTGCTCTTCCGTGTGAATGCACTCATCCAGGCAGATCGGCGTTTCCAGCTTCTTCTGAAGCTCGACGTGGCTGTAGAGATCGTCCCAGCCGAGAGGCTGTTCGATCATCATCAAATAGAAGCCTTCGAGCTGCTTAAGGAGCGCCCAGTCATCCAGGGTGTAAGCGGAGTTGGCGTCGACCATCAGCTTGATGCGCGGAAAATCCTGGCGCAGGCGGCGCACTGGCTCGAGATCTTTTCCCGGCTTGATTTTTATCTTGATGCGCTGATATCCAGCAGCGAGTTCTTTTTGTACTGCGGCGGCGAGTTCGTCCAGCGACTCCTTAATGCCGATCGAGACGCCGCAAGCGATCTCCTCGCGAACACCGCCGATGAGTCTTGAAAGTGGCACTCCCTTTTGTTTGGCTTCGGCATCCCAGACGGCCGCTTCCAGTGAACCCTTGGCCATGTTGTGCCCACGGACACGGGCGAGCAAATCCCAAACCTCGCCGGCGGAGGCGAAATCCTTTCCCTCGACCAGCGGCCAAAGAAAATCGCGAAGGATGAGCCAGGCAGTATCGGCCGTTTCCGGACTGTAAAAAGGAGCCTCGCCAGCGACGCATTCGGCCCAGCCGATGACGCCGTCCACATCCGCCTGCACCAGCAGAATGCGGCGCACGTCCGTGCGGTCCATGCTGGTTTCGAACGGGGCCATCAGCTTCATTCGCACTTCCTGCAAAGTGACCTCTCGTATTCGCATGAGCTTTCGGCCGAGATGCCTTTCCTAAAAATCGCTCCACGGAGTGAGGAGATACGCCCGGTTTCCCGATGCGGTGCGTAAGGCAACCGCCGCGTAGCCTTTGGCAAACCACTTTTCGAATTCTTCACGTACGCGAGCCTGAACGATGCCGACCTGCGATGAACCTTCGCGTTGCCAACGCTCGAGCTCCGCGGGCAATTCGATGATCGCCGGCGCGTCGACAGGCTTTTTGACGAGAATTTCGATGGCGGCCACGACGCGCGCGGAGTCGAGATGCCACTCGACCAGCAGCCGATCGGTCGCCAGGCCGCGATGAAGCGGACTGGTTGTGACGCCGTACAAATTAGGATGATATTTCCGGCAAATGGCGCCAAGCCGGTTCAAATTGAAGTGCGCGTTGCGAAGTTCGAGGGGATCAAACGTCCATTGAATGAGCCGGATTCCGCGGCCCAGGGCTGCCGTACGCTGAAAAAGTTTCAGCAGGCGGCCAACGCCACGGTCGCGATATTCGCTGTGCACACCGGTCATGTGGGAATGGAGGTAAGGGAGGCGGTCACGCAGGCCAACGACCGCGAGCGTGTAGCCCACCAAGCGGTCGCCGTCGAACGCCCCCAGCACTTCACCGCCGGTAAGCGTGGCGACCACAAACATGGTAGCCGGCTCGACTTCCAGGTCGGCTTCTCCCCAAACCTCGCGCTGGAGATCCACGCAACGATGGAAGTCATCGAGACTCTCGCACTTCCGAACGACGATCTCCCGGCTCATTGCCTGGTTGCCGCTCAGCTCATTTCCGGCAAGCGCGGCTTCCCTTCCGACTTCTTCGCGGCGGCCCAAAATGCCTCCATCTCCTCGCGCGGGAGGTCTTTGAACTCCCGGCCATTTTTCCGGGCCAGCCCCTCCATGGCGCGGAATCTGCGAGAGAATTTCGCGTTCGCCTTCTTGAGGGCGATTTCTGGGTCGATCTTCAAGAATCGTGAGAGGTTTACGGCAGCGAAGAGCAAGTCTCCCAACTCCTCTTCCACTTTTAGTTGGTTCTGTTCCTTCGATGCTTTCTTCAGCTCTTCGGTTTCTTCCTGCATTTTTTCGAAAACGCCGCCTGCATCTTCCCAGTCAAAGCCTATGCGGGAAGCTTTGCGAGTGAGCTGAAAGCTTTCCAGCGTTGCGGGCAGTGCGTGAGAGACGCCATCGAGCAGAGAAGTTTCTTTTCGTGTTTTTCCACCGCCATTCGAAGCACTTTTTTTGTCGCTAGTGCGGCGCTCTTCGGCCTTGAGCTGTTCCCAGTTTCTCAGCACCTCGACGGAATCTTTCGCGCGCGTCTTACCGAAAACATGCGGATGCCGCCGGATCATCTTGTCATGGATTTCGCGAATCACCTCGGCCACCGTGAAGCGGCCTTCTTCGCGAGCGATCTGCGAATGAAAAACAATCTGCAAGAGCAGGTCGCCCATCTCCTCCACAAACTTGCCGTCGTTCCCGCTTTCGAGGGCTTCCAGTACCTCGTAGGCTTCTTCGAGGAGGTAGGTTCGCAGCGATTGATGCGTTTGCTCGCGGTCCCAGGGACAGCCGTTCGGGGCGCGCAATCTGGCCTGGACGCCAACGAGCTTTTCAAACCACTGGCCCGGCGTTACTTGTTTCTGTTTCACCGGCCTGGGATTTCGGCGCGGTTTGCTTGTTTTCTTCGTGTACTTCCGGCGTGTAGGCATTGCCTTTTCAGCTATTTCCATTCTGAATCAGGGTTCCCACTTTACGGTGCCGCGGTGGCTTTGACAAGCCTCGCAGCCTCGCAGATTCAAAGAGCGCGCCGCGGCGACGCGAGCTGGCAACCCGTGATAAACTGCAAGCGCGATAAATCGCTGAGGAAATTACCTTGTCCGATCACAAGCAGGAAGAAGCGTTTCGCGTAATCGACCGGCGCCCTTTTACGGCCGAAGGGGAATTGCGCAAGGAAGTCGTCGAGGAAGCTGAGCGGGAAGCCAAGCGGGAAGCGGCAAAGATTCCTGCCGCACCCCCGGAGGCAGCCAAAGTTGCTCCTCTACCTCCGGCCGAAACACCCAAGCGCGCTCCCGCGTTCGAAAATCTCGTCCGCATGCTCGGCAGCAATGCTGCCATGGTGCTCGGCGCATATGCCGACCCGCGCACCGGCCAGCCGGTCATCGATCCCGAGGCCGCGCGCGAGCTGATCGACATGCTTGACGCTTTGCACGAGAAGACCAAAGGCAATCTCGCGCCCGAAGAAGACAACCTGCTCCTGGACCTCTTGGGCAAGCTGAAGATGACCTTTCTGGAAATCAATCAGGCGGTTGCGGCCGAGGCCGCGAAAGCCAAGGCCAAAGCCCGCCCGTAAAAAACACCCGGCGGTCTGCCCGGCTCCGCGTGATGATTCGTTCCAACGCTTTCACCATGTCTTGCACTTCGCTAAGAGTCACGGTACTCGGTTCTGGCACATCCATGGGTGTCCCCACGCTCGGATGCCCGTGCCGCGTGTGTAAGTCGAACGATCCGCACGATAAAAGGCTGCGCCCTTCCCTGCTGATCTCCCGCGGCGGCCAGAACGTAGTGATTGATACCACGCCGGACTTCCGCCAGCAAGCCCTCCGCGTTGGACTAGAACGCCTCGATGCCATTTTGCTGACGCACGGTCACGCCGACCACATCCTCGGTTTTGACGACATTCGCCCCTTCAATATCCGCCAACGGGCGGCGCTGCCCGTTTTCAGCAACGAAGAAACGTTTCGCGTCATCCGGAGGGTCTTCGCTTACGTTTTCGACGACAAACCCACGCACAGCACCGTGCCGAGCGTCACGCTGAACGCCATCCAGAGCCCATTCGAACTTCTCGACACCGCGTTTGTTCCCGTGCCCATGCTCCACGGAGACATGGAAGTCCTGGGGTTCCGGTTTGGGCGGGCCGCCTATCTCACCGACTTCAGCAAGATTCCGGGCTCGTCGATGGCGCTGCTGGAGGGGCTCGACGAGCTGGTCCTGGACGCCCTGCGAGATATTCCACATCCCATGCACCAGACGGTGGAGCAAGCGCTCGCTCTCATTCAACAACTCAAGCCGCGCCGCGCGTGGTTCACGCACATCGCCCACGACCTGCCGCACGCCGAGACGAATGAGCGCCTTTTAAGAATGGGCTGCCCGCATGTGCAACTGGCCTATGATGGCCTCGAATTTGAAGTGCAGGCGGATACAACCGAGGACGTTTCGCGCGAGGGCGGGGATGCACAAGAATCGCGAGCCGCGATGGCGGGCGCGAGGTCCACGCGATTATCGGCCTTTTCGTCTTCGCAGGCCTGGGCGTCGCACTATGCAACTTTTGGCCACACCAGCGTGCTGGCTATCGGCAACTTCGATGGCATCCACCTGGGCCATCAAGCGATTCTTCGCGCCACGGTCGAGTGCGCTCGCGCCCTAAATGCGGTCTCCACGGCACTTACGTTTGATCCTTCGCCGCGGAAAGTGCTTCGCCCGGAGTCTGCGCCGCCGCGGCTCTCGACCAACGCCCAGCGTATGGAGTGGTTCAACGTCATGGGCCTCGAAGCCGTTGTTGTCCTGCCTTTCACGCTCGATCTCGCGCGGCTTTCACCCGGTGAATTTGTCGAGCAAATTCTTGTCCGCGATCTGCATGTAAAAGCCGTTCTGGTCGGCGAGAATTTTCGCTTCGGGCATAAGCAGGGGGGCGACGTAAAGCTGCTGACCGAGCTCGGCGCAATACATGGATTCGACGTCGTGATTGTTCCCCCGGTGGTCTATCGCGGAGAAGTCGTCTCCAGCACCATCATCCGCCGGGAAGTCGCCGAGGGCGACGTGTCCCACGCCGCGCGTCTTCTAGGCCGGCCCTTCGCTCTCACCGGCGAAGTGATCAGCGGCGCGGGGACAGGGCGCCGCTTCACGTTTCCCACGCTGAACCTTGCTGCGGAACAGGAGCTGCTTCCCGCTCGGGGGGTCTACATCACCCGCTCGTGTCTCGAAGGAGAAACGCCCAGCCACCGCTCGGTCACGAACGTCGGCATGCGCCCGACGTTTAACGGCTCGTCGCTCAGCATCGAGACGCATTTGCTCGACGCTCAGTTGGCGACGGCACCCGAGCGCATGGAAGTGCGATTTTGGAAGCGTGTTCGCGAAGAGAAGAAATTTAGCGGCCCCGAGGAATTACGCGCCCAGATCGCCAGCGATATCGAGTGCGCCAATCATTTTTTTTCGCGCTTGCGCCGTTTCCGCTCGATCCGCCAGCCTGTCTGAACCTGCCCAAACCACGCAGACTGATGGAGCAGGCGCAAATCTACATCGAACGCAAATCCCAGCTGCTGCTTCCCGCTTTAAGGTCTGAGTTAAGTTCCGGTGATACAATGCCCACTGGCAGGCCGCGCTATTCTTTGGCTTTCCGCAGGCACTCTTCGCAGTAGCCGCCGACTTCGGTGCGGGAAACCGTGACCTTCATGTGGAAGTCGCGCGCAATCTGTTCTTTCAGTTGCTCGTATAAGCGGCTTTCGAATTCGCGGACCTTGCCGCAGCGCAAGCAGGCCACGTGGATGTGATCCCGCGGCCCGTGCGTTTCGTAGTAGTGCCGGTCGCCGCGAAGATGCAGCAAATCCAGCTCGTCGATCAACCCTTGCTTTTTAAGAAGATCAATCGTGCGATAGACCGTAACCAGGTGAACCCCGGCATCGATTTTCTGTGCTCGTTCGAGGATCTGATCCACGTCCAGATGTTGCTCGGCGTCGTCCATCACTTGCAGGATGACGCGGCGCTGGCGGGTCATGCGGATGCCACGGGCAGCCACCGCCTGCTGAATCTTACCGGTTGTTTCGGCGGTATTGAGGCGCTCGCCGGTGGAAACCCGGTGGGCAGGCGATGCAGCCATTTGTCTCCCTCCGCCTCTCAAGCGCAGGTCTAAGTATGGATCGGAAGAAACCGCGCCACGTCATTGTACATAACGTAGCCGAAGAGCACTAAGAGAAAGACCAGTCCAACCTGAACGAAGCGCTCCTTGAAGGCCAGGCTGAAATCGCGCCGCCGGATTCCTTCCAAAGCGAGCAGCAGGATGTTTCCACCATCCAGTATGGGGATCGGCAAAAGATTCAAGACCCCCAGATTCAGGCTGATGATGGCCATCAAGTTGATCACCGCGTACGAGCCTTCCTGCACCGCTTGTCCCGCCTGGTCGATGATCCCCACTGGTCCGAGCAGCAGCTTTACAGACTGCCTGCCGGAGAAAAGCCTGCCGACCATTCCTAACATCTGCTTCAAGCCATACCATGTCGACACGGAAGCATTCTCCACGGCGGTGCCAAGCGTCATTTTCTTGTAGGACCAGCTCTCTTCTGCTCCGATTCCCAGCCGGAAATTCGACTTGCCATCCTCGCCAACAATGGACTGGGGTTCGAGTTTGAGCGTCACGAGTTGTCCATTGCGCTGCACCACGGTAACCAGCGGGCTGCCGCTGGAGCTCAGGATCATGTCCTTGAACTCCATCCAGCTTGTAATTTTTGTGCCGTTCACAGAAACGATTAAATCTCCCCGCTTCATGCCGGCGCGCTGGGCTCCCATCCCGCGAATTGGCTGGGTAACAACGGGAACCACCAACGGGTAATGCCCTGGGGCATCCGCCTGGATGAGCTCCTTGCCACTTACTTCAATCTCGCGCGTTGTTCCCTGATGCTCCGCAGTCACTCGATAATTATTCTCAGGCCGCAGCTCACCGAATGCCTCATCCAGCTTTTCCCAAGTCAGCGTGGCTATCCCATTGACTGCCGTAATTCGATCGCCAACGGCCACTCCGGCCTTCGCCAGCGGGTCATTTGCTTTCATCACTGCTATGACCGGCGGTTTGTCCAGGTACGATGGATAAGGGAGGCCTTTGATCCAGAAGAATCCGCTGAGCAGCAGCAGTGGCATGATCAAGTTCACCGTCGGGCCGGCCACCGAGATCAGCGCCCGCTGCCAGCGCGGCTTGCTCATCAATTCGTCAGGTGCACCGGTCGGCGACACGTCAGCGGAGTCGACCTCCGAGAGATCCTGTCCCGCCATGCGCACGTAGCCGCCGAACGGGAGCGCGCTTACCCGGTAATCCGTCGCTCCCCGCTTCCAGCCGAAAAGCCGAGGCCCGAAGCCGATGGAAAATACATCCACGCGCACGCCAAAGACTCGCGCAACGATAAAATGCCCCAATTCGTGGACCAGAATCATCAGGCCCAGGACTAGAATGATTCCAAGAATCGTATTCATATGCTCTGGCTTCTCCGCCTTCTCCCTTTACGATGCCGCCGCGGCCGTGACCGCCAGCCGCTCTACTTCCTCCCTTGCCATTCGACGTGCCTCAGCATCAGCCGCAAGCACGTCCTCCATTTTCTCAAGTCGCACGCGCGGTGTGCCGCCGAGCACGCGCTCAATCACTTCGGGGATGCCCAGGAACGGAATCCGCCGTTCTAGGAACGCCGCCACAGCAATTTCATCCGCGGCATTCAAGGCGCATGGCATTGCACCGCCCTTTTTCATCGCTTCCCGGGCCAGACGCAGGCAGGGAAACCGTCTTGTCGAAGCCTTCGCAAAATCCAGGCGCTTCAACTTCGCCCAATCCACGGCCACATGATTAGATGCGACCCTCTCTGGATAGGTTAACGCATATTGGATGGGCATGCGCATGTCCGTTGGTCCCAGTTGCGCTAAAACGGAACCGTCCACGAACTCCACCATGGAATGAATCGTGGACTGCGGATGGATCACGACATCGATTTGGTCCGGGCGCATCCCAAAAAGCCAGCGTGCTTCGATGATTTCAAAGCCTTTGTTCATCATCGTGGCCGAATCGATGGTGATGCGGTTTCCCATGCGCCAGTTGGGATGTGCAAGCGCTTGTTCGATCGTGACGTTCGCCAGCGCGGCCAGCGGCGTCTTTCGAAACGGACCGCCCGACGCGGTCAGGACCAGCCGCCGCACTTCCCCGCGTGTTCCGCCACGCAAGCATTGATGCACGGCGTTGTGCTCGCTGTCCACGGGCAGCAGTTCGCGGCCGGCCTTTTTTGCCGCGGCCATCACCAGCTCACCCGCCGCGACGAGAACCTCTTTGTTCGAAAGCGCGACCGTCTTTCCCATCTTGACCGCTTCGTAAGTCGCCTCCAGACCGACGACGCCCACTGCTGCCGAGACCACGATGTCCGCCATGGGATGCGTTCCGGCCGCCAGCATTCCTTCGCGGCCGTGGTGAATCTCGGGGCTTGGGGAAATTCCTTTTTCGCGCAGCAACCGCGACAACTCATCAGCCCGCTTGGCATCTCCCACGGAGACGACTTCCGGGTGGTGCCGCTCGATCTGCCCGATCAACTCTTCCAGATTGGCTCCAGCCGCCAGCGCGACCAGACCAAACCTCTCCGGCAGCGCCTCCACGACCGAAAGACATTGCCGTCCAATCGATCCGGTGGAACCCAAAATGGATAACTGTTTCACGGAGTCGTTCGACTTCCTTTTTGTCGGTTGGTTGAATACCTTCTGACCTACGACTTGGGCGAGTAGATCAATATCCAATAATACCAGACAACCGGAATCGCAAGGATAAGCGCGTCGATCCGGTCAAGCACACCGCCATGCCCAGGCAGAATACTCCCGGAATCCTTGATCCCCGCGCTCCGCTTGTACGCCGATTCGAGAAGGTCGCCAACTTGCCCCGCGATGTTGCCCACGGCCGCCATCGCGAGCAAATGCACCAGCGGCACGGTCATAAACCTCGCAAAAACCACAGCCACGATAAGCGATCCAAGAAAACTCGCGACCGTCCCCTCCCACGTCTTCTTAGGGCTCAAATGCGGCGCCAAAGCGTGTTTGCCGATGGATCGCCCGACGAAATAACCTGCTGTATCTCCCACCCAGATGATGACCATGGCGAAAAGTAGGAGCGGCGGTCCCTGGGTTCCCGAACCGTGTATCCGGATGGCGAATGACAATGGAAACGCTACGAGAATTAGGCCGCTGGTGCTGATTCCCGCTGCGGGAAGCGCTTCGACCAACGGCCGCTTTGTGAATAACGTGATAGCGGCGATTCCGAGAACGAACAGAAGCAACGCCACTTCAAGCGAAGGCATCCCTCCGGCAAACCATTCTGTATTCCGATATGCGGTCAAGCCCCCAGGCAGCGAATAAGCTGGCACGTACACCCCACGCCATTGCACATAAACCAGGATCAGAGCGCAAGTTGCCGTCCAGAACCGATACGCGCGATGGCCGATAGCTTCGCCAAGAGCGAAATACTCAAAGAGTGCCAGCATCGTCACTAGGGCAACAGCAAGCGAAACAATCGCCGTCGAGCCCCGCACCACTAAACTCACCACAAACGGAATCAAGACGACGGCCGTCGCCACCCGCTTCCAAGTCATAGAAATGGAATCCCCTGAGAAATCGCAGGCATCATCTCATCATATCGAGAGAAATAAATCACGTGTGCGGTAGGACAGATATTCCTGTCTGTCCGAATTTTCGAATCGCGGGACAGGCTCAGCTACAGCCGATGGTTAGCCACCACTCGGGCGGATGAATCAAATACAGTTCCCATCGGCGTCCTTCACTTACATTTCCCTGCTCCCCCACGTCTGGCCAACCGGCCCGGTGTCAATCCGCACACGCTTCTTGACAAGTTCCGCGCGCAGCGCATCCACGTCCTCCACAATCAGGTTGACCACTTCACCTGATACGCCATCACCGAAAAACGACAACACGTGCAGCCGGACACCATCGCGCGATACGCCCACGTAACAGGGATCCGCTTTTGCCTGATCCCTGCGATCTGAGAATTCCTGCCGAAACCCCGGCCGCTCGCAATAGAACTCCTCGGCCGCAGCGGAGCTACTAACATGGACGAGAGGAATCGCAACCTTGACCAAGTGGCACCTCGTCGGCATTGACTTAACCATGGGTACGGCGTAAGTCTCCCAAAGCGGACTGGCTTAGACCAGCGAATAAGCCACGATAAACGTGCGGCTAAATCCACTGCTGCGGCTGATCCGCGACCAGGTATACAAGGGGAGCTCGGGTTTGCGTCAGCGCTCCAGAATTTCCTTGTAGACGTTGAGCGCGACCTTTTTGGGTTTGCGATCCAAAACGAAGTTGTAAGTCTTGGTGGAATTGCCGGCAATGCCCACCTGAGTGAGCCGCACCATGCCATCTCCAAAATCGGCGAAGATCGGAACAAACATAGCGAAATTTTCGTCAACCTCACTCTGCGTGATTTCCGCCTGGACTTTGAATTTGCCGCCTTCCGCTGGCTGAAGTTCATATTTAAAACTGTAGCGTGGCACCTGGGTACCCCAGACCCACTCTCTAAAAAACCAATCCAGGCGCCCATTCTGCTGAAGGTCCATCTTCTTGGTCATGTGTTTTTCTGCGACGGCCTTGAAGGATTCGGTGGAGGCGGGAGTGTCCCGGTGACGTTCCATGAAATCGTGCATCATGTCGATGAAGGCCTGATCGGGGTCGCCACCGGAGCCGATATCCGCGCGCATCAGGGATCTCAGCATGGACAAAACGTAGGCGCCTTTCGAATAAGTTACTCCCTGATAGGCTCGCTCGGAGCGCGGAGAAATGAGACGGATTCCCAGCCACAGCGGGCCGGCATCGTTCGGTGAAACGCCGAAACTATTTTTCTCTAAAATGCGGGCGCGCTGGCGCTCCCAGAACTCGCTGTAGTCCTTCTGCCACTTTGGTCCCACGGCTTGCTGCAGAAACAATGCTGCCGCAAACTCCGCAAAACCTTCGGATAGCCACTGGTCGTGGTACGAAGCCCAGCCGGCGCCGTGCCCAAACCACTGGTGCGCCACCTCATGCGGCGTGACTTCCTGGACGAACCCAGTGAATTTCGAATCAATATGGCCAAACAACATCCATCGCTGGGTTGAATCGATATACGCTGAAATCGGCAAATACACAAGATTGGGCCACGATTGGCCGAAGTTGAAGTTCGGCTGTTCGGTAATGTAGATGTTGTCGTAAGGGCCCTTCCCGAAATACAGCGTGCACACTTGCATCTGGGCGCGAGCCTGATCGAGCGCGTATTTGGTCATTGCGCCGGGAGCCATGCCGCCAAGCGCGCCGCTTTCAAAACGCCGCAAGCTGTCTGGCAAATCCGCCAAATAGTAACCAGAGATCTCGTAATGGGTGATGGTGTCCGGGAAATCAATTTTTTTGTATTGCCCATAGTTGAAGCCCGCGACGGCGATCGGCACAGGCGTTACCCAATGGGTCACCGCAAACCCTGCTTCGGTGTGTTGCCCCTCCAGCTTTCCGACGCTGATCAGGACATTCGAGGGCGGAACCTTGAACGTGAGATCGTAGAGCGCCTTTTCACCGAACCCGTTCAGGTTCGGATACCACGATTCGCGCGCTCCGATGTAGTAACTTCCGCTGCCCGCGTTGCTCAGCACTTTGTCCCCGCCGTATTCCACGGTGATCGAATGGGCTTGTCCCATCGAAGGGGCTTCATCGAGAACGGCATAGAAGGAGCCGTCTTCTTTTCTGTTCTCTTGAATGAAATGCAGATCCTGGCCGCCCTCGCCGCTTACGCGCGTGACGCGCAGCGTGGGAAGAAGCGCGAATTTCAACACGCGTTCGCCGGCAACGAGCGGCTCAAACGTGATCGTCGCCCGGCTGAACAGGTGATCGTTCTTCGCGATTACGGTTTCTATGTCATAGCGACGGGTGGCGAACAGTCGCTTGTCCTGCTGCGAACTTGCGGTGTGGGCCTGAAGCTCGGATTTCAAGTGTTGGGAATACCAGATACCGTCGTCCATTCCGCCGCCGTTGCAATTGATGAGCGCCACTTCTTCGGGGGAATCGATTTGCGGAACCGCACCTCCACGCATGCGCAGAAAAAAACGCAGGTCCTTGTGAGGTGAACCATGCATGTAAGCGTTGAAAAACGGAGGGTGTTTCGGATTGTAAATGGCGGCGAGCACATCGGCGTCCACATTGTCGATCATTTCGCTCTCGAGGAACGCTTGGGTTAAACCTTCGGGTAAGTCGTGGCGGTGGCGAACTCTTTCCTTCCAATGCTCGAAAGCGCTCGACGCCTCGGTAGGCGTATCCGCTCTGGTTCCGAGCACAGCGGTGAATTGTGAAAATTGATCGGGGGAGAAACGAAACACCACTTCGGTGAAGTCTTCCTCGGCGGTCGGACTGCCGGCGCGCCGGACCATCTCGTTGGTGTCGAGGGTGGCGAGGGGTTTAAGTGTGAAGTGTCCCCGGCCCACGAAAACAGCCCCAGTTTCGAATTTGTTGACCGGCCCTAGGAGAGTAATCGTTCCGGATTTCAACTCGAAGGTTCCGACATCCATCGGCAAGGTGAAATTTTCGCAGCGGAACGTGTCGCTTAATCCATCGTTGCGGAGCTGGCGGTAGACGGCGTCTGAATTCGCGGACGCCGTGCTCTTTTCGTTGACGGTGATGCTGGTTTGCTGCGCAGTGATCGTCAATTTCAGCGCCACATCAGCCGTGCCCTGCAGGTCGACCGTGGTAACAAGATCGGCGAAGCCCTCTTTGGCAACGCGCAGGGAATATTTTCCTGCGCTCAAATTAGCCGCAACAAATCTGCCGGATTCATCCGAGGTAAGCAGCAGCGGCTGTGACAGGTTGCCGCCGGTGAGCTCGATGCGCGCGCCGATGACGACGGCACCCGACGGGTCTTTTACAGTTCCGGAAATCGTGTCTGCGCGCAGAGGAGTGGCAAGTACCAGGCTGACTAACGCCAGGATCGGTGCGAAGAGAAAGTGAAATCGGCCCAGACGCCAAAACGCTCCCTTCGGGGGCGACTTGGGTTTACAGATGGCACGGTGCGTTTCGCTCACTTGACGCATGCGCTTCCCTAGAATAAGTGGCCGGCACTGCTCCACGGTTTTGATTTCGCCCGCCTTACTCTACTGTTCCGTCTACGCGGGGGCCTCGTCGATTCCAGGCACCTTGAGATGATTTTCATCAAGCGCGATTCCGGGTACCGCCGGAATCGTCCCATTTTCGGCCCTGTCTTTGCAATACTTCTCCTCGCACATTCTGCTGGATTCGATTTCCTGCGATCTCGGCCATCCTGGTCATTGCCAACCCGCGTCAAGCCATTTAGGAATGTGACTCTAGCGCTCCCCGTTGAGCCATTTGAAATGTAACCGTCCGTAAATCCGCCGTCTCTGTCGGTTCTTCTTGACCGCCAGTCGTCGGTCCATCTGCCGCGGACTGATCGCGAGCAGGTGTTTCTCGATCTCCGGGGTTAACTTGAAGCGCTTCCGGATCCAGGGCATCCAGGCCGGCAGCAGCGCTTTTAATCGCACCGACCAGGGATATCCGGCCGCCTCCCAGGCAAACCGAGGAGTGCCTGCTCCAGGCCCCAAGGCAACTCCTCCCAAGTGGTTTGTTTGTAGTTCAAATAGGGGCGGCCCTTCGCGTCGATTTTTACAAGCGGCGCCGTAAGCCCCCAGGCAATCGCGACCTTAGAAAACCCTTTTCCGGGGAAGTGAAACCAACAGCCCTTGGCTGCTCCTTTGGCCCCACGCATATACGACCCATATCGGGACTAGCCATGCTAGTGTGGTGTCCCAGCTAATTCTTTGCAACGGCGCACCTTGTCGAGGATGACATCAGCCGTGGCCTTCCAAACGAAAGGCTGGGGCTGGTTATTCCAATTGGCCAGCCACGCATAGATGGC
>Ga0137398_10000269_pt1 | contig 17289 bp, 16 predicted proteins | sample czorhiz216metaG_FD_106659 | JGI IMG/M metagenome (GOLD analysis project Ga0137398, IMG submission 106659) | Vadose zone soil microbial communities from Angelo Coast Range Reserve, California, USA - czorhiz2.16 metaG | ecosystem: Environmental > Terrestrial > Soil > Vadose zone | place: USA...
ACATAGCGGTGGAAGAGATATTCGATGAGAGTCCATGTCACGCAACCCGCTGAGAAGAAAGCTACGATGGTCCAGGGGTGCGCTGTCGAAAACGCGATAGCCAGCACGAAGATAGCGTACACGCAGTAGAAAGCGGTCAGCGGGTAGAGACGATAGCGAGCGAGAGCGGCCTGACGCCGCTTGTAAGTTGCGAAAGGTACTTCGGCGGTCCTATGCAGTGGTAGTGAAATGATGGCGTGTTCTGACATCGCCCTTCTCAACCCTTCCTCCGATTTGTCGGGCGCGCTATTCAAAGCTTCCGGTAACGCCTTGGAATCCGTTCATGGCTTGTTTCCAGAGCCACTTCATCACGCGGGCGGCGCTGTAGCAGTAAGCGACGTTGTACCCCAGTGTCGAAAAGCAATTCGGCTCGCAGCCCTTTTTCATCTCCAAGAGTTGCTTGACGTCGAATTTCTGATTGCCCACCGTTCCCCAGTCATACGTAGCGTTGTACATGGGAAAGCAGGGCGCGAGAGTTCCGTTGGTACGGATGATTAGCCAGTTCTGCCCGGCGCGGCAGCCCCAGTGTTCGCCGGCGCCGCGCATAAAGCCTTTCATGTTCTGCAAACGCGGAATCGAGTCGACCATCTTCCAGCCCTGCCGTTGCTTGTCGATCAGCCAGTCGAGTAGGCCGTCCACCACCGGAAAGTCTTCCGGCCGGATGTACGTGTCGTTCTCATGCAAATGCTTGAAGTGTCCCTGCTCCATCATCGGCGCTTCGTTGATATGGAAGGTGATGGAGATGCCGTTCTCGTGCGCGATGGTGGCGAGTTCTTTCACGTCGTCAATGTTGGTGCGGCAGATGTTGGTGTTGAAAAACACCGTGTAGCCGTAGCGGTATTGCCGCCGCACGAGATAGTCGAAGTTCGAACGCACATACTCGAAGGCTTTCGGAAGTCCCGGCTTTTCCTTGATCGTATCCACGGCGAAGTTGACGGTGGCAATGCCGGCGTCGGCGAGACGGTCGGTGACTTCCGGCCGCAGGAGCCGGGCATTCGTCGCCAGGTAAACCCAGAAATCTTTCTTGGCGGCGTAGTAGATCACTTTGTGAACGAAGTCCGGGCGGATGAGCGGCTCGCCGCCGGTTGGAGCGAGTACGCGGCACGGCGTGGATTCGAGCCAGTCGATGGCGCGCCGCGCCGTGTCCTCGGTCATGCCTTTGACCCGGTTGTCATACGACCAGCAGTAGTGGCAGTCCAGATTGCATTTCCACTCGGTGAAGAGGTACGCAATGATCGGCTGAAAGTCGCCGGGCAGGACGCGTGACTTGAAATACGGAAACATCCAGCCCCGCATGGTCTTCATAACCTTGGAGGCAGGCCAGTGCCGCTTGCCGGTCTGGAGAACGGTTTCATGCGCGGCGATATCCTGCTCATCGAGATCGTGAAACAGCTCGGGATACTGCGGGAACACGGCTGTGGGCAACGTCTCGGCTTTCCTCAACGAGGGTAGCTGAGGCGATGCTTCCCGTGAAGGCTGTTGCAGGAGTTCGTGGAGAGGGACATCGAGCCGGAATGGCTGACTGGGCAAAGTAGGGAACTGCTGCAATTCAGACATACAACCTCCGTCTCTTCTTGGCCCTCCAGCTTGCGGTGCCGGACGGCCGATAAACATGCACTTGCACTTCAAGTTCTCGCACTTTGATTCTTGATCCTGGCAAGGAGACACAAAAAATCTTACGGAAGACTTCCGCGCCCGGTAGAACCAGCCGCACGTCGATCAGCGGCCGAAGAATTCGCGGGAGAACTTCTATCTCTTTTTCCTGGTCGGATATCTAAAGAAATGTCCGAGAGGCCGTTACCAGCCGCCCGCCGAGTGCGCAAATGTCGTATTTGCAATGGAATGACTCGTCTCTAGCAATCCGCGCGTGCGTCCCTGCGCAAGCCACTCGATGGTGAGCGTGTTGATTCTTTGTGTCGTTCTGATTTTCCCAAGCATCAGAGAACTTTGCGACGAAGGGAACACGGTGACTCCATCACGAGGTTCTGGCGAGGCCGTGGTTCTTCATTCCGGAGGAAGCGCGGAAGGTCCCGCCAGAAAAGGGACGCTGGAAGGGAACTAGTTGTATGTGTCATTGGGAGCTGCATAGATCGCGGCAAGCCTCCAATCGCGGCTGCATGCTTTTCCTGTTGCTGGCGCTTGCTCTGGGCGCTGCCGCAGATGCGGCGTGCGCGCAGACGATGCGGGGGAACGCGCCGCAATCTTCGAAAGGAGCGATCCGGGGCGTGGTCACGGTGCTCGGTCAGCAAGCAGAGCCAAGTCCCCTCGAAGGCATCCGTGTGGAGCTGACGGAGGGCTTTCAGGATTCGCAGCCTCTTTCGACGCTAACGGATTCCGCGGGGCGTTACGAATTCACGCAGTTGACTGGAGGCACGTATACCGTTCGTGTGAACCAACAAGGCTTGAAGCCGTTTGCTGAAACAGTTTCTCTAAACGCGAATGAGACCTCCGTCGTCGGCATTGCCCTCACCCTTGACACAGTAGCGGAAAAGGTAGAAGTCAAGGAACAGGCCGCAAGCCTCTCGACAGACAATTCTTCCCCAGCTTCCACCGTCAATAACTCGCAACTGGAAACACTGCCGTTAGCGCAGCAGAAGTTCCGAGAGGCGCTGCCTCTGGTCCCGGGTGTCATTCGCATGCTGGACGGGAAACTGAGTGTCAGGGGAACCTCCGAGAATCAAGGCATGCTGGAAGTGGATTCGGCAAAGACGGTTGATCCAGTGACGGGATCGTTCTCGATTCCGGTGCCCATCGACGCGATTCAGACGGTCAACGTCGACAAGACTCCCTTTAGCGCCGAGAACGGGGGCTTCTCCGGCGGGCTGACGACCATTGAAACTACACCACCTCCGACTGACTGGTTCTACAAAGTGAAGGATTTCAACGTGAGCTTGCGCGGCAAGAATGGCCACTTCGTAGGCGTCTCACAAGCGACGCCTCGAGTTTCTTTCGGAGGCCCCATCAGCGGTGGCAAAGTGAACTTCTCTGAGGTGTTCGAGTATGACGTCAGAAGAGAACCGGTACGCGGCCTAGCTTGGCCTAGGAACGAGATCAAATCTCAAGGCTTCAATTCCTTCACCCGGGTTCAGGCCATCCTGTCTCCGCAACACGTGTTCAATGCAGACGTCAATGTGTTTCCGATGCGCACACAGTTCGCGAATATCACGGCGCTCGTGCCACAGCCCGCATCCTCGGATTACGACCAGAAAGGCGTCTCGGCTGGAATCTCGGACGTTCACAGTTTTAGCTCCGGTGCGTTGGTTAGGATTGCTTTGCGCTACACGCGGTTTAATAGCAACGCCCATGGTCAGGGATCGGCGGACATGCTGATCAATCCCGAAGGTTGGTCCGGCAACTTCTTTAGCTCCTGGACCAGGGATGCCAATCAGTTCGAACTCTATCCGACATTTCAGTTTGCCCCCAAAAAATGGCTTGGCCGACATGAGTTGAGAATTGGCGCGGACGTGACACATAGGTCTTATTCTGGCAACAGCCTGTCGCATCCCGTTCAACTGTTGAGACAAGACGGCACACTTGCGGAGGAGATCAGTTTCACGAACAGCGGACCGCTGAGCGCTTCGGCCACGGATGTGGAAGAGTTCATCCAGGACCAATGGACGCTCAACGAGCACCTAGCCATCTCTGTGGGTGGCCGCCTGACCAACGAGACTGTCGGAAGGGCCGCGGCTTTCGCCCCGCGCGCTGGCGTGGCCTATTCCCCTGGAAAAAATCAGAAAACCGTCTTTCGCGGCGGAGCGGGGCTTTTCTTCGACCGCGTTTCCTTACTGGAAGCAAGCTTCGCTAGCAATCCAGAGCGCACCGTCAGCCGTTTTGACGAGGCGAGCCAGCTTATCGGAGCGCCCATTCTTTTTCGCAACGCCTACGTCGGAAATGGCGCCGGCCGTCTTTCTTCACGTCTACTTTCAGCGCCTAACTCCAGTCCCCGCAGTTTTGTAGGAAACATCGAAATCGACCGGCAATTGTGGTCTACCGCGACCCTTCGCGTTAGCTGGCTTTATAGCCAGACACGCAATCTGTTCATTGTGAATTCCGTGACAGGTATTTTCGGAGATGATGGTCTGTTAGGGCTCTTCAATACGGGCACAGCCAACTATCATGAATTCGAGGCCACGCTTCACTTCCAACCTGTGCGGCATGCTGATCTGAATATTTCCTATATCTGGAGCCGGGCCCGCGGCGATCTAAATTCCGTACCCAACATTTTCCTTCCATTCGAGCAACCCGTGATTCGTCCCAATGTTTCGGGCATCCTGCCTTCGGACGTTCCCAATCGCGTGGTCAGTTGGGGAGTGTTCCATCTCCCTTTGTCGCTCACGGTGACCCCGGTCGTTGACGTTCACACAGGCTATCCGTACTCCAATGTGGACGTGCTGCAGAATTACAGCGGAGTGCCGGATGGCCAGCGGTTCCCGACATTCTTTTCACTCGACGCGCAGGCTTATAGAGACTTTCATCTGCACATGCCTTTCACGGAGCGTGGGAGCCGTCACAAAGTGCGGGTCGGCCTCTATTCGATCAATCTTACGAATCACGGCAATTTTCATGATGTGTACAACAACGAGGCTTCGTCTTTCGTCGGCAGGTTCACTGGTTTTCAGCGTCGCGTGGATGGCTTCATTCTCAGTTTCGGTGAGTGAGTGTATGCGACATAAACACGGAAGGGAACACAAGAAGGAAGGAGGGCGCAGAGGTTATGGCAGCGCACGTTGGAAGAATTGAGCGATTGGTCTTGGTAGCTCTTATCTTGGGGGCGGCTTCAGCCGCACCGACCACGAAAGCCCAAAGCCTCGCGGGCGGGACAACACGGGAGTTGGGTTTATCGAATTACAGTGCCCTAGCTGGCCTGACAGCCGACGACGTCATCGCAAGAATGCTTGAGCGCAACCGGCTACGCAACGAGCAGTTGCGGCGGTACTCGGCAGTCCGGACGTACGAGATCAGGAATCCCGAGGGGAAATTGGCTGCGCAGGCTCTGGTCCGCGTGGAGTATCAGGCGCCCGACAAGAAAACGTTCAACAAGACCTCCGAAAAAGGATCGGGGCTCGTGCGTCACCTGGTGTTCGACCGCCTGATGCAGAGCGAGGGCGAAACATCTTCTGGCCGGGAGCATCATGACAGTGCGATCACCACCACAAACTACACGTTTAAGGTGGTCGGGGAGGAGGAAGTTGGCTCGTATCTTTGCTTTGTTCTCGAAGCCACTCCGAAGCGCAAAGACAAATATTTGTTCGAAGGGAAAATATGGATCGATGCCGAGGACTTCGCGATTGTGAGAATCGCCGGCCACCCTGCCAAGAAACCGTCCTTCTGGATCAATCGGGCCGACTTTGTCCGGCAGTACCAAAGAATTGCCGGCTTTTGGCTGCCTTTACGTGACGAGACCTCCGTTGAAGTGAAGATGTACGGGAGAAGAGCATTCACCGTTGATCATCAACAGTACGTGATCAATCCAGATGGCCCCCTTCAGGGCTCCAACGGGGACACACGGGGAAACATACTTGTCGCTCCGTCCGCGACGTTGCGCCCGTAAACCATGATGACGATCCGGAACATTCTGTTCCCTGTGGACTTCTCGCCGTCCTGCGTTGCCATGGCTGCCTATGTGAAGAGGGCGGCGGCTATTTTCGGTGCTAGGGTGACACTTGTTCACGTCCTCGATCTTTACAGTCACGACGCGGTCCAACTCTATGTACGGCCGCTTTCCGAGGTTGCCGAAGAGCAGCAGAACCTGGCTCGAGACAACCTCGATTCGTTCCTCAAATCTAAGTTTCCGCTCGCTGAGTGCCCGAGAATCTTGTTGTCAGGCGATGCAGCGACCCAGATCACTCAACTCGCTCGGACGAACGGATTCGATCTCATCATCATGCCTACCCACGCTGGCCTCTTCCGCCGGACGCTCCTCGGCTCCACGACAGCCAAGGTATTGAACGATGCGGATTGTCCCGTGTTGACCACGCAACATGCGGAAGCCATTTCAGCAAGACAGCTCGAACATCGGGAATGGGTCTGCGCGATTGGCTTGGACACGGACTCGGAAAGGGTTCTTCGGTACGCCAGCCAGGCTGCGGAGGTTGTCCGTGCGAATCTCACGCTCGTTTACGTTATTCCCGCGAGCAAGCCTGACCTGCGGGCCGAACTGGATTTGGAGGAACGCCTGCAGGCGGCGAAGAGAGAAGCAGCGAGCCGCCGGATCGAGGCGTTGCAAAGCGCCGCCGGTTCGCACGCTCTCGTCAGCATCGCCATCGGACCGCTCAAAGAGATGCTGACCGAGGCGGCGCGCAGATTGCGGGCGGACGTGCTAGTAGTCGGCAGAAGTCCGCGGTCCGGCGTGCTGGGCCGGCTGCGGGATCTCAGCTATGCAATAGCGCGTGACGCTCCTTGTCCTGTGCTGAGTGTCTGATAGCCCGAGTGCCTGTTTTGCGAGTGGACAGCATCACTAAACCGCGAATTTGCTCGGACTTAGGCAGCGAAAAGATCGTCTTTGTTCAAGGCCCAGGTGCGTTTGATCCCGAGTCAGCGGTGGCGTCCTGCTTTCTTGTGGCGCGCAATTCCCGCGAGCGCCCGCGTGTAGGCTGCGATGGTTTCGGGGACGGCACATTATTGACGAGCATGGCGATGCTCGAATCGTCCCGCAGCGTTAGCTCGACCTTGGCGAGTTCCACTTTGTTGCTGAGGTCGGCTGGCAGGACCGTGACGGACCGTCCCGTGTCGCTCGTCAGTCGCGCCGAAAGGGACATCAGCCGTGCCTCATTCCGGGCCACCAAGATGAGGTCGTAGCCACGCCTTGCAAGACGGTCGGCGTAGACGGCCCTCCAATGCCTGCCGATGCGCCGGTGATTAGGGCGACGCCTTTGTTCGATGAGCTGGACATTGCTCTACTCCTTTATCTGCACTGCCGCTTTCATCTGCAGCTTTTTCGATGCCCTATGAGACCGGTCGGTTTCATTCAATTTGTGCTAAACTGAGATCTAGAGACCAGTCGGTCGCACGGTTGCCAGGGATGGGGCCGCAACCTATTCATCTAGCGAGGATTCATGGTTCACCCGGAAACGAACGATGTTCCCGTAGCACGGCTCATCGGATTTGAAGCGAAAGAAATTGCCGATGGACGAGCCACCGTCACGCTGGCAGCGGGACAACAACATGCGAATCCCATGGGCACGCTCCATGGTGGAATTCTTTGCGATATTGCTGACGCTGCGATGGGCATGGCCTTTCGAAGCACGCTCGCGCCCGGCGAATCCTTCACAACGATAGAACTAAAGATCAATTTCTTCCGTCCCGTGTGGGAGGCTCGCCTGCGAGCCGAGGGCAAAGTGGTGCGACGCGGCAGCACGATTGGCTACCTTGAGTGTGAAATCATGGATGAAGGCGGGCGGCTAGTTGCGAAGGCGTCCTCGACATGCATGGCCCTGAGGGGCGAGCGCGCCAAGGGCCGCTAGGGTCCATCCCTATTGGTTACTTTGACGGGACTCTCACATCTGTTTCGAGATAGTTGTCGAGATGAGCTTGGACGGCGCGCAGCGCTTCCGCACTTCGCTCAAGACGGTAGAGCATGATTGCACCCTCGAGGGACGAAATGATGAGAGTGGCCAGCTTCTTTGGGTCCACTCTGGGCTGGATTTCCCGCGCTTCGATTCCGGCACTGACTATCGAAACAACGTAGCTGCGCCAGCCACGCAAGGCCTTGCGGGCGCGCTCGCGCAGAACAGAGTTTCCGTCATCGGTATCGATCGCCGTGTTGAGCAGTGGACAGCCGCCCGGAATAGTCCCGCGCCGCTCGACAAAATTCGCAACCAACTGCTTGAGCCTGTCGACGGTGTTCGAGATCGTCCCTAGGTCGTGGATCCGTGCGTCTAATGTTTCTCGCCAGGCATAGTCAAAGGCCTCGGCAGCCAGTGCCTCTTTGCTCGAGAAGTGCCGGTAAATCCCGCCTTTTTCGAGACCCGTCGCCCGCATGAGGTCGGACAAGGCCGCCCCGTCATAGCCTCTCTGATTGAAGATGGGCGCCGCCTTGCGAATGATTTCCTGTCTGGTCTGCTCGCCTTTCCGCATTTAGGCCCCTCGAAACAAGCTCTGCGACCAACTGGTCGCTAATTGCATTGTACCAGATATCAGATGGGACCGAACGGTCTTTTGTCGCATCAAAGCTAACAGGCACCGTATGAGCGCTACCGCTGGTTCCATTTCCTTTCCGAATGTGGCTGCGACGCGGCCCGCTATCAACCCCTGGATCATCGCCGTCACCGTTACGCTCGCGACCTTCATGGAGCTACTCGACACGGCCATCGCCAATGTCGCCTTGCCCCATATTGCCGGGGGCCTGGCCGTTAGCTATGACCAAAGCACCTGGGTCCTGACAAGCTATCTGGTATCCAATGCTGTGGTTCTTCCGCTTTCCGCTTGGCTGAGCCGCGTCTTCGGCCGCAAACGCTACTACATGCTTTGTGTTGTCCTCTTTACGTTGAGTTCACTGCTGTGTGGCTTCGCTCCCTCACTGGGCTTGCTCATCTTTTTCCGTGTGCTTCAGGGCGTCGGCGGCGGTGGCCTCGCCCCGGTGGAACAGGCCATTCTTGTGGACACCTTCCCCCCGCAGAAGCGGCCCGCGGCCTTCGCTCTCTACAGCATGGCCATCGTCACGGCACCGGTGATCGGCCCGCCCCTCGGAGGCTGGATCACCGATAACTGGAGTTGGCGGTGGATTTTTTTTATCAACATTCCCATCGGGATTGTTTCTCTGCTCCTGACGAACCGGGTCGTTTCCGATCCACCCGAGTTCACTCGTGAAGTCGAAGCCGCTCGGAAAGGCGGCAGGCTTCGGATTGATGGGCTCGGGATTGTCCTCGTGGCCCTCGGCTTTGCGTGCTTGGAAGTTGTCCTCGATCGCGGGCAAACCGAAGACTGGTTCGAAAGCAATTTCATCCTCTTTTTCTTCTGTATCGCAGTCCTCGCGCTCGTGGTCGCAGCGTTTTGGGAATGGCATCATCCCGACCCGGTTGTGGAGATTCGGCTTCTCGCAGACCGGAACTTTGCCATCGCCAACTTCTACTATTTCCTTTTTGGCTTTGCTCTGTTCGGGTCGACGGTGTTGATCCCCCAAATGCTCCAGAGTCTGTACGGCTACACCGCTACCGATGCCGGACTCGTTCTTGGACCCGGCGCATTCGTTATCGTCGCCCTGGCCCCGCTAATCGTGAAAATCTTGCCGAAAGTTGGAATCAGGCCGCTCGTTTTCACGGGGTACATCATTTTTGCTTTGGCCATGTGGCGCTACGCCAGCATTGACCTGGGCACGGACTACAAACATGTGGCTCTCCTAAGGGCGCTCCAGGGACTTGGGATTGCCCCACTGTTTGTGCCCGTGAGCCAGCTGGCCTATTCCTTCTTGCCAAAGAATAAGAACAACAAAGCCTCGAGTCTTACCAATCTGTTCCGGAATCAGGGAGGGAGCGTTGGTATCGCGTTCGTTACCACCGTTCTTGCCCGCAGAACGCAGTATCACCAGTCGGTTCTGGTCGCTCACGTCACTCCATTCCAACGGCGCTATCAAGAAACAATCGCCACTTTGGGGCGATATTTTGTGACCCACGGTTTTACGGCCCCGGACGCGGCTCTGCACGCGAAAGCGCAATTGGCGCAAATCATCCACCAGCAAGCGGCTTTTCTTGGTTTTCTCGATTGTTTCTGGCTGCTGGGTTGCGCCTGCCTGATCGGGGCGCCCTTGGTTTTCTTCACCCGCAAAGTAAGATCGGCTGCTCCCGGCGCCGGACATTAAGCGCCGAAGAACAACACCTGAAAGAGGATGCAGAAATGATTTGGGTTGGCAGTTTCAAATCTCTGCAGTCGATGCGCCCCGAATTTCGTTTCAAAGATGCACGGCTGGAAGTGCATACCTGGGTGCAGAGCGAGATCGGCTTGATCTCACCACTAGTGGACTGGCTCATGAGTCTGATCGCTGGGTCCCGGTGTGTTTTCGGCGAGGAGGAGTTCGTTGAACTCGCCCTTCGGGAAGCCCTGAGTAACGCGATGCTCCACGGCAATCGTTTGGACGCTCGCAAGCTCGTTCATCTCCGTTGCCGCTGCGAATGCACCAAGGGAGTGTTCCTAGTCGTCAGAGACCAGGGACATGGATTCGACCCCAATAATGTTCCTAATCCTCTGGCGGTCGAAAACCTCAATTCCGAACACGGGCGTGGCATCCACCTCATGAAGTTGGCTATGGACGAGGTTTCCTTTGAACGTGCAGGAACGGAGGTCCATATGTGGAAGGACTCCGCCATAAGCAGCGAACATAAGACTCCGCAGTTGGCGTCGAGACACGGGTGCAATGAATCCAGCATGCCTAGAGACCCGAAAACAATCGTTCGATGGACGTATAGACGGCTTTGCGGACGGCTGGCATGGCCATCGCGCCCTGAGAAATTGTCTAGCGTTCCCACAGGAAACAGAATATTTCGCGATGGTCGTCATGAGTTTGGTTCGCCCAGTCGATTGCATTACATGAGTGGGCTTGGTTTGAAGACGGAATGGCTTTTAAAAGTCATTCTGAAGAGCTCAATTCATCACGCGCGTACAGGAGTGACACTCAGCTCGCTCCGGACGATAGGCGCGACTCGAGTGCCGAGGATTTCCACATCGGAATTTCTGAAAAGTGCAATTTCGATCAAATCGAGGGAAGGAAGCAAGGCCATACTAGGCATGTGCCGATAGGAAAGCTTGTATGAACGCTATCGAGAAGGCGCTCTGGTTTATCGAGAGCCACTTTGCCAGCGAAATTACGCTTGAGGACCTCGCGAAATCCGGAGGAGTATCGCGGTTTTATATTACGCGAGCATTCGGTGCAGCGACGGGCCGCTCGATCATGCGCTACGTGCGTGGGCGGCGTTTGACCGAAGCAGCGAAGGCCCTATCGGGGGGCGCACCGGATATTTTGTCCGTTGCCCTGAATGCGGGGTATGGCTCACATGAGGCATTCACGCGCGCGTTCCGCGATGAGTTCGGCGTGACGCCCGAAACGATTCGCGCACATGGCCATCTGAGGAAAATCGAGCTGGTCGGGCCAACCAAAATGGATGAAAGACTGCTAATCAAGCTTGAATCGCCACGCCTTGTGAGCAGCAAACGACTCCTCATCGCAGGATTAGGGGAGCGCTACACGTGGGAGACCAGCGCCGGCATTCCATCGCAGTGGCAGCGCTTTCTGCCGTACCTGGACCACATTCCCGGGCAGCTCGGCGGGATAGCTTACGGGGTGTGCTGCAACAGTGATGACACGGGGAATTTTGATTATGTGTGTGGTGTAGAAGTGGAAGACTTTTCCAGGCTTCCTGCAGATTGGAGCCGTCTGCGCATTCCTGAACAGAGATATGCAATTTTCCTTCAGCGGGAGCATATCTCTACGATTCGGAGCACGTGGAACACGATTTGGAATAACTGGTTGCCGGAATCGGCGTACGAAGTGGTTGATGCGCCGAACTTTGAGCGTTATGGGGACGATTTCGATTCAACTACGGGAACGGGAGGTTTTGAAATATGGATACCGATCAAGACGTGCAGCAAACCGTAGTAGGAGGAGCTATGGCGCCGATTCACACCGACTCAATAGAGCAAGAGCTCAAAGGTATCGCAACCATTCAAAAGCACGTTCGCATGCAGAGAGTGTCGCCAGTAGAAGTTGTAAACGCATGTCTCAAGCGGATCGAAGAGCTTAACCCAGAGCTCAACGCATTCATTACCGTATTGGCTGACCAAGCGCTTGAGCAGGCCAGAGTCGCCGAAGCAGAGATAAAGGCGGCAAAATGGCGTGGCCCGCTGCATGGCATTCCGGTGGGAATCAAAGACTTCTACGATACAGCCGGGATCAAAACGACCGCAGCTTTTGAGCATTTCAAAGACCGTGTACCCGGAAAGGATGCAGTTGGCGTTGCCAAGCTCAAAGCGGCTGGGGCAATCATAATCGGAAAAATGAATATGCACCGGCTGGGCATGGGTACGACGGGGATTGATAGCTACTATGGGCCTGTCCGTAACCCTTGGAACGCCGAGTACATTCCTGGTGGCTCATCGGCCGGTTCGGCGGTGGCAGTGGCGAGCGGCATGTGCTATGCCACGCTCGATACGGACGCTATTGGATCTTGCCGATTACCCGCGGCATGCTGTGGCGTAGTGGGTTTCAAAGGCACCTACGGCATTATCAACCCCAAGGGCATCCTTGAGGGCGAGCAAGATCCTGGCGAGATGATCCGTTGGTTCAGCCACCCCGGCATCATGACTCGCACTGTTGAAGATACGGCGCTGGTACTTGATGTACTCGCGGAAAGAAACGAACACAAGGCAACCCAATACTTTGACGGGCTGACTAACGATAAAAATGTACGTATTGGTGTGGGCAATAATTTTGAAGCTGACCGAGGAGTCTCCGAGGCATTCGAGAGAGCAATCGAAAAGGTTCGCTATCTCGGATATCCCATGAAGAGCGTTGCCGTCCCCTTTGGCAATCCTACAGGCGGCCTAGGCAATATCGAAGCTGACCGAAGAAGTATTGCTAGCCAGACGTTCAAAGACATTGACGTTCTCCTGCTGCCAACCACGACGTCCACAGTTCCGGCGATTCGAGACGCAGGTGCCAACCCCCAGGCGCTCTCGCCCAAAAACACCGTATTTGCCAACTACTATGGTTTGCCGGCCATGAGCATTCCATGCGGTTTTGACGGCAATGGTCTCCCTCTGGGACTACAAGTGGTGGGCAAACCCTGGGATGAGGCCACGGTACTTTGCCTGGCATATAGGTACGAGACAACGACAAGTTGGAAAACCAAACATTCAGCTGCCTAACACAGGTCTGTCTGGTGGGGCCTCCGCCTCGTAAGCAGGAGCGCGGCTTGTTTTCATTAGCCGTGTTTGATGAACGTGCCGTCATTCAGCTCGGCCATGGCTTGGCGTAGCTGCGCTTGCGTGTTCATCACGATGGGGCCATACCAGGCCACCGGCTCTTCGATGGGCTTGCCGGAGACGAGAAGGAAGCGGATGCCTTGGTCGCCTGCTTGGACGGTGATCTCGTCGCCGCGATCGAAGAGCACCAGCGAGTGGTTGCTGACGTCATATACCGGCGGCGCATCGGGTTTCGCGACTTGTTCGGTCAGAACCGCGCGAGGTTCCGAGGAATCGTGGAACGTGCCGGAACCCGCGAATACGTAAGCAAAGGCGTTGCGGGTGGTCTCGACTTTGAGCCGCTTGCGCTGATCAGGCAGAACTGAAATGTCGAGGTAATTCGGGTCAGCAGCCACGCCCTCGACGGGTCCTTTTTTGCCGCAGAACTCGCCACAGATGACGCGCACGCGGGTGCCGTCGTCGTCGGCGACCTCGGGTATGGCGCTCGACGGAATGTCCTGGTAACGCGGGGCGGTCATCTTCAGCGCGGAAGGGAGGTTGGCCCAGAGTTGGAAGCCGTGCATACGCCCTTTGGTATCACCCTTGGGCATCTCCTGGTGCAGGATGCCACTACCAGCGGTCATCCACTGCACGTCGCCGGCAGTCATCTTGCCCTTGTTGCCCAGGCTATCGCCGTGCTCTACGGAGCCTGCGAGGACGTAGGTGATGGTCTCAATGCCACGGTGCGGATGCCACGGGAATCCGGCGAGATAGTCTTTTGGATTATCGTTGCGAAAATCGTCTAGCAGGAGAAAAGGATCGAACTCGCTCGTTTTGCCGAACCCAAAAGCGCGCTGCAACTTGACGCCAGCACCCTCGATGGTGGGCTGCGTTTGAAGAATTTGTTTGACAGGTCGGAGTGACATAAATCTCCTTTCAAGCTGTTTGAGACGTTAGATGCATGACGGCCGCGAAGGATTCCTTCTCACCACCTTAGATGCGTTAAAACGATAATCGTTGCAACATCTATTATGTCGTACGGACGGGATCAGACCCAACACGCGGGATGCAAGTCATTGCGGAATTCTAAGTCTCATAGATACAGTTGGATACAGAAATTGACGATGGGAGCCGATCCCTCACGTTGTTGAAACGGGTAAGACGATGGGAAAGATCGTTGTCGAAATGGATGCTTGGTCCTAAATGCGCAGGATCTGTGGGAGGATGAGGTGGATCTAAAACTTACCGTGCGGTTCTGCGAGAGGCTCGTGGGCAAGGCAGGACCCGAGTGCTGCGGGATTGGGTCGCGGATTTTGCAGGAGATTAAGGGAGCCGAAAGTGCCAGCTCGCGGCTACGGATTGGCTCCGGGATGTCTCACTGATCTACTGCCTTTGCGCAGTTTGGATCTTTACTGACAAGTCCGCCGGCGGACCCACGTTCGGTGGCAATGTGCCGGTCAGTGACTCCAGGAATGCCCTGAGGTCAGCCCGCTCATCGAAGGTTAGAAAATCGAGAGCGTGGATCTCCTTATCGAGATGCGGATTGGATGTGCCACCGCCGACGTAATGGTCCACAACGTCTTTGAGGGTGGCTTGGCTGCCGTCGTGCATGTACGGCCTGGTCTCCGCGATGTTGCGGAGTGTGGGCGTTTTGAACGCGCCCAAATCCGATGCATTTTTCGTCTGCGTGTACCTGCCGGCGTCCGCAAGATTTCCTTGGGTATCGGCGCCGACACCGATGTTGTGGAATTTGTTGTCGGTGAAAAGCGCATACTTCTTTCCGATTACGTGGCACACGCTGCAGTTGCCCTTCTTCCGATTGAGGAATAATTTCAGGCCGCGCTGCGCCGACGGCGAGAGTGCCTTCTTGTCGCCTCCGTAATAGAAGAGGTCAAACGGGGAATTCCCGATGACTACCGTCCGTTCGAAAGACGCGATAGACTTAGTCACAAGATCGATCGTGATTTGCTCTGTGCCCCAGGCCTGTGCAAACAGTTTGCGGTACGTTGGGTCAGATTGCACATGCTTCACAACTCCTTCGAGCGTGTGCCCCATCTCTACCGGATTGGTCATCGGCCCTTCTGCCTGCTTCTCTAGGCTGGGCGAGCGCCCATCCCAGAATTGCAGCGCGTTGTAGGCCACATTGACGACCGTTGGGGCCTTGCGGGTACCGCGCTGACCACCCACGCCATTGGACAGAGCTTTGCCATCGCGGAAGCCAAGGTTCGGTGCGTGGCACGTTGCACAGGAGATCGTTCCATCAACGGAGAGCCCAGGGTCGTAGTACAGTCGTCGCCCAAGAGCGATCGTCTCTTCGGTGGGCGGATTGAGCAGGGGAATTGGGACTGGAGGCAGGCCAAGCGGCGCCTTGATTTTGACGAGCTTTCCGATCGGTATTGCGCCCCCGCGGCTCGCGTGAACCTCAGGACCAGGCGCTGCATGAACGGAGGGGCTGTGCACGGCTGTGGCGAAAACGATCGCCGCCGCAGCCACCACAGGGGAGCAACAAAAGAGACTCACTTTCACGGTTATTCTCCGAGATGCCGAGCAGCAAGGTCGCTGGGAGAGAGAATCGTCGACCGGGCCGCTACTCGCAATAGTACAGAGGGGGCACCGGACTAGTAAGAAAGTACTTTTGTTTGAGACGTTTAGAAAGCCCTTACTCTTTTGGATCGATCTAGATCGGTTCAGTTTTCCCGCCTGCTCGAATGAACATCAGCTCCGAGACCCAAGTGATATCCAGCAACTGCAACCAATAGGCGAAGATTCTCGCTTTGTATTCCTCCTCAAATTCACGGGCAATGAACTCCATGAGGAGACTGTCAAGCCTCTGTCCAGGCGAGACCCAGCCCGTTGAATTCGTCCCTAAAGCGAAGCCGTATTAATGCTTCGCCGCATTGGTAAGCGGAGGTATCCTGACATATGTTCAGCCAGAATTGTGTATGCGGCTGATGCTTCTCGCTCACACCACAATCGCAGGAGAATGGCATGCGACTTTGTCGGTATATTTTTGTTTTGATGGCGGTCCTAGCAACTTTTTGCCGTGGGGCATTGGCCAGGCAGGGACCACAGGAGCGCCACGGCCAGATCATTCCGTGTTCTTCGGATGACGGGGAGAAGCACTACTGCACGGCGGACACGAGGTATGGAGCGCGACTGGTGCGCCAACGCAGCCAGGCCCCGTGCCAAGAGGGCGGGTCGTGGGGCTACGACGAAGAAGGAATCTGGGTGGATAAGGGATGCGGCGGCGAGTTTATTTTGGGGCGCGGCGATGACGGCGGTGATGCCCGCGCCGTGGATGGTGGAAGGACGATAACGTGTGCTTCGGACGATAGCCGGCGAAAGGTTTGCCCGGCGGATACCAGCAATGGGGTGCAGCTCGTGAGACAACGGAGCGGCGCGAAGTGCAAGGAAGGCTCCTCGTGGGGACACGATACTCGAGGGATATGGGTAGATAAAGGATGCGAGGCGGATTTTGTAGTGGGCGTACCGGGTCATCCGGCCGGCTTCGTGAAAGCCGGAGGCAAGAGCCAGAGGATAAGCTGCGCTTCGTTCGACGGAAGAAAGAATTATTGCGACGTGGATACGCAGGGGGCCAACGTGCAACTGACGAGGCAGATCGGCACGGCGCCATGCATGGAAGGTTCGACATGGGGGCACGATCGCCGGGGTGTCTGGGTGGATCGAGGTTGCAACGGGGAGTTCCAGGTGCAAGCGGGAAGCGAGCTAGGCGCGGGGGATTCCTCGGGGAAGAGTTGCGAAAAGACGGTGGGCAAGCCGGTGGCCAATGAGTTGGTCAGGCAGTGCGTGCAAGTATCGCCGGCAACGCATACGCCGTGCAACGTGCAAAATTCATGCAAGCTGATCGAGGACGAAATTCAGCGAGGATGCGGATTGTTGGGCGTGAATGCCCCCGCATTTTGTGGTGAGAACAAATGAGAGGTCGGCGAGCCCGCCGCTCAAGTGGGACTTGAGGCTCTTAGCCGGCGAGAGGTTTGAGCGCTAGGGGCTGGCCAAAGTACGACGAGAGTGAAGCGGCACAAAAGGCGAAGGGACAGCGCGCGATTGGGTCACAATCAGTACATATATTCAAGGATGACGGGAATTTCCCCTGGCAAAATCTTGCGGGCCCGTTTTGTCATCAACGTGCGCAGAGCAATGAGTTCTGGTTCAGGGCAGCGGCCAGGGCGAGTTTTGGACCATACGAGAAGATCCGCTGCGGAGCCAGTCGGTTAATGGCGCTCCATACCGCGCGCAAACCCTTTCCCTCGCCGGACTTTCCAATACGCGAGAGAAATCAGCAGAAGAATCGGCGCGAAAGCTGGAACCGAGTACTGCAAGCCCTGGACATAAAACGTG
>Ga0137398_10000270_pt1 | contig 17281 bp, 15 predicted proteins | sample czorhiz216metaG_FD_106659 | JGI IMG/M metagenome (GOLD analysis project Ga0137398, IMG submission 106659) | Vadose zone soil microbial communities from Angelo Coast Range Reserve, California, USA - czorhiz2.16 metaG | ecosystem: Environmental > Terrestrial > Soil > Vadose zone | place: USA...
AGGAGAAGGGCGAAGCGGCCCGCTAGGATTCCTTCGATCCCGTCACGAGCCGGAAGAGCTTCCGGAGCGGATCGTAGTGGTCGTCCACCACGCGCTCCTTCAACGGGATGATCGCGTTGTCGGTGATCGTGATGTCCTCCGGGCAGACTTCCGTGCAGCACTTCGTGATGTTGCAGAGCCCGATTCCCGCGTCGTCTTTCAGGAACGTGGTCCGGTTCCGGGAGTCCATCGGATGCATCTCGAGGCCGGCCACCCGCACCAGGAACCGGGGACCCGAGAACGCGTCCGTGCGACCGTGCGAGCGGAGCACGTGGCAGACGTCCTGGCAGAGGAAACATTCGATGCATTTGCGGAACTCCTGAACGCGATCGATATCTTCCTGCTTCCAACGCCACTCCGCGTTCTGCCTCGGGGTGAACGGAGGGATCTTCTTGTTGACCTCGTAGTTCCATTTTACGTCGGTCACGAGGTCCTTGACGATCGGGAACGTCTTCATGGGCTGGACCACGATCGGTTGGCCGGGAGGAAGAGCGTCCATCCTCGTCTTGCACAGGAGCTTCGGCTTGCCGTTGACCTCGGCGCTGCACGAGCCGCACTTGGCGGCCTTGCAGTTCCAGCGCACGGCGAGGTCGGGCGCCTGATGCCCCTGGATGTGGTGGATCGCGTCCAGCACCACCATGCCCTCCTCCAGCGGCACTTTGTACTCTTGGAGTCGACCGCCCGAGGCGTCCCCCCGGAACACGTGCAGAACGGCATCGGCCACGCTGCCTCCGATCAGGACTTGACCCCGGCCGGCTCCGGCTCGAACAGCGAGCGGAGCTCGTCGGGCATCTGGGGTAGGGGAGATTGGCCCACGCGGACCTCATCGCCGTCCAGCGTCACCACGCTGTTCACAGCACCCAGCCCCGGAACCAGGCTCGGGTAGTCCAGCCTCGCGTGCGCGCCGCGGCTCTCCTTGCGCTGGAGGGCGCATCGCGCCACGGCCTCGCTGATCTTCAGCATGTTCTCGAGATCGTGCGCCAGGTGCCAGCCGGGATTGAACGCCCGCGAGCCCTCCACGCGCATCGACCGAGCTTCCCGGCGCAGGGCGGCCACCGCCGCGATCCCCTTGGCCAGGTCCTCCTCGGTCCGGAAGATGCCCACGAGGGATTGCATCGTATCTTGCAGCTTCCGGTGGAGCGAATAGGGGTCCGGCCCGCTGGTGCGCTCGAAGGGCTCGAGCATCTCCCGCTCGGCCGAGGCGATCTGTCCCAAGTCGAGGGGTGAGTGCCCCGGCGCTTTCGTGGCGTAGGCCGCGGCGCCCGCACCCGCGCGCCTGCCGAACACGAGGAGGTCGGAGAGCGAGTTCCCGCCCAGGCGGTTCGCCCCGTGCATGCCGCCGGAGGATTCGCCCGCGGCGAAGAGGCCGGGCACCGTGGCGGCGCCCGTGTCCGCCTCCACGCGCACGCCGCCCATCACGTAATGCCCGGTGGGACCCACTTCCATCGGGCCCTTCGTGATGTCGATGTTCGCGAATTCCATGAACTGGTGGTACATCGAGGGAAGCTTCTTCTTCACCACCTCCGCGGGCTTGTGCGAGATGTCGAGGAAGGCGCCCCCGTGCGGGCTGCCGCGCCCTTCCTTCACCTCCGTGTAGATGGCGCGGGCCACCATGTCGCGGGTCGACAGCTCCATCCGCTTCGGATCGTAGCGCTCCATGAACCGCTCGCCCTTGCTGTTCCGGAGCAGCCCGCCCTCGCCGCGCACGGCTTCGGTCACGAGGAGGCCCATGACGCCGGGCGGCCAGACCATCCCGGTCGGGTGGAACTGGAAGAACTCCATGTCGATCAGCTCCGCGCCCGCGCCGAGGGCCAGCGCGTGGCCGTCTCCCGTGTACTCCCAGGAGTTGGAGGTGATCTTGTAGGCCTTGCCGATTCCGCCCGTGGCGATCACGACCGCCTTCGCGCGGAAGGTCACGAAGCGGCCCGTCTCGCGCCAGTACGCGAAGGCGCCCACCACACGGCCGCCCTCGGTCAGGAGCTTCGTCACCGTGCATTCCATGAAGACCTCGAGGCCCTGATGGACCCCGTGGTCTTGAAGGGTGCGGATCATCTCGAGGCCGGTGCGGTCGCCGACGTGGGCCAGCCGCGGGGACGAATGGCCGCCGAAATTCCGCTGCAAGATGCGGCCGTCCTGGGTGCGGTCGAAGACCGCGCCCCAGTGCTCCAGCTCGCGAACGCGGTCCGGCGCTTCCTGCGCGTGGACCTGCGCCATGCGCCAGTTGTTGAGCATCTTCCCGCCGAGCATCGTGTCCTTGAAGTGGACCTTCCAGGAGTCGCTGGGGTCCACGTGGGCGAGTGCCGCGGCCACGCCGCCCTCCGCCATCACGGTGTGCGCCTTCCCGAGAAGGGACTTGCAGACCACGCCCACGCGCGCCCCCTGCGCGGAGGCCTCGATGGCGGCGCGCAGTCCCGCGCCGCCGGCCCCGATGACCAGCACGTCCACGTCGTGGGATTCGAAGCGATCGGTCACAGGAGCCTCACGTCGTGGAGGATGCCCATCGAGAGGAGCCGTACGTACACGTCCGCGAGGGTCACCGCGAAGAGCGAGATCCACGCGAAGCCCATGTGGTGTCCATTGAGCGTCGAGACGCGGGACCAGAGCCCGTGCTGCGCCTTGGCGTTCGCGCTGCACGAGAAGCAATCCAGCTTGCCGCCGACCAGGTGTCGGAAGGAATGGCAGGAGAACGTATAGAGCGTCAGGGAGCCGGTGCTCGCCAGAATCACGATCGTCCCGAGCCCGACGCCGAAATGCCCGTCGAACCACAGGGCCTTCCAGACGTCGTGCCACAGGAAGAAGAGCCAGAGGAACGCGAGGTAGAAGGCGAAGCGGTGGAGATTCTGGAGCACGAAGGGGAAGCGGGTCTCGCCCGTGTACTTGCCCCGGTGGACCTCACCGACCGCGCACGCCATGGGGTCGAGGAAGAAGGCGCGGTAGTAGGCCTTGCGATAGTAGTAGCAGGTCGCCCGGAAGAGGATCGGCGGGATCAGGATGAGGAGCGCGGGGGAGAAGGGCCACCACGGCGCGTGGATCTTGGGCGAGTAGAGCGGCGAGAGGTAGCCGCCGAACTCGTAGTGGACGCCCTGAAGGGCCGCCCAGTTCGCGTAGCCGATCAGGACGAGAAGCCCCGCGGCGGTCAGCGCCGGCGTCAGCCACCACGCGTCCTTGCGACCCGTGCTTCCGAAGCGCTCCGACGCTCCGGCATGCGCCCTCTCCGCCATGCGGGCCTCCGTGGAATGGATTGGGGAAACGAGGCAATCAGCAGGCCGACTCTAGCACGTGGGCGGCGGGAAGAAAAGCGAGGGGCGGACGCCGCTGCGCGTCCGCCCCCCTCGGAGTGTGATGGCCTCTGGTTAGGGTTGTTTACTCGTGCTGATACCCGCCGTCATCCTGCCCGTTGTCCTGATTGTTGTCGTCGTAGCCGTTATCGTCGCCGTATCCGTTGTCGTCCTGAGCGCGGACATGGGGATCGTACCCGCCGTCGTTCTGCCCGCGATCGTCGCCCCGGTACGCGCCGTCGTAGCCGCCGTCGTCGGTGGAATAGGGGCCGTCCCAGTTCGAGTCGGCGCCGTCGTCCCAGTTGCTCACCGAGATATCGCATCCCCGCGGCCGGTCCGGGCAATGCTCGACGTGGTTCAGGTAGGCGTCGTAGCTGTCGAACTGCTCGTCGCAGAAGTTACAGCCGTAGATGTAGTGTGGACGCACGATGCGCGCGTGGATGCCGACCCCGCCGATCAACGCATCCGCGCCGATGAAGTACCGGACGGGCCTCACGTACACGAACCGGCCGTAGAACCTCGGCGCTGAGTAGATCCGCCGGGCGCGGAAGAAGCCTCCGCCGTACCGACGGTCGCGGATCCGGATCACGTCCCTGCGGACCGGCACGCCGCGCCATGTTCCGCGGCCACCCCACCAGACCCCGCCACTGGTGCGGTGGTCACGGTAGGTGATGCTGCCCTGCGAGCCGCGTCCACCCCACGCCGGGCCGCCCTGACCGCGTCCGCCGCGTCCACCCCACCCCGGGCCGCCCTGACCGCGATTGTCGCGCCCGCCCCAGCTCCGGTCGTCCCGGCCGCCGCGTCCCCCCCGATCCTGGGTACCCTGTCCATTGCGGTCACGCTGTTCGACTCTCTGGCCCCCTTCCTTGGGCTTCCACCACTTGCCTTGATCGGCTTGGGCGAGAAGGGGCGTTCCCAGTAGCACCGTGATGCCGAGAGCGCTCACGAGCAGATGGCGCATTCTCAGTAGATACGCTCGAGTCATTCGAACCACTCCTTTCGGACCTTGGGGGAATGCTGTCCTTGACTGCACGGGTCGGGAATTTGCAACCGCCGTGCCGCACGGGCCCGACGCCCTCAAGCGGCTGGCAGAAAGCACGTTAGGCGTAAGGCCCCGTAGCTCCTGGCCCGGACGCCCCGTGACGATCCGACCCCACGGTCGCGGGGCAGTCACACCTGCGGCTCATGAGGCGACGGGATCCTGCCGATGATTCACGGGGCCGCCGGAAGGGGCCGGCGATCCACAAACCGAACCACAAGAGAGGGGAAACCATGGCTTCCATGAACGAGAACGAACGCATGGAATACTCGGTCCTCATGGGCCGGGGACGCGATGCCGAGCGCACGAGCCGGTTCTGCTGGGTGGCTTCGTGCATCGCGGCCGCGATGATGCTGTCGTGGGGAATGGCCGCGCGGAATCCGGCGCTCATGATGCCGGTGATCTTCGCGACGGCCTGCGGCTTCTACACGATGGTGAACGGCCGCCAGCAGACACGCCTGATCGGGGGCTACGTGAAGGAATTCTTCGAGGGAGACGGCGGGCCGCAGTGGTTCACGCGCCTCGGCCACCTCGAGATCGTGCCGGGGTTCAGCGCGTCCACGACCGATTGGCTCTCCGCCATGCTCTGCAACGCGATGGTGGCCACGGCGGTGGTCTTTGCGTGGCTCTTCTCCTCGGCGATGCCGCGCGGCGAGCTCTACGCCGGGATCGTGACCGGCTGCGGCATGATCTTCATGTTCCACTCGTTCTCGGAGACGATGAAGCTGCGCCAGAGCGACGCCTCGGCTTTCTGGCGGCAAATCGGCATGGGGCCCGTGGAAGAGCGCCGGCCCCGCAGCATGGCCAATCGGTAACCATTTCGCGGCTTAGGCCCCGGGGGGAATCCTCTCCCCGGGGCTTTTTCGTTTTCGCCTTACTTGGCTGTTGCAACCCGCGCCCCCGCGGACGTAGCTTCGGTGGGTCGTCTTCCCCCCCGTGCTCCGTTCCCCGGATCCAACCACGCCTCCAAGCCGGACTGTTCTCGGAGGTATCGACGATGAACCGGACCTCGCTCCACACGCGCTTTTCGCTCGCCGCGCCGCTCGCTCTGATGGCGGCGCTCCTCGTCACCGCCCCCGCCTGGGCGCAGTACATGTACCTCGATACGAACGGCGATGGCGTGCACACCGGCGCCGACGTCGTGAACCCCGTCGGGTCCACCCAGGTCGACGTCTGGCTGGACACGAACCACGATCGCGACGGATCGCTCCAGACGTGCAACTCCCACACGGGCGCGCCGGTCGACTACGTGGGGCCGCCGGCCAATCCCGGCCTCGACATCTTCAGCTACGACATCTACCTCGTCGTGACCCACGGCACCGTGAGCTGGGGCGGGTTCGAGGACACGATCGGGTTCAAGGTCCTTCCGAACGACGAGTTCAATACCCGTACCGACACCCAGATCCACATCTCGCGGGCCTCGGAGCTCGGGGGCGAGAAGCCCGCGGGGCGTTACAAGCTGGGCTCGCTGACCGTGTCCTGCTCCGCGGGGACCCCGTCGATCTTCTTCTCCCCGATGGTCGGGTGGGATTTCAGCTCCTTCGGAACGCACTGCAGCGCGTCGGAGGAATTCCCCAACACGTACGTGTACGGCGTGGACTGGTTCGACGCCGACGGGGCCCTCTACGGCGGCACGATCAACCACGAGCCCGTGCTCGCGCAACCGGACCGGATGGTCGCGGTGGAGAACCACGAGGCGGACCAGGCCCTGACGGCGACCGACGAGGACGGGCAAGCGTTGACGTTCTCCAAGCTCTCGGGTCCCAGCTACGTGACCGTCACGACGACCGACCCGGGCACCGGAACGGGCTCGGGATCGATCCACGTCGCTCCCAGCAGCGCGGATCTGGGCGGCGCGAGCGTGGGGATACGCGCCTCGGACGGGATCTTCTGGAGCGACCGGACCCTGATCGTCTTCGTCCAGCCCGAGCTCGACCTGAACGCGCAGCCGGACGTCACGGTCACCGCCGGGCAGGTCGCGTACCAACCGCTCTCCGCGAGCAACCCGCTTCATGAGAACGTCCAGTACTACATCGCCTCCGGGCCCTCCTTCGTGAGCCTCGATTCCCCCGTTTACGGGATCCGCACACGGATCTCGCCGACGCCCGCAGACCTCGGGACCTGGACGGTGACCCTCGGGGTGGTCAGCGGAACGGCTCGGAGCGAGAAGACGTTCACGATCAACGTGCTCCGGAACGGAGCGAATCATCCACCCACCGTCGCCGTGGCAGGTCCGGCGCAAGGCTACGTGGGCCGGACGGTCATCCTCGATGCATCCCACACCACGGATCCCGACGGCGACGCGCTGACCTTCGCCTGGGACTTGGGGGACGGCGTCCGCGCGACCGGCCCGCGCGTCGATCACCGCTATCAGACTCCGGGGGACTACTCGGTCGAGCTCACGGTCTTCGACCCGGACGTCTCGGTCACGGCCACCATGAACGCGCACATCGACCCCGTCGCGCCCGCCCGAGCCTTCGTCTCCGGCGGAGTGAGCGCGATCCTCGGCGGAGCCAGCACGGTCAGCGTCCGGGTGCAATCGGTCGGCGGATCGTTCGCGGGCGAGGAGATCTCCGCGGCCAACGCCGCCTCCTTCGTCCTCTCGAGCGCGGCGGGACAAGCCGCGGCGGTCGGGTGCGACCCGAGCGGCGATCCCGATGCCGATCGGGATGGGGCCCCCGACCAGGGAATTCTCTTCACCGCGAGCGACGTGGCGAGTCTCCTGGGATCCTACGCGGGGCGCCGCGAGGTGGCGCTGACGATCCAGGGTGATCTCGTGGGCGGAGGGCGCTTCAGCGCTCCTCTCACCATGCAGGTCATCCGGCACGGCGGACCTCTCTCGGCCGGCATCTCTCCCAACCCGCTGAATCCGGTCGGACAGCTCTCCTTCGTGACGAACAGCCCGGGAACCGCGGACGTGAAGATCTTCGACGTCTCCGGCCGGCTCGCGCATCACCCGATCGATCACGGCATCCTTCCGGCGGGATTTCACGAGGTATCGGTCGGGCATGGGAGCGCCGGCGAGGCGCTGCCGTCGGGGATCTACTACTACCGCATCGAAACCCGGGAGGGAGTCGCGCGCGGGCGGTTCGCGGTGGTGAGGTAGCTGCCTACGCGGCGCGGGGCCGTGCTCTCGCCGCGATCTGCCGCCAGCCCATCAGGAGGAGCGCCAGCGCCAGCACGGGAAGGATCTGGATCGCCTGGAGGGCGACCCCCGCCGCGAGTGATTGTGGCGCGGGCACGCCGAAGGGCAGGAGCGAGACGATCATCGCGGCCTGGGTCACGCCCACGTTGCCCGGCGAGAGCCGGAAGAGGCCGCCCAGGTTCGTCATGATGAGCGCGGTGAACGATGCCGCCAGCGGCGCCTGAATTCCGAACGCCGAGAGGGTGAGCTGGTAGGACGCCCAGAGCGCCACCCAGTTCAGGATCGCGAAGAGCAGGGCCGGGATGAAGGTCCGCACGGATCCGGTCTCGGTGATCTGCGTCAGCACGGAGCGGACTTTCACGGGGAGAAGCTCGAGGAGCCGCACCCGCCGACCCGACCACGCCACCGCGACCAGCGTCAGCATCAGGCCGCCCCCCGTCGCCTGCAATCCGTGGAGGAGCGGGGGCAGCTCCAAGATCGCCGGCGCGAGAAGCATGAAGCAGGCGAGCGCCAGGGCTTCCACCGCGCGCGTCCGCACCACCGACGCCGCGACCCTCCCCGCGGGGATCGCCTCCCGCGTCGCGAGGTCGCGGACGCGCGCCGTCTCGCCGGCGACCGAGATCGAGACCGAGTTGGTCGCGGCCCCGAGGAGGTTCGCCTCCTGCGCCGCCAGCCAGCGGCACGGCCCCCCGGCGCGCAGCAGGAAATACCAGGCCGAGCCCTTCGCGATGAAGGAAACCAGGTTCACGGCCAGCGCCACGGCGAGAAGCCCCGGGTGCGCCCTGCCGATGACGGCCGGCATCGTGCTCCACGGGAACCGGCTCAGGAAGAGCGCGAGCGCGACGGCGCCGGCCACGAGAAGCCCGACCCGGAGCCACGTCTTCGGCTTCAGCACCGGAGCGCCTCCCGCTCGCTCGCGTGGCTCAGGAGCTCCCCCAGAGGGCGGAACGCGTACCCCAGCTCGCGCGCGTCGCGGATGATCCCGTCCAGCGCCTCGGCGGTCTGCGACCGGTCGCCCTCCGGGTCGTACCCGTCCCCGTCATGGAGCAGGATGATGGTCCCCGGCTTGAGCCCGCGCCTCACGCGCCTCCGGATCTCCTCGGCGCCGGGCCGGGCCGAATCCCAGACCCCCAGCGTCCAACCGAAGATCTCGTAGCGAAGCTCGCGCGCCACGGAGTGGACCGTTGGATTCCGGTATCCGTGCGGCGCGCGGAAGGACCGCGGCGCGCGGCCCGCCACGTCCTGGATCGAGGCGTGCGCGGCGCGAAGCTCGGCTTCGATGAAGCGCCGTCCCTTGAGGTGGAGCTTGGCGTGGCGCTGGGTGTGGTTCCCGATCTCGTGCGCGGTATGTCCGACGCGCGAGGCGATGCGCGGGTGCATCCGCACGTGGCGGCCCAGGAGGAAGAACGCGGCGGGCACGCCGCGGGCCTCGAGCGTGTTCAGGATGTGCTCCGTGGCGGAGGGGCTCGGCCCGTCGTCGAACGTGAGGTAGAGCGCGTGGCCGTCGCGCGGGCCGCGGCCGATGACCGGGCCGAACAGGGTGCTGTTGGGTGCGAGCATTCCGTAGGAGCACGCTCCGATCGCCGCGGCCACCGCGGTCGATCCCGCGCCCCATACGGCGGCGCTCACGCTCGTCTCACCCGATGATAGACCTGTAGCACGCGCGCCGAGACGTCGCTCCATGAATATCGCGCCGCCTTTTCCAGCCCCCATGCGCTCATTTCGGCCCTCAGCTTCGGTTCCCGGATCAGATGGACGACCGCCCTGGCCCACGCGGACGGGTCGTCGGGCGGTATCAAGAGCGTCTTCCCCCCCGCGACCAGCTCGCGAAAACCGGAGATGTTCGATCCGATGATCGGCGTGCCGCACGCCATGGCCTCGAGCAGCGTGATCCCGAACGAGGCCTTGTTGGTGGGGCAGAGGTAGAGATCCGAGGAACCATACAACGCCGACCGGTCCTCGTATACACGTCCCAGGAAGCGAACGTTCCCGTTGAATCTCCGTGCCTGGCTCTCGTAGACGCGGCGAAGCGGGCCGTCGCCGGCCACGATCAGCTCCGCGCGAGGAAACACTTCCAGAATCCGCGGCATGGCCGACAGAACCTGATCCAGCCCGTTCCGCGGATCCAGCCGGCCCAGGAAGAGAAGCCGGGGCGCCGCCTGCACGGCGTCCGGCGCCCTTCTCCCGTTGGGATGGAAGTGGTCCACGTCCACGCCGTTCGGGATGATCTCCCAGGGCGCCTCGAAATAGCGCGCGTGCGCCTCCGCGGCCGGAACGCTCACCGCGATGGCGGCCGCGTAGCGCGCCAGGCGCTCTTGCAGCGGGGCGCGGAAAATCTTGTACGGGATCGACCGCCGGAACCAGGAATGGAAGGTACCGACCACCGGGATGCCCAGCTCTCCCGCCGCGTCGGGCGCCACCAGCCCCAGCGTGGGGGCGAGAGGTCCGTGGACGTGGAGCACGTTGATCCGCTCCTCGCGCAGAATACGCTCGATCGCCCCCTTCAACCCAAGCCCCGCCGTAACCCTGGCGAAGGAGCCGTTGCTGAGGAGAACCAGACTTCTTCCGAGGCGGTAAACCCCTGGCATATCACAAGTATGCCCGGGGATGTGTGAGGTGATCACGATCGCGGAGTGGCCGGCCATGCGCAGGTGTATGGCCAGATTCTGGACGTGCTCGGTCACACCACCGAAGTGTGGGTAGTAATACTCTGTAACCAGGGCGACACGGAGCGGTTGGTTCCCCAGCCGCGCGGCTCCTGGCTTCTTGTCTAGGATCATGGATTGTGTCCCAAGGTGGTAGCCTCCGGAGTACCATACGTAGCGGCCCGCCGGATTGGACACATCGCGCGGGGCCTTCGCATAGAAAAATGCATGGACCAGGGATGGAGAGGGATGCTCATTCGTAACCGAGTCGCGTTTTCAATGGCGCTCATTGTATGCCTGGTGCTCGCCGCGGCCGCCGGTGTCGCACGTCCCGTTAAGGAGCCGTTCACGAACGGGCGGCTCCGTTTCTCCCCTCACCATCTCCCATCCGCTCGTTCCAGGATTCCCATGCTCGTAGGAGCGTCTTGCGGGACGCGACCGCGCCGGCCGTGTGGAGGGCGCACCGGCGCGCCGAATCCATCCCTCACAGGAGGAAATTCATGAATCGTTTGTTCACGTATCTCGCGTGCGCCCTGTTCCTCTTCTGCCTCGTGGCGGGGCCCGTCGCCCGTGCCCAGGCGGCGGCGGCGGATTCTACCGCCGCGCCGAGCACGCCCCCGGCGGATGCCACGCCCCCGCCCGCGACCACGCCGCCTGACGCCGGCGGCACGGCGAAGGCGACCCACAAGGCGCATTCGGCCGCGAAGAAGATGGTGCCGAGAGTCGACATCAACTCGGCCAGCAAGGAAGACCTCATGAAGCTGCCGGGAATCGGTGAGGCGACCGCGGAGAAGATCGTGGACGGCCGGCCGTACAAGACCAAGGCCGAGCTCGTCTCGAAGAAGATCGTCACCAAGTCCGTGTACGGAAAAATCCGCAATCTGGTCATCGCCAAGCAGGAAGGGAACGCCCCCGCGAAGTAGGCGGAGCAGGGACCCCCTGGGGACCCGGTCCGAATCGGGCCGGGTCCTCTATTTTCCCAGCAGAGCCCCCAGGCCGGGGATCGCGGGCTTCATCACCATGAGGACCACCGCGATCGCGGGCGCCACAAGAGCCACGGCGCCCCAGATCTCCCAACCGTGGGACAACGACCGGTAGGCGGCCCAGTCCAGGGTCTCCCCCGACTGCCGCACGAGGGCGAGCATCTTCCGTTGCAGCGGCCCGACCTGCGCCATGAAGGCGATTCCCGAGAGCGTGAAGAGGACGATCGACCAGAAGATCCACCCGGTCCCGAGGATGGGATAGTTCCCGGCGATCGCGGCGCCGATGCCGCCGATCAAGATGAAGAGGATGGGCGGCATCGTGAAGAGCCGGTCCGCGCGGATGATCCCCTCGAGCATGTTCCCGATGATCCGCGGATCCCTCGTCCGGTCGGCGTTTGCCTTCCAGAAGACGCCGGTCGTGATGTTGCCGAGGAACAAGGCCACCGCGAGGACGTGAATCAGCTTGAGACCGAGGTACATGTGAGACATCGCGGCCCTCCTTGGTTTTGGGGCGCTAGGGGATCAGGCCGACCGTGCTGAACTCGGGAAACCCGTGGTGCCAGATGCCCCAGATGGCGAAGAGCAGGATGGAGACGACCGCGCCCAGCGTATAGAAGCGCCGCACGGGGGTGAAGGGCCGGCCCTTGGCGAGAGACCACGCGAGGTAGGCCACGCAGAAGGGCAGCACCAGCGGAACCGTCTGTCCCTCGACGCCCTCCGCGAAGGTGATGAACCCGTAGGCCGTCACGCCGGCGGTGAAGAGGCCCGTGGCGCCACCCGCCGTGGTCTTCGGCGCCGCGCCTTGGCCCTCGAGCGCCGTCAGGCCGATGCAGATCGCCGCCTTCGATCCGTGGATCGTGAAGTGGGAGAGGTGCTCGTCCCACCAGTTCACGAGGCCCAGCGGATCCGGCGTTCCCGCCCGGGTGATCGCGTCGTGGATCGAGTTCGCGGCGACGTGGATTCCGTGTCCCAGCACGAGCCCGAATCCACCCAGGGTGACGAGGAGCCTCGGGGCCGGGCCGGCCGGATGGGCGGGACGCGGGGCGTCTCCCGGCGGAATCACGCGGAGCGCCCGGAGAACGAGGGCGTAGAAGAAGACGAGGAGGACCGGGGTCGCGATGTCGATCAGGTCGCCCCAGGTGACCCCGGGACGGATCGCCGGCGCCTTGATGTAGACCGAGGCGAGATCCAGCGCCGCGGAAGCGATCCCGAGCCACGCCAGCCTCGTCGGGAGCGGCGGCGGGGACGAGCGCCAGGATGGAATCGGCGAGGCGCGTCCCGCGGGGGGTATTACGGGCCCAGGGTCTTCGCGACCCATCCGCGCCCCTCGCGCGTGTAGAGCACACGGTGGTGGAGCCGGTGCGGACGTCCTTCCCAGAATTCGATCCGCCCGGGCTCGATCCGGAATCCGCTCCAATGGGGAGGCCGCGGCACCGGGGACGGCAGACTTCTCGAGAGCTCCGCGAATCGCTCCAGCAGCTCGTCGCGGCCATGGGAGAGCGCCGCGCTCTGGGGGGACGCCCACGCGGCCACCTGGGACTCGCGCGCCCGCGTGGCCCAGTAGGCGTCGGCGTCGGCGTCCGAGACCCGCGTCGCACGCCCCTCCACGCGCACCTGCTTCGCCAGCGGGGGCCACCAGAAGCAGAGCGCCGCCGGGGCGCCCTCCGGGGAGGCGCCCACGAGGAGTTCGCGTCCTTTCCGGCTCTCGAGGTTCGTGTAGAAGGCGAAGCCGCGCTCGTCCACCGAGCGGACCAGGACGATGCGCACGGACGGGTTCCCCGCGGAATCCACCGTCGCGAGGGCGGCGGCGTCGGGCTCGGGAATGTCCGGGCGCGCGGCCGAGGCGGCCCACTCCCGAAACAGCCCGATCGGGTCGGACGCCTCGGTCACGGGCTGGGGACCGGCTTTCCGGCCTTGCCGTCGCGCGGAACGGGGCGGTACTTCACCCCCAGTCGGTCGAAGAGGAACATCATCACGTCCGCCGTCTGCTCATCTCGCTCCGAGAGCGCGGTCTGGATGCCGTGGCCTGCTTCATAGCTCACGCGCATGAGCACCGGGTTCTTGGAGCCGGTCGCCTGGAGCCGGGCCACCATCTTGAACGTCTCCCACGCGGGCACGCGGGGATCGTTCATTCCGGTCAGGGCGAGGACGGACGGATAGGTCTTCTTGTCCTGGACGTGGTGATAGGGCGAGTAGCCGTACATGCCCCGGAACTGCACCGAGTCCTTCACGGTGCCGAATTCGGTCGTGTTGAATTCTCCGTTCGGCGAGCGCTCCGTCCGGAGCACGTCGCCGTAGCCCACGTGCGCCACGGCCGCCTGCATGAAGTCGGGATAATGGACCAGCGTGCCGTAGACCAGGAGCCCGCCGGCGCTTCCTCCCTCGATGGCGAGTTTTTCCTTCGAGGTGTAGCCCTTCTCGACCAGGTAGCGCGCGCAGGCCGCGAAGTCGTCCATGGAAATCTTCTTCGTCCCCAGCCGCGCGGCATCGTGCCAGGCGTCGCCGTATTCGCCGCCCCCGCGGATGCTGGCGTCGACGTAGATCCCGCCCTGCTCGAGCCAGAGCTTGAGGTCGGGTTGGAAGTACGGCTGCTCGCTCAGCCCGTAGCTTCCGTAGCCGTAGAGGATGGCGGGCGCCTGTCCGTCGAGCTTCGTTCCCTTGCGCAGGATGATGTTCACCGGGAGCTTGGTCCCGTCGAACGCGTCCGCGAACTCGCGGCGGACCTCGCAGTCGCTGAAATCGGCGGGCGAGGTCTGCGCGAGGGCCGTCACCTGCATGGTCTCGCGACCGGGGCCGTACGTGTAGTACGCCGGGGGACGCGTGTAGCTCTGGCTCCGCACCAGGACCTCGTCGCCCGAAGTGCGCACTGCGCCGTTCAGGAGCGAGATCTCGGGCATCGTGACGAGGCCCAGCTCGCGCCCGTGGAGATCGTAGACCCGCATCTGGGTCGGGCCGCCCGCCATCTCGGTCACGTAGAGCCGGCTCTCCGTGGGCGTGCAGAACTCGATCGCGTTGTCCCCCTGCGGCACGATCACCGCCGCGTGGTGGAGATCGGGAAACTCGAGGGGAAGGCGGAGTATCTTCTTCCGCGGCGCGTCCTCGCGCGAGATCAGATAGAGGGCGTTGTCCAAACCGAACGTGGCTTCGATGATCTTGTCCTCGAAGCGCGCGAACTGCGTCCACGCGCCGCCCGGGCTCAGGAGCCAGTAGCCGTGCTCCCCTCCGTCCCCGTTGCTCACGTCGGCCAGCACGTAACGCCCATCCCGGCTCGTGCTGAGTAGAACCTCCGCGATCTTGGGAAACTCCTTGCCCAGGACGTAGGTGTCCTCGGAGATCGGCGTCCCGAGCTTGTGGAAGTAGATCTGCTGGTAGAAGGGGAGATCCTCGGGCGGGCGCTCACCCCCGTGCGGATACCGCGTGTAGTAGAGGCCGCTCTCGTCCGCGTTCCACGCCGCGCTCCCGCCCGCCGTGCCGCCGTTCACGCCCGGAATCACGTCGGGCAGCGGCGTTCCGCTCGCGGCCTGATAGAGGTGCAGCGTTCCGTCCTCGGTTCCGTTCTTGGAGAGCGAGACCGCCACGTAGCGCCCGTCCCGGGAGGGTGCGTAGAAGTCGATCGAGAGCCCGCCGGAGGAATCGAGGGCGTTCGGGTCCACGATCGTCCGCTCGGTTTTCACGTCCATGACCGAGGTCATCGCGATCAGGAAGGGCTGCTCCTTGGGGGGCTGCTCCTTCAAGAAGAAGTAGGTGCCGTTGTCGTAGCTCCCGCCGTAGTAGTCGGGGGATTCGGAGTGAGTCAGCGCCACGACGCGGTCCAGAATCGCCTTCCGCTCGGGATGGGAATCCAGCCACGCCCGCGTGTATCGGTCCTGGCCCTTGGCCCATCGCGACGCGATGGGGTCCTTGAGATTCTCCATGTACTGATACCCATCCGGGACCGTCACCCCCCAGTACGTGTTCGTGACCTCGTGCTTCGGGGCTTTCGACTTCGGGGGAAGTCCGGCTGGATCCGTGGCCAGGGCGGGGGTCGAGAGCAGAAGGGCGAGCGCTGTGACGAGAGCGGGGCGATGCATGCCGCCATATTACAACAGCCACAATCCGCCCGCCCGGCGCTATACTTCCCGCCGGCCGGCGCTTCGGGTCCACTAGCATCTTGCCTAGTTCGCCCGGGCCCGTTTGCGCCCGGCCCTAACTTCATGCCCGGACACGGGCTCCCGATTTCGAGGATCCTTCGGCTCCATGGAACAGCTTCCTCTCTGGGGTAGCACGCCCACCGTCACCGCTCGGAACTCGATCCCGCTCCTGTCCAAGTCCCGCTTCATGGCCGGTCTCCAGTGCCACAAGCGGCTCTACCTCGAGTGCTACCCCTCGGTCGCGAGAGACCAGATCAGCCCGGCGACCCGGGCGCTCTTCGAGGCGGGCGCGCGCGTCGGGGCGGTGGCGCGCGGCCTCTTCGCGGGGGGCGTGCGGATCGGGGAGGGCGCAAAGACGCACGACGACGCCGTCCTCGAGACCCACACGGCCCTCGAGGAGCCGGGCACGAACGCGATCTACGAGGCGGCCTTCAACCACGACAACGTGCGGGTGCGCGTCGACATCCTGGCGCACGCGGGGAACGGCTCCTGGGATCTGGTCGAGGTCAAGTCCAGCTCCGGCTACAAGGAGGACTACCTGTCGGACTTGGGGATCCAGCTCTACGTCCTCGAGGGTGCGGGCGTCCCGATCCGCCGCGCGTGCCTCGTCCACGTGAACAACCAATACGTGTACGAAGGCGGCCCCTACGTCCTGGATCAGCTCTTCACGGTGCGGGACTTGACCGCGCAGGCCCGCGAAGCGATCCCGAGGCTCAGGGCCGATCTCGAGGAGATGCGGTTTCCGCTCTGGGGGTGGCAGGCTCCCGAGATCGCGATCGGTCCGCAGTGCAAGCGGCCCTACCCTTGCCCCTTCTATGCCCACTGCCACTCCGGCGGGCCCGACCATCCGATCGAGAGCCTGCCGCGGCTCAATCCCAAGCTCGTGCGCGCGCTGCGCGAGGCGGAGATCGACGACATCCGGGACATCCCCGAGGATTTCGACGGCCTGAACGATCTCCACAGGCGTATACGCGCTTCCGTCATCACCGGCCGGGTGCATGCCGACCCCGAGCTGAAGGAGAAGCTCGAGGCCCTGCGTCCTCCGATCCACTTCCTGGATTTCGAGACCTGCAACCCCGCGCTTCCGCGATTCGTCGGAACGCGGCCGTTCCAGCAGGTGCCGTTCCAGTGGTCGGATCACGTGCTCCGGGAGGACGGCTCCCTCGAGCACCGCGAATACCTCCACGTCGAGGACACGGATCCCCGGAAGCCTCTGGCCGAGTCCCTCGTGCGGGCCCTCGGCCGGGAAGGGCCCATCGTGGTCTACTCGGGGTTCGAGGAGCGCATCATCCGCCAGCTGGCCGAGGATGTGAGCGAATGGAGGGACGACCTCTTGGCGATCGTGGAGTCCCGGATCGTGGACCTTCTGGAGTTGATCCGTTCGCACTACTATCACCCCGACTTCAAGGGGTCGTTCTCGATCAAGTACGTGCTTCCGGCGTTGATCGAGGACCTGAACTACAACGACCTCGAGATCGGGGAGGGGGCGCAGGCCGCGATGGGCTTCATCGAGATGATCGACAAGGAGACCGCGGAGCCGAGAAGGGCGCAGCTACGAGACGCGCTCCACGCCTACTGCCATCGGGACACCGAAGCCATGGTGAGGCTCTTCCAAAAACTCAGGGAGGATGGATGAGAAGAATCGGCGGGAACGGGGTGGGTGGAGGCGCCAAGGCCGCGCTCGCGGTGGTCGTGGCCCTGGGCTTGGGCGGTCCAGGGGTGTGCCGGGCCGCGAAAGAATCGATTCCGCGTCCCGGGAAGGTCTACGCGTGGAGCTTCCAGGCGGACACGCTCGGACTCCGGCCGGGCCACACAGTGGCCTTCGGCGGGAATTGGCAGGTGATCGAGGATTCGACCCAGCTGGCCGGCCCGGCCGAGACGGATTCCGCTCCGCCTCCTCCTCCCGCGCCTCGGCTTCTCGCGCAGTTCGAGGGCGACGACGGCATTGCCTACCACTACCTGACGTTCACGCGTCCGACTCTGGCGGACATGGACGCGTCGGTCCGCTTCCGGGTCCGGTCG
>Ga0137398_10000271_pt1 | contig 17223 bp, 20 predicted proteins | sample czorhiz216metaG_FD_106659 | JGI IMG/M metagenome (GOLD analysis project Ga0137398, IMG submission 106659) | Vadose zone soil microbial communities from Angelo Coast Range Reserve, California, USA - czorhiz2.16 metaG | ecosystem: Environmental > Terrestrial > Soil > Vadose zone | place: USA...
CGCCCGGCCCCCCCCCGCCCACCGCGCCCGATTGGCGGTCGGGTTCCTTCCCCCGGGGGCGGCGGCGGCCGCGGCCGCCCGTGAAGGGGGGGGAGTCGGGGCCGTGGTTTCGGGGCTGTCCGGAGGATGCGGCTCCATCGTCACACCTCGCCTTCGCCTGGATTCATCTCACCTGGGGCTGGTCCGTGCCGGCCCGATGATTATGCTATGGTAGCCGGGGTCGCGGTCAAGCAACGCGCAGTTCCCCGTCACGGCGGTCGATGGCTCCCAAAGACACGAGCAAGGAAAGCGAAGAGAAGATCCTGGCGTCGAACCGCCAGGCCTTCCACAACTACGCCATCGGCGAGCGCTATGAGGCCGGTGTGTCGTTATTAGGGACCGAGGTCAAATCGCTGCGCGACGGCCGCGCCAATCTCAAGGATGCCTTCGCGCGCCTGGAGCGAGGCGAGATCTTCCTGTTCAACTGCCACATCTCGCCCTACAGTCACGGCGGGTATGCGAACCACGACCCGCTGCGGCCGCGCAAGCTCCTGCTGCACCGGGAGGAGATACGGAAGCTCTCGCAGAAGATGCTGGCGGGACAGACCCTCATCCCGCTGCGCCTCTACCTCCGCCGCGGCCGGGTCAAAGTCGAAATCGCGCTGGCCCGCGGGAAAAAGCTGTGGGACAAGCGTCAGGCGATCAAGGAGCGTGACCAACAGAAGGAGGCACGCGCCGCGATCCGCGTCCGGAAGGGAACCGCCTGAACCGATTCCCCGCATCCGGCCTCAGTCCCGCCGGATCAGTCCGTCGATCGGGCTGCTGGCCGTCGCATACGGCTTGCGTGGAATCCGCCCGGCCTCGTGAGCCAGACGCCCCGCCTCGATCGCGAGGCGCATGGCGCGCGCCATCCTGACCGGGTCGGTGGCGCCCGCGATGCCGGTGTTCATCAGCACCCCGTCCGCTCCCATCTCCATGACGATGGCGGCGTCCGAGGCGGTTCCGACGCCGGCGTCGACGATCACCGGGATGTCGCGGATCTCCTCGAGAATGAGCCGCAGCGTTGCCGGATTCTGCACGCCCAGCCCCGATCCAATCGGCGCGGCGAGCGGCATCACCGCGGCCGCCCCCGCGTCCCGCAGACGGCGCGCCACCACGAGATCATCGTTCGTGTACGGCAGGACGACGAACCCCTCCTTGACGAGGACGCGCGTCGCCTGGAGCAGTCCTTCCGTGTCGGGGAAGAGCGTTCTTTCGTCGCCGATCACCTCGAGCTTGATCAGCTCGGAAAGCCCCGCCTCCCGGGCCAGCCGCGCAGTTCGAATCGCCTCCTCGGCGGTGTAGCAGCCGGCGGTGTTCGGCAGGAGCGTGACGGAGGAGGGATCGAAGGCGTCGAGGATGTTGTCACCGCCCCGCTTCGTGAGATCGACACGCCGCACGGCGACCGTGACCATGGCGGCTCCCGATGCTTCGATCGCCCGACGCATGATCACGGGCGTCGGGTATTTGCCGGTACCGACGATCAACCGCGATCCATAGCTGCGGCCGGCGATGATCAGGGTCTCGCTCTTCATTCCGCCCTCACCCGCCGCCGACAAAATGAACCACCTCGATGCGGTCGCGTTCGCGAAGCGCGAGGCCGGGATAGTCCGCGCGTCGGATCACCGACCCGTTCACCTCGACCGCCACGCGGCCTGGGGGCAAACCGATCGATTTCAGCAGAGCCAGCACCGACGTCCCCTCGGCGGCCTGGCGTTCCTCCCCGTTGAGGACGATCGTCACCGCGGGATCTCCCGGGGTCCGGGTCACCCTCCGGACGCCTTCTGAGCCGCCTTTTTGATCAGCTGCTTGATCTCCGCGGTCTCCTTGCCGGCGATCGACTGGATGATCAAGGCTCCCGTTCCTTCCTTGAGGACGGGCAGCGGGCAGGCCAGCTTCACGAGACCGTCTTCGTCCGTCTCCCCCTCCGCCAGCACTTTCGGCTTCCCGACCGTGCTGATGAATTTCACCTTCACCTTGGCCCCTCCGATCCCCTCGCCGCCGGAGGCCCTGCAGACCAGGAGCTCGAGGCGGGCCGTCTCCCCCTCCACGAAGCCGTCCGACCCGACCAGGCTCAGCGCAATCCGATCGGGGGACGCCTGGGAGGCCAGCCAGTCGAGGACCACTTCGTCGAAGCTCTTGTTTGAAATGATCCCTTCGCCGAACGGACGCGGCTTCTTGTCCTCGTACTTGCCTTCCTTGATATCAAGGATCATCTGGTTGTGCTGGCTCTCGATCCGGTCCGCGATCTCCTTTTCGCCCGATCTCCTCGCCGCCAGGTCGGCGTACGAGGAGCGCCGGGCGGCCAGGATCTCCCCGCCGATATAGACCAGCGTCTCGATGACGGGATTTTCCAGACCCTTATCCTCCGTCTGCACGTGATAGACGCGCCCCTGATGCTGCACGTCGGTGTTGAACCCGGTCACCATGAGGCGATCTTAGGGCATGAGCCGAAAAGCGGTCAAGGATGGGCCTCCCTGCGAGGCGCGGCCGGGCGGCGGCGCGAGGCCCGGCCGCGGCATCGGCTCTTCGCGCGTGTGCTAGCATGGCCTCCGCGCGCTGCGGGGCGCGCGTCACGAGCTGCGGGAGAACGGACGAGAGGCGGCGATGCGGGGTGGGTCGATCGACGGGACGGCGGTGGTCCTCTGCGAGGGGAACTTCGCCGCCTCGGACGGCAAAACGGCGCACGGCCTGGTGCGTCATACCGAGCGATACAAGGTCCTGTCCGTGATCGACAGCCATCTCGCCGGTCGGGACGCGGGTGAAGTGCTCGATGCCCGACGCACCGGGATCCCGATCGTCCGCGACCTCTCCGACGCGATCCGTTCCGCGGGACGGCAGCCCGACATCCTGGTGGTCGGAGTCGCGACACATGGAGGGGTCCTGCCCCCCGGCTGCCGGCCCGTCGTGAGCGAGGCGCTGGCTCGCGGCATCAACGTCGACTCCGGATTGCATGAGATCCTGGGCGACGACCCGGAGTTCGCCGCTCTCGCCGCCCAACACCGCGCCCGCATCAGGGACGTTCGCCGCACGCCGCCGCGGGAGCTGATGCATGCCTTCACCGGGGAGATCGCGGCGGTGGAGTCCGTCCGGATCGCCGTGCTCGGCACCGACTCGGCCGTCGGCAAGCGGACGACGGCGGTCCGCCTGGTCCAGGGGTTGAATGCCGCCGGCCGCACGGCGGCGCTCGTCGGAACCGGCCAGACCTCCTGGATGCAGGGGGCGCGTTACTCCTTGATCCTCGACAGCCTGGTGAACGATTTCGTCTCCGGAGAGATCGAGCACCAGGTGCTGCGCGCCTGGCGGGAGGAACGCCCGGAGGTGATCGTCATCGAAGGACAGGGTTGTCTCACCAATCCGGGGTACCCCGGAGGCTTCGAGATCCTGGCCGGCGCCCGGCCCCAGGGGGTCGTCATGCAACATGCCCCGGCCCGGACGCACTACGACGGCTTTCCCGGATTCCCGCTCGCCGGGGTCGAACGGGAAGCCGAGATCATCCGGCTCCTGTCCGGCGCCCCGATGGTGGCGATCACGTTGAACCATGAAAACCTGACGACCGCAGATCTCGCCCGGGAGAGGGAGACGCTCGCCGGACGATTCGGCGTTCCCTGCTGCGACCCGCTTCTCGACGGCGTGGAGCCGGTGATCGCGGAGATCAACCGCCGCTTCCCGCGCCGCCCCTGATGACCCGCATCGTCTCCGCGGACATCGCGCCGATCACCTTCCGCCTGCGCGAGGGCTACCGCATCGCCGGGGCATCCTTCGCCACCGCCTTCAACGTCATTCTGAAGCTCGGCACCTCGGATGGGCGGACGGGGTTCGGATGCGCCTCGCCCGCCGAAGAGGTCACCGGCGAGACGGCCGACCTCTGTCTCGCCGCGCTGCGCGACCGCCTCGTTCCGCTGCTTCTGGGGGCGGATGCCTGCGACGTGCAAGGCCTCGCGGCGCAAACGGTCGAGGCCGCTCCGGATTCACCGGCCGCGCGGGCCGCGGTCGACATCGCGCTTCACGACCTTCTGGGGCAGCGCGCCGGCCAGCCGCTGGCGAAGCTTCTCGGGCTGCGACGGGATCGCCTGCTCACCAGCATCACCCTCGGTATCGAGGACGACCCGGCGGCGACGCTCGATCGGGCGCTCCGCCACGTCGGCGCCGGATTCACGATTCTCAAGGTGAAGGTAGGCGAAAACTGGGAGGCGGATGCCTCCCTCATCCGGTCGCTGCGCGGGGCGCTCGGAGCGGGGATCGCGCTCAGAGCCGACGGCAACCAGGGCTACTCGGAAGCGCAGGCCCGCAGTTTTCTTGGGGCCCTCCGACCCGGGGATCTCGAGCTGCTCGAGCAGCCGCTCGCCGCCGCCGATCTGGACGGCATGGCGCGTCTGGCCCGGGACTTCGATCTGCCGATCATGGCCGACGAGTCCCTCCGGTCGGAAGAAGACGCCCGGAAGATCGTCGGCGCGCGGGCCGCCGACCTGGTCAACCTCAAATTGATGAAATCGGGAGGCATCGCCCCGGCGCTCAGGCTCGCCGGGATCACCGCCGCGGGCGGACTCGGCGCGATGGTCGGCTGCAACGACGAATCGCGCATCGGCATCGCCGCGGGTCTACACTGCGCGCTGGCGGCGGAGCGCGCCGAGTACGCCGATCTGGACGGGCATCTCGACCTGGTCGATGATCTGGCCGAGGGAGGCCTCCGGATCGTGAACGGCTACGTCCTGCCTTTCATGGACCGACCCGGCCTGGGCGTCTCGGTCAGCTTCTGACCCGGCACGGCGCGGCGCCGACGCTTGGAGGGGATCCGGATGGCGTACGTCTTCAGCTTCCGCTGCAGGGTCCTCACCCCGATCCGGAGCGCTCGGGCGGCGTGCGTCCGGTTCCCGCCGAGGTGGCGAAGGGTGCTTCGGATCAGATCGCGTTCCGCTTCCTCCAGGCTGGACCCGAAACGCGGGCGGGCGCGCGGCGGAAGGGTGCCGCGCCCGCGCACCGCCGCCGGAAAATCCGACGAACGGATCACCTCGCCCGCCTTGGTGATGATGGTGCTCTCCAGGACATTCTTGAGCTCGCGCACATTTCCGGGCCAGGCGTAGCGCTGCAGGACCCGCACCGCCTTCGGCGTCATTCGCTTGGGGGACATGGCGTTGTCCCTGCAGATCTGCTGCAGGAAGAGACGCGAGAGATCGGGGAGATCCTCGAACCGATCGCGCAGCGGGGGGACCTGGATGCTGATCACCTTGAGACGGAAGTAAAGGTCTTCGCGGAAGGCCCGCCTGCGGACCATCCCCTCGAGATCGCTGTTGGTGGCCGCCAGAACGCGCACGTCCACCCGCACCTCCCTGCCGCCGCCGACACGCATGAACTCGCGCTCCTCCAGGACCCGCAACAGCTTGGACTGGGTCTGCAGATCCATCTCTCCAATCTCGTCCAGAAACAGCGTGCCCCGATCCGCGAGCTCGAACTTTCCCTTGCGGCGCTCCACGGCCCCGGTGAAGGCGCCGCGCTCGTGACCGAACAATTCGCTCTCGATCAAGGTGACGGGGATGGCGGAGCAGTTGATGGCGATGAACGGAGCCTCGCGGCGAGTGGAGTTGTAATGAATCGCCTTGGCCACCAGCTCCTTGCCGACGCCGCTCTCCCCCAGTATCAACACCGTGCTGCGGGCGGCGGCGACCTGGAGCACCTGGTCGCGCACCCGCTTCATTCCCTCCGAGCGGGCCACGAGATTGCCGAGCAGATATTTCCGCGAGAGCTCCTTTTGCAGGTGACCGACACGTTCATCGAGTTCGCGCCACACAAGAATACGACCGACCCGGGCCGAGACCTCCGCCTCGGTCAGCGGCTTCAGGAGGTAATCGTCGGCGCCATCCGGGAGACGCCGGATCGCATGCTGGATCTCATCCGATCTCGCAAGGAGCACAATCGCCGGCAGGGTCCGCATCTGCCTGAAGCGCAGAAGAAGGTCCGACAGGCCATCCCCCGCCAGCCCGACTCCGAGCATCATGAGATCGAACTCTTCTCGGGCCGCGCCCTCGAGAGCCGCGGTCGGATCGGTGACGTGAGTCACCCGCAGGCCCATGCCGCGCAGGAGCGCGAGAGTCTCGCCGGCCTCCGTGGCGCTGTCGACGAGAAGGATCTGTTTGCCTTCGGGGAGCATCCTGACTTGGTCCTTTGGATTTACCCGCGTAGTCTGTCACTTTGACGCACCCGCGTCAAGACATGACTGCGTCAATGTGACGGATTAAATCGCGGAGTGCTCCATCGATGCAGGGGAACGACTTCCATATCCCTGGTGACATTCCGTACTTAATCATTTTGATACAACGCATTAGCGCATCGTGGACCTCGCACCTCACGATCCGGACCTGTGTCCTGAATGGTTGGCAGGATTATTGCTCTACTGTTGATCAACCTCGGGAGGAGCGATTCGGATGAAAAAGAAGGCGCAGGGTAAGAAGTCGGCTCCGAAACAAGACGGCATGATCGATTTCAGCTTCGGCAACGCTTCCTACCAGATCGATCCTAATCGCCGGAAGGTTTACCAGCGATGGGTGGAGGTTGAGACCGCCAAGACCTTTCTGATCATGGGCGCCTGGAATCAGACCCAGGCGCAGACCAAGAAAGCGGTCTAGGAAAAGCCCTTCAAAGACCAGCCCGCGAGGGCTGAGATACGCACCAAGCACCTTCTTGACACACCACACCAACACCAGAGCCGCTTCGGTTCCCATGAAGCGGCTCTCCTATTTTTGTCCGGGGCTCGGAACGCAGGCAGGCGGGGCGCTGGCGGCGTGGTGCGACGCCGATCAGCCGTTGTTGGCGTTGTAGACGACGTCCTCGGATTCGTCCGAGAAGTATTTGGTCTCGGAGCGGTAGACCCGGTTCCGCCCGGCCTTCTTGGCACGGTAGAGGGCGGTGTCGGCCGCCTGGATCAGATCGGTTCCATTCCGCCCGTCGTCGGGGAACGTGGCGACCCCTCCGCTGAGGGAGACGACCTTGAGCGGCTGACTCTCGCGGTGCGGGTAAGGATGCGCGGCCATCCGCTCCTTGAATCGCTCGGCCGCCACCATCGCGCCATCCTTCGGCGTTTGCGGCAGAATGACCACGAACTCTTCTCCGCCGTAACGCGCCGCGGTGTCGTCCGGACGAACGGTCTCGCGCAGCAGTTGTCCGCTGATCTTCAGGACCTCGTCCCCCGCCTGATGTCCCTGTGTGTCGTTGTAGTGCTTGAAGTTGTCCAGGTCGAACATGAACAGGGAGACCGGGTAATGTCCCTTCTCGGCCTTCAGGATCTCCTCCGAGAGCTTGGTCAGGAAGAATCTCTTGTTGTAGAGCTTCGTCAGGCCGTCCGAGTTGGCCATCTCCTGAACCTGCGAGAAGAGGCTGTTGTTGAACACCGCGATGCATCCGAGGTCGGCGATGAGACCGAGCATGGTCTTCTCATACTTGTAGTGCCGGCTGATCCCGCCGACGCTGATGACGCCGAACACCTGCCCCTCATGCACCATCGGAGCGCAAATCTCGGTCTGAAACTTGAAGTGGCCGGGGGCCTCCAGGCTGGCACCCGTCTGGCGCATTTCGCGGATGAAATCATTGGTGTCCATCGGCACCTTGTGTTCGGCCACCCATCCGATGCGGCCTTCTCCGGGGGTGAGCTGAAAGCCGATTTTGATTTCCTCGGCGAGCCCCTTCTGCTGCACCAGGATCAGCTTCTGCGCCCGATCATCGAGCAGGAAGACCAGCACCTGGCTCGGCGCGAAGAGACGCTCGGTGATCTTCAAGAGAAGCGGCGCGATCCCCCGCCGCTCCATGCGCGAGTTGATCTCCTTGGTGAAATCGGGAAGAAGCAGGAAAAAGTTGGAGAGTGCCCCGTTCTCGGCCTCGAGCTTCGCGATGCTCGACCTGAAATCCCGCAGCGCGCTGAGGTCCCCCTCCTGCCGGCGCGCGATCGCGCGGGCTGGATGGCGCGCGGCGCGCCCGAGAAACCAGCCAAGCAGGAGCGCCGCGACCGTCGCGGCGGCCCAGCCCCAGGCCGGGACGACCCTGAGGTAGGTCGTGATCTGCCCCAGGAGATCCATAACGCTCTGGTCCCTCCCGTCAACGAACAGGCCGGGAGACGACCGGCACACCTCGGTCGTCGCCTTGAATCGTCCGCGTAAACTTAGGCTCCACGGGAAGCTGATTCAAGGCAGCGGCATCGACCTCACGGTCCCGGCTCCCTCAGCCCGTCAGGATTTTGGCAGCGCGCCGGAACTCCGCTTGACATGCCTCCGGGCCATCCCTAGAGTGACCGCCGGAGCCTGAAATGGATCGTTCGGGACAGGATGTGAGACTCGAGCCGCGCGCCCAGGTGCGGATCCGCGTCGTCGTCTTCGGGCTCTCCCCCGACCGGCCTGAAACCGAACTGACGACGCGCGATCTCGCGGCCGGCGGCATGCTCTGCATCTCTTCGCTTCCGATGCCCCTAGGCAAGCCGGTCAAGTTGAGCCTTCACCTGACGGACGAAAGCGGACTCTCCCATCCGGTCATCCTGGAAGCGATCGCCCTGCGTGTCGAGGGCGCGGGGCCGTACGCCGTCGCCTTCCACTTCACCCAGGCACCCGAGCGGATCCGGGATCAGGTCCGGCGCTTCGTCCTCAGGGCGTTGCCGCCTGCGCCGCCGGGATGACGGCCGTCCCCGCCTGCCGGCGGGTGGCGCTCTTCGTCATGGCGGCGGGCGTGCTTCTTGCCTGCTCCTGCCGGGCGGCTCCAAAGGCGACGGCGCCGCACCGCGCCTTCGTCGACGGAATCGGCCGGTCGGTGCTTATCCCCATCCGCCCGGACCGCGTCGTGTCCCTGGCCCCGAGCGTCACGGAAGCGATCTACGAGCTCGGGTTCGGCGATCGGCTCGTCGGCGTCAGCGACTTCTGCAAGCTTCCCGACGGCGCACGAGCGGTCGCCCGCGTCGGAGGAATCCTGAACCCGAGCCTGGAGGCGATCCGCGCCCTCCACCCCGATCTGCTCATCGCGACCACGAGCGGCAACGACCCGGCATTGCCATACCAGGCGGAGGCGCTCGGCGTTCCCCTCTACACGATCCAGACCCCGGACATCCGGGCGACGCTCCAGACGGTCGAGGCCCTGGCCGACCTGATGGGCGACCCCGCCAGGGGCGCCCGCCTGGCCTCGGACCTGCGTCGGCGCCTCGAAGCGGTGCGGACCCGGGTCGCTCCGCTGCGCGCGGCGCGGGTGCTTTACATCGTCTGGGGAGACCCTCTGATCGTCCCGGGGCGTCCCGCGTTCCTGACCGATGCGCTGCGGGCGGCCGGCGCCGCCTCGGTGACCGCCGAGGCGGCATCGGCCTGGCCGACGTACGATCTCGAATCGGCCATCCGGAGCGCCCCGGAGGTCATCGTGACCTCGGAGCGCAACCGCGGGATGGCGGAGCGGCTGCTGCGCGACCCGGCCTGGGCGCGGGTGCCGGCGGTGCGCTCGCGGAGAGTCCTGGTGGTCAGCGAATCGATCGAGCAGCCGGGACCTCAAGTCATCCGAGGCATCGAGGAGCTGGCCTGGCGCCTTTATCCGGAGGCGTTCGGGAGAGAGGCTGGCGGCGCCGGTGAGAAAAATTAGCCGTGCGGGCCACCTGACCCGCACGGCCGGGGGATCGAGGACCGGACACCCGTCTGCCCGTCCTCAGGGAACCCTTTGATTGTCCCACCTCCGTGCCTGGAGACCAGTCCAAGGGCACCTTTGCCGGTGCATCGATGCAGCACCCCCGGACGCGCTGCCCACCTGGGTCGGCGGCCTGCCCCTCGCGGGACGCACCCCGGCGGGGCGACATGGTAGGATGAACGGGCACTCGGGGGGATCGCAGAAATGGGGTTCCTGAAGGGGCGGATCGAAGATTACAGCTCTCCGCTGGCCGGCCTGCCGGCGCGGCTCTACGCCGGCTACTTCTTTCTCAAGTACGGCCTGCACAAGGTGACCTCCGGCTTTGACGGGCCGGCCCTGCAGAAGACCCTCGGTGCCTGGGCCGCCGAGTCGCGCTACTCTTTCTACATGCCGTTCATGACGAAGATCGCAATGCCGCACGCCGCCCTTTTCGCCTATACGGTGGCGTTCGGAGAGCTGGCGGTCGGTGTCGCCTTGCTGGTCGGGGCCACGACGCGGCTGGCCGCCCTGGCGGGCATGCTGATGTGCCTGAACTTTCTGTTCGCGAGCGGCGCCCCGATCATCAGCACCGAGCAACCTGTCGTCTTCATCCTGGTCCTGCTGACGGTCTATCTCACCGCCGCCGGGCGGGCGCTCGGGTTGGATGCCTTTCTGAAATCACGCCTCCCGCGCTGGATTTCCTGAAGCCGATGCTTCACAACGTCCCGGTCGCCCGGATCCTCGGTTTCCTCTTCGTCGCCACGCTCCTCCTGCTCGGGTTCATGACCTATCAGGGGTACAGCACCTCGGCCGGGACGCTCGGCGCCGCCTCCCACATTCGCTTCGCCATCTTCGGGATCGTCGTCATTCTCTTCACCCAGACGATGTCGCTCTTCTATTTCGTCGGAACCGGCAGCAGGATCAAGAAGGTCGTGCGGGAGTACTCCCTCGACCCGGCGTTTCACGCGCGCACGGTCCGGTTCAAGGCGCGTCTGTTCCCCTGGCTCACCTTCACGCCCCTGGTCACGATGGCCGCCTTCATCCTGGGAGGAGGCGCCCATACCCGCATGATACCGGCGTGGATTCACGGCGGATTGGCTTACCTGGCCCTGGGGATGAACCTCGTGACCACGGTCCTCGCCCTGCAATGCATCGGGGAAAATGTCATGCTGATCGACGAGATCGACGCAGCCCTTCCCGAGGAGGCCGGGGAATGAGCGACGTCCGACGATAGCGCCGGAGCCATCCTGCAGCAGCGGGGCGATCCCGAATACGGGTGCGACCGGGTGTTTCGAATGGCGTGCGTCGGCCTTCAGGCCCCGCCGAGCACGAGCGTGACGCCCAAGGTGACCTCGAGGTAGTTCTGGGTGCCGCCGCCGCCCTTCTTCGAGTAGTCGACCTTCCTGGCATCGAGGCGCAGGCCGGCCCGCTCACCGCCGAAGAACCGGACGCCGACGCCGTAGTTGTACATGAAGTCCTGCTCGTCGCCCACCAGTTTCGGGTTGGTGGTGAAACCGAAGGTGCTGAAATCGAGAACGCCGGCGCCGGCGGTGACGAACGCGACGATCTTGTCCCGTCTGTGGAGAAAGATGTTGTACACGTAATTGACCCGCGCCGTGATCAAATCGGCGCTGAATTTTCCGCTGGCGGTATCGTTGGTGGACGTTCCCCCGAAGCCGAACTCGACCTCGTGCCTCTTGGTCCAGTGATACGCGAAATTCAGACCAAGAGATGGGCTGTCGTCCAGCCCGACCTTGCTGGCGAATTTGACATAGCCGAGGTAGGGATAGAGCTCCCACGCCTTTTCGCGGTTCTGGGCTCGTAACGGAGTCGCGAAACAGAAACCCGCGATCACCGCAGCCAGAACGCCCTTGATGATGATCCGTCGCATCGTACCCCCGTCGAATGACCGCTTACCTTTACAGATGCCCGCGGTGCTGTCAAGTGCTGATTGGCCGCAGGACAAGGCGGGCGCGGAGTCCACGCAGCGCACCGGGATCCCGCGCCCCGCCGGAGGGGTGAATTCCGCTAGAATGCTGCTTTCAACCATGAGGTGCATCGATGGATGGCGAGGCGGTCGCTCGCAGCACGATCCTGCAGGTGCGGGACGGCCTCAGGACCGAAACGGACGACTGGGTGGTGGTCGAGGAGCCGCTCGAAATCCGGATCGGCGGCGAGTCGCTGGCGCTCATCATGCGCACCCCGGGGCGCGATCTGGAGCTGGCGGCCGGCTTCGCGCTGACCGAAGGAGTGGTGCGATCGGCCTCCGAGATCGGCACCTTGCGCCAGTGTCGCTCCGAAGAAGGCGGCCCGCTCAACGTCGTCGAGATCGGGCTCGACCCGGGCGTGCAGTTCGATCGCGAGCGCCTGCGCCGCAACCTCATGGCGAGCGCCGCCTGCGGCCTCTGCGGGAAGGCATCGCTCGAGGCGCTCGCAACTCAGGCGCGGCCGATCCGCTCGGCGCTGCGCGTCCGAAGCGAAACGCTCCTCGCCCTGCCGGAGAAACTCCTGTCGGCCCAGGCCGGCTTCGGCAGGACCGGCGCGCTGCATGCCGCCGGGCTGTTCGACGCCGACGGTGCGCTCCTGGTCTGCCGCGAGGACGTGGGGCGGCACAACGCCGTCGACAAGGTGGTGGGCCGCTGTCTCCTTGACGCAACGGACATGGAGGACTCCGTGCTGCTGGTCTCCGGACGGACCTCCTTCGAAATCCTTCAAAAGGCTGCCGTCGCCGGCATCCCGATGGTCTGCGCGATCTCGGGCCCGACCACGCTGGCGATCGAAACGGCGCGCGCGTTCGGCATCACGCTGGTCAATTTCCTGCGCGGGCGGCAAATGAACATCGCCTCGGGGTCCGAGCGCATCGTGTAGAATAGGCCGGTGAGCGGCATTGCCTACTATCAGCGGGGTTTCGGTCTCAAAGAGGCCATCGGTCCCGCTCTCAAAGCCGATTACCACAGCCGGATCGTCGATCGCCTCAAGGCCTCGGACCACCGGGTCGAGATCAGCGGTCTCACCTTCCTGCTGGCCCGGGAGTTCGGCTTCTGCTATGGAGTCGACCGGGCGGTGGAGTACGCTTATGAGACGCGGCACCGATTCCCGGATCGCACCATCCATCTGACCGGCGAGATCATTCACAACCCGCACGTCAATGCGCGGCTCAGGGAGATGGGGATTCGCTTTCTCCGGGAGAGCGACGGGGGCGGGCCCGGTCTCGAAGCGGTCGGTCCCGAGGATGTCGTCATTCTTCCGGCTTTCGGCGTGACGGTCGGCGAGATGGAGATGCTGCGCGCCCGGGGCTGCATCCTGGTCGACACGACCTGCGGCTCGGTTCTGAATGTCTGGAAGAATGTCGACCGGTTCTCCGCCGCCGGGTTCACCGCGTTGATCCACGGCAAGTACAGCCACGAAGAGACGCGCGCCACGGCGTCGCGCACGGGGCAGCATCCCGGAGGCCGCTATCTCGTCGTGCGGGATCGCGATGAGACCGGCCTCGTCTGCGACACCATCCGAATGCAGGGCGACGCCTCGCTGTTCCTCGGACGCTTCGCCAAGGCCTGCTCGCCCGGGTTCGACCCCGATGTCGATCTCGGACGGATCGGAGTCGCCAACCAGACCACGATGCTGTCCTCGGAGTCGCTGGAGATCCAGGAGATGGTGCGTCTTGCTCTGCGGGATCGGTATGGAGAGGCCGAGCTGCCGCAGCGTTTTCGCGCCTTCGACACGATCTGCAGCGCCACTCAGGATCGGCAGGATGCGGTGCTGGAGATGATCGGCCGGGGGCCCGACCTCGTGGTGGTGATCGGCGGGTACAACAGCAGCAATACCACCAACCTCGCCGCCATCGCCTCGCGCAGCGTTCCGACCTACCATATCGAGGACGTCGGTTGCCTCGACGGCCCGGGTCTGATCCGGCACAAGCTTTTCGGGGCCGCCTCCGAAACCTCCACCCGCGACTGGTTGCCGGACGGGCCCGTGACGATCGGGCTCACGGCGGGAGCCTCCACTCCCAACAACAAGATCGGCGAGGTCGTCGCGGCGATCGCCACGCTGCGCGGCGCCGCGTTCCCGGTGTAGGAGCTCCGGGAACCTGTCCGAGTCCTAGTGCACGCCTTCCTGGCCGGGTGTGACCCGGCCGGTTTTCATCGAGGCCAGCTCCCGCCACCGTTCGTTGAGCAGCGCGGCCAGACGCCTGCCTCGCAGCACCACGTCACCGGTCTCCAGAAGTTCTTGTTTGTCCGCGGTGTCCAGGGAGAGATTCTGGGCCAGCGCGTTGACGATGGCCGCCAGCGGAAGCCCCTCATCGAGCGCGAACGGATGGCTGGGAAGACCCGACATCTCCTGGAGCACGCTCGCACAGGCCCCCAGCACGGTGCGCTTCTCCTCCTCGACGTTCGGTCCCCCCTCTTCATTCAGATCGATCAACATCCGGACCGAGGCGATCCTGTACGGCTGGTCCTGCACGAACTCCCTGATTTCGATCCGGCTCAGCCCGCGCAGCCGGATGTTGAAGCGTCCATCGGGGAGGCGGACCTCATCCTCGATCAAACCGGCGCAGCCGACCTGGAACACCTCGGGAGTCCCGTCGTATCCGGACTCCCAGCCCGGTTTCAGGAGGACCATGGCCACCATGCGGTCGCCCTTAAGCGCCTCCTCGATCATCGTGCGGTAGCGCGGCTCGAAGATATGAAGCGGCAGGGTCACGTGCGGAAAGAGGACCACGTTCGGCAGCGGGAAGATCGGCACCCGGCCGCGTGTCCTGAGAATCGCCTTGGCGGTGTCGCTCTCCTGCATGCCCCCTCCCTCGCGAGCGCAGTGTATCCCGGCGGCGCGTCCCGATCCAAGGTCGCGTTGTGCGGGGAGCGCCCGGTGTGATAGTTTTCGCTCCCCGGAAGCCGGTCAGGGGCGCGGGGGAGGCCTAGGTGGGCCAGTACGAGCGTCATCTGTTCGTCTGTACCGGCGGCGAATACTGCCCGTTCGACGGATCGCTGGACGTGCACCGGGTTCTCAAGGAAGAAGTCGCCGCGCGCGGGCTGAAGCGGACCGTCCGGGTGAACAAGGCCGGTTGCTTCGATCAATGCGGCCACGGGCCGATGGTCGTCGTTTACCCGGAGGCGGTCTGGTACGGCGCCGTGACGATCGACGGCGCCAGAAGGATCGCCGCGGAGCACCTCGCCGGCGGGCGGCCGGTCGAGTCCCTGCGCTACAAGGCCCCCCCGGGACCGAACAAGGATGGCGCGCGGATGGCGGCGATCCAGGCGAAGCGCGACGCGGCGGCCAAACCTGAGGGGTCGGAACCCCGATGAATCGGTGATGACCATGAAGCGTCGCTCCAAGATCCTGTCCGCTCCCGCCTTCGCCGGCGCGCTCTGCGGTCTTGCGCTCGCCGCCACGGCATGGCTCGTCATCGGCGAACCCCGGATCTATCGTCCGGTGGCCGGCCTGGCGCTGGTCACAGGCGGCCTCCTGATCGGCGCCCTGGCCGCCTGCAGGAAGCAGGAGATGCGGGACGCGGATTACATCCTCCGATTGCGCGAGGAGCTGCGTCTCTGCCAGGACCACATCATGGAGACGGCGACCTACCAGGCGCTCGGTGCCTATCTGGAGATCGCCGCACATCAATTCCGCGCGCCGCTTCAATCGGTGCAGCAGGGGTTGCAGGCGCTGGCCGGCGACCCGAGCCTGCCGGTGGAGGGGCGCGCGGCGGCGGGCCGTGCCAACGACGCGTTCGCCACCCTCGTCGAGTCGCTGCACCACCTCTCCAGCTACGCGCTGACAAAGCCGGGGCGGGCGCCGTTCAGCGTGAACAATCTGCTGCAGGAGGCGGTCCAGCTTTGCCGGCACCGGGCCGAGGAGAAGAAGATACGCTTCGACGAGCGCTATGCCGTCATCCCGCCCGTGTTCGGTCCCGCGAGCCGGATCCATCAGGCCCTGCTCGCGATCGTCATCAATGCCGTCGAGGCGATGCCGTTCGGCGGCGGGGAGATCCTCGTGGAGACGGCGCACGAGAGCGACCGGGTGCTGGCGCGGGTCCGTGACTCCGGCATCGGCATCCGACCGGAGCATCTGCCGAGGATCTTCGAGCCTTTCTTCACCACCAAACCGGAGAAGAACGGAGTCGGCCTCGGACTCTGGGCCGCGCGGCAGATGTTCGACCTGATCGGCGCCGACGTGCAGGTGAAGAGCGCGCCGTTTCAGGGCACGGAGATCACGATCCTCTTTCCCCAGGCGGCGCCGCTGCGTCCCGGGCGCGAAGGCACCGAGCACCCTCCCGAAATCCGCCGCAACACCGCCGATGAAGGCGATCGCCGGATCGCCTGAGGGAACGACCCTCCCGCTCAACCGCGCCCGGCGAGCAGGCTCCTGGCGACGTACCCCGCGATGCGCGGATTCTCTTTCAGGCGGCGGAGGGAGTAGGCGTACCAGTTGACCCCGAACGGGACGTAGATTCGAAGCCGGTGTCCCGCTCCGAGGATGAGTCCCCGCAGCTCTTCGTCCACGCCCAGAAGCATCTGGAACTCGTAGCGATCGGGCGCCAGCCTCCGGCGGTCGAGGATCCGCTGCGCCTCCCAGACCAGATCCTCGTCGTGTGTCGCGATGCCGACGTAGAGTCCACGCTCGAGAATCTCCTCCAGGAGGCGGACATAGTTCTTGTTCACGACGGCCCGATCGCGGTAAGCGATCGCCCGCGGCTCCACGTAAATCCCCTTGCAGAGACGGACGTTGGCGCCTTCCGGCAGCTCGCGCACGTCCGTCAGGCTGCGTCGCATGTAAGCCTGCAGGACGACCCCGACGTTGTCGAAGCCTTCCGCGCGCAGCGCCCGGTACACCTCGAGCGTGGCGGAGGTGCAGGTGCTGTTCTCCATGTCGATCCGGACGAAGTTCCCCTGCGCTCGTGCTCCCAGCACCAGGGTCCGCATCGAAGAGAGACAAAGTTCTCGATCGATCTTCAGGCCGAGCTGCGTCAGCTTGACCGAGATGTTGGCCTGAAGCCCCCCGCCCCGGAGGGCCGCGAGCGCCTCCTGATAATCGCGCACGGCGCCCTCGACCTGGAGCGGACTGCCGACACTCTCACCCAGGACGTCGAGAGTCGCCAGAAGACCGCGCTGGTTCAGGCTGCGCACGACGCGCAGCGCATCCGGCAGGCCCTCTCCGGCGATGTAACGCCGGGAGATCCGACGCACGATCGGGCGTGGAACGAGCGGCAGGGCGCGGGAAAGAAGGTAGTCGAACGCCGACACGGTTCCGGTCTCCCGGGAGCCGGACCGGGAATTCGGACCCGCCCCCGCGAACGGGGGCAGAGTCTAAACGAGGCCCCGGACGGTGTCAAAGCATACGGCGCCGGAGCGTCTCTCGCTGATTGACACCCCCCCGTGGCGTTGGCTATAGTGCCCCCCCTTCGGCCTTCCCCCGGCAGGAGCGAGGCGATCATGGCCCGGAAGAAACCCGCCGGCACGGCGACGAACATCGACGTCCTGCTCAAGGAAGAACGCCGGTTCCGCCCCGCTTCCTCGTTCCGCAAGCAGGCCAACATCGCCGACCCTGAGATCTACGCCCGTGCTGCGAAGAATCCCGAGGCGTTCTGGGCCG
>Ga0137398_10000272_pt1 | contig 17185 bp, 14 predicted proteins | sample czorhiz216metaG_FD_106659 | JGI IMG/M metagenome (GOLD analysis project Ga0137398, IMG submission 106659) | Vadose zone soil microbial communities from Angelo Coast Range Reserve, California, USA - czorhiz2.16 metaG | ecosystem: Environmental > Terrestrial > Soil > Vadose zone | place: USA...
ATCGGCCCGCCAGGACTGCAAAGTTTTCCTTGACTCTCCTCTAACCTCTGGTATAATTGACGGTATAGAAAATTCCGTTTGGATTGTGGGAGCTAGCTCCCGCTTTTCGTACCACTGTACCTTCGTTTTCGACTCGCATTCTTCAACAACCAAAAACATACCTCTTAGAATCAATCAGTTACGAAATGCAATTTCCATAAGTCTTTTTTTGATGGTCATGCACAATTGATGGGGGTAGGGGAAATCAGTCTAAAGAAACGTGATGATCGACTCACCATTCCCTACTTCGTATGCCCCATCCTCTGCCTTTTCCACGGAAAACTGAATACTGATCACTGCCTCACGCTGGCCCGCCAATGATGTGAAATTTCATGAAGTTCGTCGTCCCGCGAATGCCCATCGGCGTGCCCGCCACAATCCCGATCACGTCGCCCTTGCGCACCAGCCGCTCTTCGAGCAGGCGTTTCTCCGCGACCTTGGCCAGCCCGTCAACCTTTTGCACGTCCTGAATCTTCCTGGGCAGCGCGCCCCAGATCAGCGCCATCCGCCTCCGCGTCTCCGCCTCCGGAGAAAACGCGACAATCGGCACCAGCGGCCGGTAGCGCGACACCAGCCGCGCCGTAAATCCGCTGTGCGTAAACACCGCGATCAGCTTCATGTGCAGCTCGCGCGAGGCGTGGCACACCAGCTCCGCGACGGTTTCCGCAACTTTCAATTGCTCCTGGGGCGCCGGTCGCGGAAATTCCCGGATGCTTGCTTCCGCTTCTTCGATGATGCGGGCCATCATGCCAACGGCCTCGTCGGGATACTTCCCCGACGCAGTCTCCGCCGAAAGCATCACTGCGTCCGAGCCGTCGAAAATGGCGTTAGCCACATCCGAGGCTTCCGCGCGCGTCGGCCGCGGGTTCTCCGTCATCGATTCCAGCATCTGCGTCGCCGTAATCACTGGACGCCGGAACTCCCTGGCTCGCGCAATAATCGCTTTCTGAACCACCGGCACGCGCTCCGGATTCATCTCCACGCCAAGGTCGCCCCGCGCCACCATCACGCCGTCGGAGGCCCGCAGAATCGCGTCGAGATTATCGATAGCCTCCGGCTTCTCCAGCTTTGCGATCACTGGAGTGTCTCTCCCCGCGCGGCGAATCAGCTGTTTCGCTAGCAGCACGTCCTCCGGGCGACGGACGAAGCTCACCGCAATGTAATCCGCGCCGTGTTTCAGGGCGAATTTCAGGTCGGCGCGGTCTTTGGGCGTCAGCGCGGGAACGCGCAGTTTGATTCCCGGCAGGTTGATCCCCTTGTGTTCGCCAAGCGCGCCGCCGTTCACGACTTGGCAAATCACCTCCCGCCCGCTGACTTTATTCACGCGCAGTTCGATCAGTCCATCCGAGAGCAGGATGCGGTCGCCGCGATGCACTTCATGCGGTAGCGGCGTGAAAACTGTATTCACCCGCGTCGAATCGCCCAGAATCTTCGCGGTCGTGATCACGAACTTTTGTCCGCTGCGCAACATCACCGGCCCGCCGCCCGCCAAGGGTCCGGTCCGGATTTTCGGTCCCTGAAGGTCGGCAAGGATTGCAATGGGCTTTTCGTGCTCGATGGCCGCCGCCCGCAGCATCGAGATGTTCTTCGCATGTTCCTCGTGAGTGCCATGCGAAAAATTGAGCCGCGCCACGTCCATCCCCGCGCTCAGCAGGCGGTCAATCATCCGTGGCGTACGGCTCGCCGGTCCGATTGTGCAGACAATTTTGGAATGACGAAAACTCATGCTCTCTTCTGCGGCAAGGATTGCCGTTTGCTTGTATTGTTCACTGGGAGGCTGCCCAAAACGACTGTCTTTTTTCAATCTTCTCGATTTGCTTCTTTTCTTCCCTACCGCGCGACCACGAATTCCGCGATGACGCGCGCCAATACCTCCACTCCCTTGGTGAAAGACGCCAGCGGGATCCGCTCATCGTCCCCATGCATCCGCCGGAAGTCCTCCTCCGTCAGCGGGAATGGCAGAAAACCGTAGGACTGGACGTTGTGCAGCCGCAACTGCGCGGAATCCGTGGCCCCCGTGGACTGAAACGGCAGCACCGGCGCGCCGGAAAATTCTCTCCCCGCAACCTTTGTGATTGTGGCATAGAAATCGTTTTCCAGCGAAGACGGCGGCGCCGCCAATCCCGCATCCGGCTGGATCTCAAATCGGATCTGCGGATCGTTCACCAGTTTCTTCAGCTCCGCCAGTAGCACATCGATGGTGTCTCCTGGCAGCAATCGTATGTTCAGGTTGGCGCGCGCCTCCCCGGGAATGACGTTCGCACGCACACCTGCCGTCAGCATTGTCGGCGCGATCGAATCCCGCAGCATCGAGTTCCACAATGGACTTGCGTCCGAGATCACTCTCTGCGCGTGTTCCCCGCGGTCCGGTGCATCCAGCGAGCGCATCCATTTCCCCATTTCATCGTCTTCGATGGCCGCGAGCTGCTCAAAATATCGCCGCACTACCGTCGTGAAGTGCACTGGCGCGGAGTAGTTCCCGATTTTCGCCACCGCCGCGGCCAGGTGGAGCACCGCATTGTCCTTCGTCGGCATCGATGCATGTCCGGACGTCCCGCGCGCGACCACCGTGACGTTTACAGGTACTTTCTCGCTCGCCTGCACCGCGACGTATTGCACTTTGCCGTTCTTCAGCAAAACCTCGCCGCCCTCATTCAGCGCAAACCCGGCTGCAAACTTGTCCCAATGTTTCGCGATCAGAATCTTGGCGCTTGCGTCCCCAAACTGTTCTTCGTCGGCCGTCGCCAGGAAGATCACGTCGCGATTCAAGCGCGGGTTCGCGCGCTTCAGCGCGATGAACGCCGCCAGATTCGCCGCCAGCATCCCCTTGTCGTCGATCGCGCCGCGGCCGTATAGATATCCGTCCTTTTGCACCGCCGCGAACGGATCGACGGTCCACTTCGGCTTCTCCACCCCGACGACATCCATGTGCGCCACCAGCAGCAGCGCTTTCGAAGGATCAGCCATCGCCGTGCTTTTCAGTCGCGCCACCAGCGCGCTGCGCCCCGGCGTTAAATCCAGAATTTCCGCCTTGATTCCCTCCTTCTCCAGGATTTCCGCAATGTACATCGCTGCGAGCTGCTCGTTTCCCGGCGGATTCGTCGTGTTGATCTTGATGAGGTCCGCCAGCCAGCTTTGCGCTTCCTTCGCAATCGCCGACGTATCCCCGATCGGCGACGGACTCCTCGGCATTCCCGGCGGCGGCGCTGGCGAAACCTGCGCGGCAACCGGGATACTTGCGGCCATCGCCAACGCCGCCGCTCCCGCCATCCTCTGGACCATGCGATTCCAGTTCACGAATCCATCCTCCTGGTTACGGCTGCCCGCAACACAGCCGCCTTAGTAAACGTTTTGTCTTAACTGTGCGTCATACTAACATGCAGGTGTGGGCGCTTGGCCTCGGCTTTTGGCGTTGCGTTGCTTAAATTCAACCGCTTCTTGGCAACCACATCGCCGCGCAGGCAGGAATCATCGCCAGTTTGGAGTTTTTGAGCGCAATCGAGGGGTGCATGATGAAGGCCATTCTTTCCGTAGTTTTGCTCGCAGTTCTGGCGACTGCTCTGGTCTTGCCGCTGGCTGAGAATTCTGTCTTTGCCCAGGCCCCCACCGGCCCCCAGGGAGGTTCCCCGCAGCAGCAGAACCCCGCTCCGCCTGCAGCACCCACGACGGCGCAGCAGCCTCCGCAGGCCGGCGTCACCATTGCCGTCGACGTTCCCATCGTCACCCTCGACGTCGTCGCCACCACGCAGCGCGGCGACATCATCCCTGGCCTCAAGAAAGAAAACTTCCGCATCCTCGACGATGGCGTGCCGCAAACCATCACCAACTTCGCCCCCACCGACGCTCCGATCACCATGGTCCTGCTGCTGGAGTTCAGCAACGACCGCTGGGGCGGCATTTTTACCTATTTGTCAAAATATTGGTCGCAGTCCTTATTTCCCAATCTGCAGCAGAAGGACTGGATCGCGCTCGAAACCTTCGATATGAAGACGCGCATCGAGGTGGATTTTACTCAGAATAAAGATGAAGTTCTCAACGGCATCTATCATCTTTATTTCCCTGGGTTCAGTGAATCGAACATTTTCGATGCTCTTCTCGAGACCGTGGATCGCTTGAAGGACGTGAAGGGTAAGAAGTCCATTGTGGTGTTGGCCAGCGGCGTGGACACTTTTTCCAAACACACGCTCGATCAAACGATGAAACAGCTTCGCCAAAGTGATGTTACTATTTTTTGTGTTGGTCTTGGCCGCGTCTTTCAGAATTTTGCAGATTCGCGCGGTGGAATGGGCAACATGGCTCGCATGAATTTTCTACAGGCGGAAAACCAGCTCAAGACTTTTTCCCAGGAAACCGGGGGATTCGCTTGGTTCCCTCAATTCGAAGGTGAAATGCCGGACGTGTTTCGCAACGTCGCTGCCTTCCTCCGCCACCAGTACAGCCTCTCCTACTCACCAACGGCCGGCGCGAAAGACGGAAAATTTCACAAGCTCAAGGTGGAGCTGGTCGCGCCCGATGGTGGTCCGCTCACCGTGCTGGACCAAAAAGGCAAGAAGCAGAAATTCCAGGTCTACGCCCGCGAGGGCTATCAAGCCCCCAAAGGCGGCGTGGGCGACTGAAATTCGCCTAAGACGAGATGGCCATTCTCAACTGTTCATTTTGATTTTTCCTGGATATCAGCCGCAGGAGACGGTGGTCATTCAACCTGGAGATAGATAAGCCAGTTTTCTTTTTATATTTTCCCTGCGATCTTTGCGCCTCTGCCTTTAGTTGTTCTCTCAGTAGCCGCGCGCAAAATCCACCCGGTTAAACAATTCCCGCCCGTCAAACCATCTCTCCAGCAATTCGATCAGGATCGCCGCCTGGCGATCCCAGAGCCGGTCGCTCACCCCGCTGGTGTGCGGCGTGATGAATAAATTGGGCGCCTTCCATAACGAACTCTCCGCCGGCAGCGGCTCCGTCTGCGCCACGTCCAGCGCTGCGCCCCCCAGTGCGCCACTTTCCAGCGCTTGAACCAGCTGTGCTTCATCCAAGAGCGACCCCCGCCCGACATTAATCAGCCGCGCTCCGCGCTTCATCCTGGCGATTTCAGCCGCTCCAATGAGGTGTTTCGTTTCCGCCGTCTCCGGCGCGCAAATCAACAGGTAATCCGCACCCGGCAGTGCTTCCCGCAGTTGCGCCGCGGCAAAAATCTTCTCCGCGTGCGCTCGCTCGCCCGCACCTGACCGAGTCACTCCCCAAACCTTCATGTCAAATGCTTTCGCTCGCTTCGCCACTTCCCGCCCGATCGAGCCGTATCCCACGATCAGCAGCACTTTCTCATTCAGTTCCGTCAAGTGCTGCGGCTTGTCCCAAATTTCCTGCTGAGCCCATCGTCCCCGGTCCTGCCCCCGCACCGAATCAGGAAAATTTCGCGCCAGCGCCAGCAGTAGTCCCATGGTGTGCTCCGCCATCGGCACGGAGAAAATTCCACTCGGGTTCGTCACCATGATCCCGGAATCCCGCAACTCCGGGTACATCAATTGGGCCACGCCCGCCGCCGTAGAGTGAATCCACTTCAGCTTTTTCCCCTCTTTCAACTGCTCCGGCCGGAGCGAATAGCCCACAAAAATATCCGTATCCGGCAGCTCCTGCGCCAACCGGTCGTAATTCGGCAAATGCAAAACGCGCATCTCCGGCCACCGCGTTCGAATGGCCTCCGCCATCGCCGGCCTCGGCCGCCACTCCGTAAACGGATGCCAAACGCAAATTAAGAGTTTTGTGGCTGCAGGTGTTGTGCGGCTCATGATCAGGCTATGAAATGATGCGCAAATCCGTGCCTGTCATATCCGCAGGCCGCGGCTGCCCCAGCGCGCTCAGCATCGTCGGCGCAATGTCCCTGAGCGATCCGCCGGCCTTCAAGCGCAGCTTGTCATCATCACTCACCAGAATAAGGGGCACCGGATTTGTCGTGTGGTAGGTGTGCGGGCCGCCGGTCACCGGATCGATCATGGTCTCCGCATTCCCGTGGTCCGCGGTGACAATCCACAATCCCCCGTGCGGCTTCAGGGCCTGATAAATCCGCGCCAGCCCCGTGTCCACCGCTTCCACGGCTTTGATCGCCGCTTCCAATTTTCCCGAGTGCCCCACCATGTCGGCGTTCGCATAATTCATGATGATGGCGTCGAACTCGCCCATCTCGATCGCTTTCACCACCGTGTCTGTAATTCCCACCGCGGACATTTCTGGCTTCAAGTCGTAGGTCGCTACCTTCGGCGACGGCACCAGAATCCGCTCTTCTCCAGCGAAGGGTTTCTCCACACCGCCGTTGAAAAAATAGGTCACGTGGGCGTACTTTTCCGTCTCCGCCGTGCGCAAATTCTTGTATTGCAGCTCTGCAAACACCTGCGCCAGGATATGCTCCAGTTTTTCCGGCGCGATCACGTATTTCAGCCATGGCCAATTCTTGTCGTACTGCGTCATCGCCACGTAAAACAGATTCTTCGGCCGCTTCGGGTCAACAAACTTGTCGAAGTCCGGGGCCGCCAGCGCGCACGTCATTTGCCGCGCGCGGTCCGCCCGGAAGTTGAAAAAGATCAGGGCGTCATCGTCGCGGATCAGCCCCACAGGCGTGGCAGAAGCTCCGCTTCCCTTCGTCACTACAATCGGCTTGATAAATTCATCCGTCACGCCCGCTTCATAACTCCGCTGCAGCGCCGCGATGGGATCATCCGTCCGTGTTTCCGCTTCGCCATGAACCAGCGCCCGATAGGCCAGCTCCACGCGCTCCCAGCGGTTGTCGCGGTCCATCGCATAGTAGCGCCCGACGAGCGTCGCGATCTCGCCGACACCCAGTTCGCGGATCTTCTGCAGCAACTGGCGCACGTAATCCCGACCGCTGTTTGGCGGCGTGTCGCGCCCGTCCATAAAACAGTGCACAAACACTTTTTCCGCTTTTTGCTGCTTGGCCATCTCCAGCAGCGCAAACAAATGCTGTATGTGCGAGTGCACGCCGCCGTCGCTCAGCAATCCCGCAAAATGCAGTTGCCGAGTCCGCCCGCGCTCCATCGCCTGTTGAAACAGCGGCACGTTATGCAATTGCCTGTTGGCGATCAGCAGGTCGATCCGGGTAATGTCCATGTGCACGATCCGCCCCGCGCCCATGTTCATGTGCCCCACTTCGCTGTTGCCCATCTGCCCTTCCGGCAAACCGACAAATGGCCCAGAAGTGTGAATCAAGGTATTGGGGAATTTCCGGATCAGCCCGTCGTATGCCGGCTTCCGCGCCAGCGCGATCGCATTGCCCTTGGCCTCCGCGCGGAATCCCCATCCATCAAGCACCGTCAGCACAATTGGTTTCGGTCGTTTTTTCATAGCGCGTCAGAATACATGGATTTATTGGACGAATCACTTTGTTTCCGCCACGATAGCCAAGGGTGTGTTCTATGGCCGACAAGAGCGATCCACGTCTCGCGTATGCCCGGCAGATTGGCGCCGTCGTCCTGGACTACGGCGAAGTCCTCTGCTCCCGCCCTTCCCCTGACGCTCTCGCCGGCATGGCGGGTATGTTCGGCATTGACGCGGAAAAGTTTCTGGCCATCTATCGTTCCTCGCGCAATCCTTACGATCGAGGCGATCTCACTGCAGATGCCTATTGGGCCGAGCTTGCGCGACGGGCGGGCGTCACTATCGATTCCCAGGACATTGAAAAACTCCGCCGATTGGATGTGCAGATGTGGAGCAACATCAATCAGGAAATGACAGAATGGCTCGCGCGCATCCACTCGGGTGGCTTTCGAACAGCCATTCTTTCCAACATGCAAACGGATATGGCGGCTCACGCCAGGAGAAAGTTCGATTGGCTACGCTACATTGACCATCAGGTCTTCTCGTGTGAAGTGCGTTCCATCAAGCCCGACCCGGCCATCTATCAGCATGCTCTTGCCCAATTGGATGCTCCGCAGACCGAAGTGCTCTTTGTGGACGACCGAGAGGAAAATATTCAGGCCGCCCGGGCCCTGGGCATCTGCGGGATTCTCTTTGAATCCGTCGCGAAATTTAGAAAAGATTTGGAAGAACTTGGTTTCCCGATTCTCCCCGTATCCGGCTCCGCCGGTCAGCGCTCGCCGGAATGAGCATCGTCCCAGCTGTCCTTTGGTCCAGTTAAGTCATTCATCGCCACGCGCATTGGGCAATCAGCGGTGAATTTGCCACGTCTATCATGGAACTATCGGCGGAGGTGCCCATGACTCTTCCCATCGACTGTGATCTCCTCGGTTTTCTCTGGACCACCGCAAAAGTGGTTCTCGGAAGCAAGCCCCAGTTGCGAAAGAATACGCGCCCCATCCCCCTCCGCTACCAAAGGGAAGTGGTCACCGACTCGTCCTTGTCCGAAGCACAGAAACAATATCTTGTGCCATTGGATGCGCGACTCGAAGCATTGAATTACCGCCCCATGTGCACCTACCGAGTTGCGAATTACGGAGCGAATTTGATTCGCGAGTATTCCAATTTCGCCGACCCCGCTGCCTGCACGCTAACCATCGTGGAGGTACAAACCAACGTCAAGGGCGTCAAGGGCTTGAAAAAACAGCCACGTGGTCAATTTCACGACGCGCTTTTCAGGCGGAAAGTGGCTCACCACCCGCAACATGGAGCTCAAGACGGTAATGGACACGCCTGACTACCGCATCGTTCAGGAGTGCCCGCAGGTCACGGATCTCGCGCACTTGAAGAAAAAGCATGAGGCACGCTCCGCTTCCATGGGAACTCCGGTTTCACCGCCGCGCGACGTCGAAAGTCTCTTTGCGGAAGGCCAGATAGACCACGAGCGCTTTTCCGCTTATCAGGTGCAGCGCGGGATCCTGCGGCTGAATCCTCCGGGAGATGCGTACCTGGCCACGGACAAAGCTTTCAACCGCGGGATTCGCAATTTCTTCAATCCCTTCGCGCAGCGCATCTCGCTTAGGAATGTTCTTTTCTGCCGCTGTTCGGCATATTGAAGCTTGCGCCGGCAATGGCAGAGAGGCTCGGTCCATCCCCGGCCATAGGCATCAGCCCGTCCGCGCTGGAGATTGCGGCCTGTTACGCTTTGGCGGGAATCATTCTGGGTTTCGTCGGCGAGGCGCAATCCTACGTCTGGGTGATGCTCATCACGTATGTTCCCGCGCATGTGCTTGGCGGAGCGACCCTGGGCTGGTTTCCCTACAGTACCTTGGCCTTCGGGATCAGTTATCTCGTGTGCCAGGCCAAGCGCAGGCGGCGGCTTGTTCTGCAATCGTAGAAACTTGAGGTCTTCGGGCTTGACTTGATTCGACGAGCCACGGAATCAAGAGGGGAATTCGTGCAGAGCCGCGAGCAGCCGATCCACTTCTTCGGCGGTGTTGTAATGCACTAGCCCGACCCGCAAGACGCCGCCGTGCTGTTCCACTCCCAGACGCTCGGACAGGTTGCGCGCATAGAAGTTTCCGTCCCAGGTGAAAATCCCGCGGTCTCCCAGGAATGCCGCAATCTTCGTCGGATTGTGGTCGCTCAGCCGGAACGATAAAGTCGAGCAGCGCTCGTCAAATCGTTTTGCGTCAGTGATGCCGAAGATGCGCATCCCCGGAATCGCCTGCAATCCGGCGATCAGCCGCGTGAGCAGACCGGTTTCATACTGATGCGTCGCGCGGTACGCGGCCTGCAACGCCTCGCGGCGGTTCTTTGCCGTCGAATCGCAGTGCCGGCCCAGCTCCGCAATATAATCGACTGCCGCGGCAATTCCTGCGATCAATTCCTGCACTTGCGTACCCGTCTCCCAGCTTTCGGGAGAAACATCCGTCGCCGGCCGCACCTTGTACGGTTTGAATCTCTCCAGCTGTTCGCGCTTTCCGCACAGCGTTCCCATGTGCGGCCCGAAGAATTTGTACGGCGAGCATGCCAGGAAATCACAATCCAGCGCCCTCACGTCGATCAGCCCGTGCGGCGCGAAGTGCACTGCGTCAATGAACATCAGCGCTCCAGCCGCGTGCGCTAGCTTGGTAATCTCCGCGACGGGATTGATGGTCCCCACAATGTTGGAGGCATACCCGACGGCCACGAGCCTCGTCTTCGCCGTAATCTTCCTGCTCAGGTCATCCAGGTCCAGCGTGCAATCACTCTCGCGAATATCCACTTGCCGGATCACCACACCTTTTTCTTCGAGCGCACGCCACGGCGCGACGTTGGCATCATGGTCCAGCGTGGTGATCACCATTTCATCGCCCGGTTTCATCTCGCGCCCGATCGCTCGCGCCAGCGCGAACGTGATCGTCGTCATGTTCTGCCCGAAGATCACCTCATTCGAATCACAGTTGAAAAAATCCGCCATCGCCGAACGCGCCAAACGAATTATTTCATCCGTTCGCCGGCTCGTGAGAAACGCGCCATACGTATTCGCGTTCGCAGTCAGGAAATAATTCTGCACCGCGTCCATCACCTGCTTTGGCACCTGCGTACCCGCAGGCCCATCCAAAAACGCCGCTGGCTGCCCGTTGACCTGCAATTTCAGCGAAGGAAACTGCTGCCTCACCCAGGTGATGTCGAATGCTTCATTCCCGGTCCCCTGCATTACTGGTGTGCTCATCTTTTTTGTGGGCCACCACAACGTGGCGGCATTCTCCGAGCTGCCAGTTTCTCATACGATTCGCCGCCGTTGTAGTGGCGCAGCATGCCGCGCCACTACAAGCGTGATTCCAACCGGGGCCAATTCTCTTGTGTTGAAGGCGCACGCAAGGTCCAAAATGGAAGCACATTTTTTGGTGACACGGCAGTCCGGAGTCCCCGCTCTCTACCGGGCGTGATAGCATGTTTGAAGTCGTTCCTCACTCATGCCGTTTTGGCGCCGGCTACAAATCAAATGAGCGACCACCAATCGGTCGGCTCCGCGCCACGTTTTTCAATGAGGTGAATCGTGCCAGAAATCACCCCGCCGACCGAGCGCACGCGCGTCTTGCGCGAATCGCATCGCGGCGTCTACGACCGCGAAACAATCGACAAAATTCTCGACGAAGGATTCGTCTGCCACGTCGGTTTCTCCGTCGATGGCCAGCCCTTCGTGATACCCACGCTCTACGCGCGCGTCGGCGACGCGATTTATTTTCACGGCTCCGCTGCGAGCCGCATGCTGCGAAATGTTGGCGAAGGACTTTCCGTCTGCGTCACGGTAACTCTTACTGACGGATTCGTTCTGGCCCGTTCCGTCTTCAACCACTCCATGAACTACCGCTCCGTCGTCGCGCTCGGAAAAGCCATTCTCGTTGACGCGGCGGAAGAAAAACTCGAAGCATTGCATGCCTTCACCGAAAAAATTCTTGCCGGCCGCTGGAATGATGCGCGCCCGCCCAACGAAAAAGAATTGAAAGCCACGAGCATTCTGCGCCTGCCGCTCACGGAAGTTTCGGCAAAAATAAGAGTCGGCCCCCCGGAGGACGACGCTCCGGATTACGCACTGCCGGTGTGGGCCGGCGTGATTCCACTTTCCCTCACACCAGGCGTGCCGATCCGCGATGAGCGCTGCGATTCTGCGATTCCTACGCCCGCCTACGCGATGCCGTACAAGCGGTGAGCCATGGCTGACTTTACTTGCGCACCCATCAAACCTATCGCCACAATTGCCTCGCTTGAGGCGTTGGATATTCGCGTCGGCACTATAGAGCGTGTGGAAAATGTCCCGCATTCCGAAAAACTCGTGAAGCTGACGGTGAATTTTGGCAATCATTCACGGACGATTCTCGCCGGCATCAACAAGGAGCGCGAAAATCCGCGCGAGATCGAGGGACGCCAAGCGCTCTTCGTGGTAAATGTGGAGCCGCGCAAAATGGCCGGCGTCATTTCCGAAGGCATGCTATTTGATATCGGGTACGCGGACGGCGTCACACCGGTACTTTCTGTTCCGGAGCGACCCGTTCCGAACGGCACTCGCGCCGGCTAGTCTCTACGCCGGTCCGTGTTCGAGAAAACTTCATTTCCCTCCTGAGAGCTTTTGAGCGGCGGAAGAGATGAGCGCGGCTTCATCCTGCAGCACGCGCGAAACGACAACGATTCCTTCGTCGGCTAGTTTCCACTTTTTGAGTTCAATGGCTTCGCGGACAGCGGGTACCGTCTTCACCCCATAGCCGGTGTAAAAACCTGGAGCATAAAGTTGGTGCTTGAACCACGGCCGGTTGGAAAGCCCTTCGGCGGTGGTCAGTTTACGCTCGCTCTCGATGAGCATTTTGTTGACTTCGGCGAGCGACGCGGAAGCCAGCGCCGCGCCACTGTTGGCGCTGGCTTGTTCCAGCGCCTTGCGGTATTCGGCGGCACTGCGAGTGAGCTCATCCACGGCATTCTCGAAGGGCGCGAAATTCAGGTGCGGCGGGACCGCTTCCGTGGAGGGCGGCACCAGCGGCCGCTTGGGGTCATTGGTGGCCTTGAAAACGCCTTCTTCGATTTCCTTGTTGCGTTCGCGAATGTCGTCCTGCATTTTTTGTGCAAGAGTTTTCAGCTCCTTCAAGTAGGTCTGCACGGTGTCCGCAAAATCGCCGAACTCGAAAGGAAGCAAATCCGCGTCCGCCAGGCGCATCATGGCCGTGCCGCCGGTCTGCGCCAGCGCGCGGCCGTACACGAAGTCTGTGTCGCTGAAGTGCGTGTACCAGTAGAAGTCATCGTAAATGGAGTGGTAGATGCCGCCGCCATCTTCCCCGCCGAATCCGATATTGAGCGAAGCCACGCCATCGTGCTGGAGAAACGCGGTGTAGTCCGAACCGGAGCCAAGCGCGGGGATGCGCAGATCGGCGCGCTTGCGAATTTCTTCGCGCTGCTCCGGTGTCTTGGCATTGGAAATTTCCCGGAGTTGCTGGCGCTTCCACGCAGAAAGTTTTGTTTCCGGGTCGGATATTTCGCGCGCGATATCGTTGCTGAATTTTTCAAGCGTGTGCGACCCTTCGACGCCGAGATAACCGCGGCCATTGCCGTCGGAATTGATGTACGCGACGCCGTGCGCGCGCAATTCGCCATAGTGCTGCTCGGCCCATTCGGTCGAGCCCAGCAGTCCGGGCTCTTCTCCGTCCCACGCGCAATAAATGATGGTGCGCTTGGGCTTCCAGCCGGACTTGACTAGCTCGCCGAGAGCCCGCGCTTCTTCCAGGATGGCAACCTGTCCCGAGATGGGATCCTCCGCGCCGTTCACCCACCCGTCGTGGTGGTTGCCGCGAATCACCCATTCATCCGGAAAAGTTGAACCCTGAATTTTTGCGATCACGTCGTACAGCGGTTTAATATCCCAGTTCGATTTCACTCTGAGGTGAACTTTTGCGGGGCCGGGGCCGACGTGATAGGTGATGCCGAGGGCGCCGCGCCATCCTTCCGGAACCACTCGGCCGGTCAGCGCGGCAAGCAGCGGCTGCGCGTCGGCATAGGATATCGGCAACACAGGAATCTTGGTGATCGTAGGAGCTTCTTCCACTTTCAGCCGCTTGGCGTCTTTCGTGGCTCCAACACCCGGCGTGAGGGGATCACCGGGATAGAAGGGCATGTCCGCGACGCTGCCGCGCTGCACTCCATCCGGCGGGCGATAGGCCCCAGCAGGGAATGTCTCGCCCTGGACAAATCCGTCCTCATGGGGGTCGGAGTAAATCAGGCAGCCAATGGCGCCGTGTTCGGCTGCAACCTTGGGCTTGATACCGCGCCAGGAGTGGTAGTAGCGCGCGATGACGATCTTCCCTTGTACGGAAATACCCAAGCGCTCGAGCTCCTCGTAGTCCTCGGGGATTCCGTAGTTGACGTAGACGAGAGGAGCGGTCACGTCGCCGTCGATCGAGTAGGCGTTATAAGTGGGAAGCTGTTCGGATTGCTGGTTCGAGGTGGGATCCTGCGGAAGCGCCGGTTCCTGAAGTTTGGCGACAAACTTCGGGCCGCCTTCGACAAGCTCAACAACGCGTTCTTTGGGGGTCGGAAAGAGAACGTCAAACTGTTCGATGTGGGTATCGAGACCGAACTCCTTGAATTTTGCGGCGATCCATTCGGCGTTGTCCTTGTCAGCGGGTGAGCCGACGTGGTGCGGGCGCGCCGAGAGTTTTTGCATGTAAGCGCGGAGATTGTCCGGGCTGGGAATGGCGCGAAGCTTCTCTTCCCACTGGCGCTCGGTGCGGGAAGATTCGGCGGAGTAGCCGAAGAGAGGCTGCTCGTCGGCGGCGACGTGATTGCCGACGGGAGCAAGCGAGATGCCCACAAAGAGAATGGATGCAATTGCGGCGGTGCGATTCATTTCCCCCCCAGAACGAAGGGGGTATTCTGCCTGAAGACGGAGAGATTGGAAACGAGGGAATCCAAGTTAACCATAACACTCTGCCAGGCAACATTTTCAGGCGAGGATTTTGCACATGAGGATGTAATGGCAGGGAACTTTAGCAGGAACATCGGGAGAAAAGGGAGCGGCGCCGGTTTCGAGGTAGCCGAGGTGACGATAAAAAGATGGAAGAGGCGTGCGCGCACTGACGACGCGAAGGTCGATGGTAACGCAGCCGGCCTGGCGAAAGAAATCCTCCGCAGCAGCCATTAACTTGCGGCCCAGGCCCCTACCCTGGCGCCGCGGTTCGACCCCGAGCAAACCCAAGTAGCCGCGATCGCCGCGAAGCTCGACGTAGACGCATCCGGTGAGTCCCGCGGCATTTTCCGCCAACAAGAATTTCCCTTTTTCCAAGTAGGCGCGGACGCCGTCGGGATTGATGCGGTCGCCCTCGATGAAGGGTTGCTCGACGCGGAACGCAGCGTTAATCAAACGGGCGAGGGCTTCGACATCAGCGAGAACCGCGGTACGGAGGCGCAAGCGGTTCGCTCGAGAAGTTGATTTTGCGGATTCCTTCATACCGGCAACTGCAGTTTAACCCGTTGTCGGACTCAGGTTGACTCGATGCCACACTCGGCGCCGAAATTCGTAAGACGCGGCCCTGCCTGGTGCTGACGACGAACATCGTAAACCAGCATCGCCGGACCGTGGTCGTAATCCCGCTCTCAAGTGCTCCCGCCGGCAGTCCTCCGCTCTTGGTGGCGCTGAGCTGTGAAGGCCGGACCGCCGTCGCTGTCGTGGACCAGCTACGCGCGGTGACAAGAGAGCGTTTCCTCAGGAGAATTGAGAGTATCAGCGCGCAACCACGGAGCGCCGTAGAAGACGGGTTGCGCGCGATCCTGGAATTATGATTGCGGCTTACAGAAGTTCTTGACCGAGAGCCCCTCACTGGCTGAGCGCGGCTTTGCCATTGAAACGGGCGGCGGAGCCGAGTTCCTCTTCAATGCGAAGAAGCTGGTTGTACTTAGCAGTGCGGTCGGTGCGGCTGGCGGAGCCGGTCTTGATCTGCCCGGCGGCAGTGGCGACGGCGAGATCGGCGATGAAGGTGTCCTCGGTTTCGCCGGAGCGGTGAGAAATGATGGAGTTGTACCCGGCTTTGCGGGCCAGCTCGATAGCGTCGATGGTTTCCGTGACGCTGCCAATCTGGTTCAGCTTGATGAGAATGGCGTTGGCGACGCCTTCGTTGATGCCGCGGGAAAGACGCGCGGTGTTGGTGACGAAGAGGTCGTCGCCGACAAGCTGGATTTTCTTTTTGGATGACTTGCTGCCGATGCTTCGCGTCAGGGACTTCCAGCCCGCCCAATCGTCTTCCGCCATGCCGTCTTCGATGGAAACGATGGGATATTTCTCCACCCAGCCCATCCAGTACGCGGCCATTTGCGCGGAAGTGTGGGTGGATTTGTCCGATTTCGTGAAAACGTAATTGCCGTTGGCCTTATCGTAGAACTCGCTGGAGGCGGGGTCGAGCGCGATGCTCACTTGCCCGCCGTGCTTGTATCCGGCGGCGGCGATGGCTTCCAGCACGATTTGGATGGCTTCTTCGTTCGATTTGCAGCTTGGAGCAAAACCGCCTTCGTCGCCGACGGCCGTTGAGTAGCCATGCTTCTTCAGTGCGGTCTTCAGCGCGTGGAAGATTTCCACTCCCCAGCGCAAGGCTTCCGAAAAACTCGGCGCGCCCACGGGCATAACCATGAATTCCTGAAAGTCCACTGAGCTGTCGGCATGCGCCCCGCCATTGAGAATGTTCATCATCGGGCAGGGAAGGAGATTCGCGGACGGATCCGTGGAATAACGCGAAAGATATTTGTAGAGCGGCTGCTTGAGGGCGATGGCCGCGGCGCGCGCGACGGCCATGGAGACGGCGAGGATGGCGTTGGCACCGAGGCGGGACTTGGTGGGCGTGCCATCGAGGGAAATCATTTTGTGATCGACGGCGCGCTGGTCGGCGGCGTCGAGACCGGCGATCGATTTGGCGATTTCGTTGTTGACGTTGGCGACGGCCTTGAGCACGCCCTTGCCGAGATATCTCGATTTGTCACCGTCGCGGAGCTCGAGGGCTTCGTGCTCGCCGGTGGAAGCTCCCGAGGGGACGGCGGCACGGCCAAGCGCTCCGCCATCGAGGATCACATCGGCTTCGACCGTGGGATTGCCGCGGGAATCGATGACCTGGCGGGCGTGGACTCTGGCGATCTTGGTGGACATGGTTGTCTGTTCTCCTGAGTAGATGCGAATCGATGATTTTACAGAAGAATGTCACGGAGTCACAGCGGCACGGAGAAATGAATCAATTCTCGAGGAGAATGGCGGGACAGCCCGTTCTAAGCCGATTCGGGTTCTTCGATCAGGGATTCCTGGCGGACGACGATGACGATACCGGAATCGGTGACGTGAAAGCGGCGCTTGTCGGCTTCGAGGTCGTAGCCGATCTCGGTGCGCTCGGGAAGGCTGACGTGGCGGTCGATGATGGCGCGGCGGATGCGCGAGTGGCGGCCCACGTTCACGTGGTTGTAGATGATAGAATCCAAGACATCGCAGTAACTGTTGACGCGGACGTTGTTGCCGATGACGGATTTTTGAACGCGGCCGCCGGAGATGACGGAGCCTCCGGCGACGATGGAATCGAGAGCGACGCCCATGCGCTCGGGATCGGCAAAGACAAACTTGGCTGGCGGATACTGGTGCTGCCAGGTACGGAGCGGCCAGTGCTCGTCATAAAGATTGAAGACTGGAGAGACGCTAACGAGGTCCATGTTGGCTTCGTAATAGGCGTCGAGAGTGCCGACGTCGCGCCAGTAGAGGGCGTCCTTGGCGTTTTCATCGACGAAG
>Ga0137398_10000274_pt1 | contig 17156 bp, 15 predicted proteins | sample czorhiz216metaG_FD_106659 | JGI IMG/M metagenome (GOLD analysis project Ga0137398, IMG submission 106659) | Vadose zone soil microbial communities from Angelo Coast Range Reserve, California, USA - czorhiz2.16 metaG | ecosystem: Environmental > Terrestrial > Soil > Vadose zone | place: USA...
AGCTACGAGGACCGGTAGAAGCTTAGGCGCCCGCATGAAGCAAAAGCCGTAGGCAACACCGATCGCGCCACCCATGAAAACCAAGAAAACGATGTGTGCGATCCGGCCGGGCCTCGGATTGGCCAAGTCGAGTAAGAATCCGACCCCGGAAAACGTGAAAAAGACGGCGTACAAGAATTGCAACCGTGCTTCCCACGGCATTCTGTCCCAAATTCTTCCCGAGCTTGCGAAATAAGTGAGGCGCATGCTCAGCGCATAATAGAAGAACAAGGGGCTCAACAGAAGGCCGAATGAGTCGTGTGGCCTTCTCACTGGGATTCTCTTCTATGGAACCCAAAAGACCGAGCTTCGACCAATCGCGTCCCACGTTCGTCATGGCGATGCACGCAGGCTTCCTGTGAATCCAGTAATCGGCCAATTTCCGGATTGCCGACCATCCGCCCAGTATCCGCCGGTTCTGGAGTTGTGAGTGTAACGGGGACATATCGACTAGCATCTCGGTACCGTCAGGTCAGCCGTTAGTGTCAGCCACTCCGATGGCTCCAAGAGAAGCGCTAGTGCTGCGAGCACTGCAAGGCCAAGTCCGAATGCATCCATGCGTCTGATTTGTTCTGTCCACCACCGCAACATTCTTATGAAAAGGTGTTTCTGTTGTCAGGGTGTGCCGAAGGTTTTGTTCCACTTCGCGCGGACTGTGCGAAGGAGTGACGGATAGACGACCAGTTTGCGGAACGGGTCGATCAGGGCCATGTAGATCGGCGTGAAGCGACTGACGCTGCGCACGTAAACGCCGAAATAGAAGTGGTACGCATTTGCCGTTTCGACAAGGGCGCTCAGCGCTGCGGCGTGGGCGGTACAGTTGATCAGCTCAAGGAGCTGCTCGTTTTCGAAGCGGTACACGACGCGGAAGAGTCCCTCGCGCGCGCCCGCCGGCGCGAGGGACTTCGAGCCATCGGCAGTTGTCATACGCGTTGCGAAGGATTCCCAGGCGGTTGCGGCCGGCTCGTGATCCCAGCCAAGCAGCCCACCAACGAAGAGACGGATGTTCAGGAGCGAGCGCACGAGCGGCGGGGGTGGGCAGAGACAGGCGCTTGTCGTCCGCAAGAACTCATCCAGCGTGATGCCGGAGCGCGCCCGCGGCAGATCGACGGCCCACACATCATGAAGCGGCACGCCAGCAAGAAAGTCGTGAACCCGCAGCGGCAGCCGTTCGAACTCTTGTGTCGAGATCTGGGGCATTGGGCCTCCTTCGTAGCATCGATTCGTCCCGAATAAACGGACAAAACGCAAGCAGTGGATGAATCCAGCACCACTTTCGGATTGTCGAAACTCGTCCAGAATGCCGCTAGGCAGACCGCCTCAGGCTTGCATAGGACGGTTCTCAAGAACTCCGTTGTAATGGCAGGGCCAATACCCAGACAATCACTGGCCCCATATTGGGGAGCGCAGCCACCTGCAATGCTAAGACGGGGCAAATTCGCGCTCTGCCACAATCACTTCCGCCATAAGCCCAATCCACTCGCCATCACCCGGAAGGCGAAAGGCCTAACCCTGCCGACGTTCCTCAGTCTCAATGACTGCAGACCTGAATTGCGCAAGAAGCGTCGCTTCGCGATTCGCGCCATTCTACAGTCGTCGGAGAGCAAGCCATGGGGGTGTTATCGAAACGATGGTTCACGGCCGGCTGGCGGGGGGAACGACCCCGTTCATCCGGAGGTATTCGACAATCTGTCCATAGTGGTCACAAGCATGCATCAATGCCTCCACTACCAGGGCTGAGCGAGTCACTTCACCCTTTTTCAGGGGCGAGATGGGCGAGGGATTCGCCGACGTGTTCGTCTGGCCGATCGATTCGATGGCTTTGGACAAATGCGCGAATGAACCATTCAGGTAATTGAGTATTTCGGATTTGGTTCTTACTGATTCAGGCCCGACTTCGTCGCCCGCATCTGCCGGCGGCTCCTCTCCCAAGGCTGCTGCAGCCAGAATGTGGTTGGTCGCGGACAGGTGTTTAACCATTTGACCAAACGTACGCACGCCCTTGAATTCCATCAGTCGGCGCAAACCCGAACTTGTCGGCGGGCATGGCATCCACAGCAGGTATGATCACTTTCTCAGCGAGGTTCAACAGGGATTGCAGTGCGCGCTTTTCCCGGGCATCCTTTGTGTCAACGACCTGTTGGCCAGCCTGCGCTAAAAGGTTACCTGCAGCTAACCACACCACCAATACCGTTATCCACTTCATTTTCCGCACCAGTCGCTTCTCCTTTGGGGGGCAAAATCTGAGGTCTTCGGCCCCTGTTCATCACGCTACAACTTAACGCTACAACTTAAAGTGGACTTTAAGTCAAGGAGCATTTTGGAAAGAATTCGTCAGTGGGAGTCGATTCCGAGCGAGCGGTAAGGCGAGCGTTAGAATGACACATGGCTCAATTAACCATTTCGCAGGTGGCACGGCAGATTCGACTTCGGTCCTCGGCGATTCGCTATTATGAGCGGATTGGCCTGCTTCCTCCGGCACAACGGCTCAGTGGGCAGAGGCGTTATGATCCCACGGTGCTTTACCGCCTGGCAATCATCCAGCGTGCGCGCCAACTCGGTTTTACATTGACTGAAATCCGACACTTGTTCTTTGGTTTCCGCGACATCACGCGCGCTTCGGAACGCTGGCGAACGCTCTCCCAAAGAAAGCTTGCGGAGTTGGATCATCTGATGGATGGAATAAAAGCGGTGCGAGGCGTGCTCAAAAAATTGATGGCGAAGTGCCGATGCGAGACCTTGGATCAATGTGGCAAGGGCATATTTCAGACCATGAACAGAGAGGTAGTAGCTCGGCCCCTCCCTGCAAGTCATCGACATCGGGAAAAACATCCGACGAGTTTGCGAACCTGACGCAGGTCTGCGCTCTAAGAATTGTCTTTTGGAATATCGCCTCTTGCTGCGATGTCCGCGATTGATTATCGAATGACAAACCCGAAGCAAGCGAACGACTTCTTGTTTTGCCGACTCACCAGGAATCCTCGTACGCTATCCGCTCCAGGGGGCAAGCCCAAGGGCACGTTCATAGGCAGCACGGGTGTGAACCGGCTCGCCGTGTGAGACGATGACGTGCTCGAACGGAAGCTCTAGCAACTCGCGCAACGCGGGCAACGCTCGCTGCTTATGACTGGGCGACGCCCAAACCCGCAGTTCGCCTCCCGGCGCCGTCAGCGCATCGGCGAAAACGAGGGCGCGCTGCTCGGGCAGCCACAACGGCGTCTCGTTGCGGCCCCGCCCGTCGTAGAGAGCGACGAGGCCTCCCGGTAGCTGGCTGCCGGGCTCGATAAACTCCAGCTCGGTCTCCGGGATGTCTTCGCGAAAGAAGAGTCGCGGGCCGAACGCGCGGCTACGATAGCGGCGCACAAACAAATCCACGTGCCGAACGTGATCCGGCTTGAGAACGACCACTGCGGTCGGCGAGCGCGCGTCGAGCCGCGCCCACACCTCGGCCGCATCGGCGGGCGGGGTTAGCGGATCCAGAACCAGTGTCTCGCCCCGCGACTCGACACAGGTTGATGACACCAGCGGCTCCCAACCCTGGCGGGGCTTCCAACGAGGATGTTCGAGACGCCATATCCACAGGCCCGGTGCTACATCCCGAAGCTCCACCTGAAACTGTGGGTCCTGCTTCATCTGGCATGCCTCCTCCAGGCACGTGCACAAGCCATGCGTCCTGTCACACGGTATTTTACGTCGAACCCCGCCGAGACCCGAGCCCGGCTCGCACACCCGCAGATATTGCTCGATCAACTGAACGAGGCGAGGGAGCGCGTGATGGAGACTTAATTTCCCCATGCACGACAGTGTGAAACGCGAAGTTCTTCGGTTTTTCAGTCTTAGGTCTTAAGGGGGTTTCGGGTCTCCAGTTCAGGCCGCTACGCCGAGCTGCTTTGCCACTTCGGCCAGTCGTTCATAGGATCGCAGGCGATCGGCATGCTCGTAAGTGTCGGTCACCACGATTACCTCATCGGCCGCTGTTTCAGACACCAGCTTTTCCAGGCCCGCCTTGACCGTCGTGTCCGATCCCACGATCGCGGCGCTCAGTTTGGTCTCCACCGCGGCCCGTTCAAAATCATCCCATAACTCCTCCATCGAATCGACCGGCGGCAACAATTCCACGGGCTGGTTGCGGATCAGTCGCAGGAATCGTTGCTGGGGAGTTGTAAACAAGCGGCGCGCCGCGGCATCGGTCTCCGCCGCAATCACCTGCACCGCCACCATCAAGTAGGGTCTGCGCAACACGTCGCTCGGGCGGAAACGCTCGCGGTACAGGCGCGCGGCCGCGCCCAGATACTCCGGGGCGAAGTGCGCCGCAAAAGCGAACGGTAGGCCCAGCGTCCCAGCCAGTTGTGCGCTGAAGCCGCTCGAACCCAGAAGGGTGATCGGGACCTTGCTTCCTTGTCCCGGAATCGCTTTCACCGCTTGCCCGGGCTTTGGTGGCCCGAGGTAGGTGCGCAACTCTTCCAGCAACGCAGGAAACTCATCTCCGGTCTGATGCAAATCCCTCCGCAGCGCACGCATGGTTTGGAAGTCGCCCCCGGGAGCTCGCCCTAGGCCCAAATCGATTCGTCCGGGATAGAGCGCTTCGAGCGTTCCGAACTGCTCTGCCACTACCAGGGGAGCGTGGTTGGGCAACATGACACCGCCGCTGCCTACACGGATCGTGTTCGTGGCGGCCGCGACATGGCCGATCAACACAGGCGTCGCCGAGCACGCCAGCCCTTCGATCGAATGATGTTCTGCCATCCAGAAGCGGGTGTAGCCCAAACCCTCTACGTGCTGGGCTAAGTCCACCGATCGTGCAATGGCACTGCCTGCGGGCTCGCCGTTGTGCATCCCGACCAGATCCAGAACGGAAACTGTCAATCCCTTGGTCATGTTGTATTAGATCACTCAAGCGGGGCGAGCGATGCGAAAGCAACGCGGAATCACGGCGGGCAGACGCTCGCGGCGATCAAAATGACTCTGGGTTTGGTCCCTGGGGAAGCTGGGCAGATGAAATTCGCCGATCTCCTTTGGCCCTCCTTTCGGAAATCGCCTTTGCCGTCTGGCGCGGCGTACCTCGAACCCGGCTCTTTCCCGAATGTCTTTCAGCCGGACCACGTGTCCAGGGTGATTCTCAGCCCAAAGAACCTCTCATGCGGTAACATGTGTCGCACAAATCTTGCAACGTTGCCCAGTTGTAAGAGAGGGACCCGAGATACGCTGCCGCTCCCGGCTTTTGCCTCTCCCGCGCCGGTCGGCCGTCTGAAACTGTTAGGAAAGTAATTACTTCATGATGTAGTCATCCTGCCCCCGCCGCCGAAACCGTCTTGGGCTCAATAACGGAATCGATAGCGAAACTCAGCATAAACCTCTCGTGGCGCATTCCAGTGGAAACCGCCGAAAGTCTGGCTATTGTCGAGATCCACTCGACGATTGGCCACATTTAGGGCGTGCAACGATGCGGAGAATCGGTCGCCGAAATCCTTGCCGAGGGAGAGATCGAAAGCTGTGTGTTGCGGCAAATGGCCCCCTGGGTACGGCCGCCCGGGAAAGGCATTGCTGAACCCGGAGCCGTAGTAAACGTTTGTCGAGACATAGGCCCGCCAGGGAAGAACCACATCGCCACCGAGGTTGAGGGTATTGTGCTGATCGTGATCAAGAGGGAATAACGAACTTGGCGGCGAAAAGTTCGTCAGACCGCCCGTAATCGGTAGCGCACCCTCCGCGACTTGATTCGAATACGCCAGATGAAGCTGTGGACGATGAGCGATGCGGGGCGAGCCCAACGTGACTTCCCAACCGCGGACTAGGGCGCGGTCAATCGTGAGGGGAAAGCAAGCTCCGGATCCGATGCAGCCATGGTCGAAGAAATTATGAACATTAGTTTTGAAGTTGTCGATGTCAAGCGTCCATCCCCGATAAGGAATGGTTACACCAAACTGGTGCTCTTCATCGCGCTCACCGTGAAGCGCAACGAACCCGCAATTATTGGCGCTGCAGAACTGAAGTAAGGGGCCGGAGACAGTAATCAATGGCGGCGCCTGATAGTAGTGTCCGTAAAAAGCGCGCAGCGTCCACTCGAGACGCGGAATGTTTACAGCGGCGCCAAAACGAGGACTGATCGCGTTCTCGGTAACTCCGCCAGAAAAGTGGGTTGGGCGAATGCCAGCCGAAACAGTCAGCCACGAGAGAGGCTTGAATTTGTCATCCACAAAGTAAGCCTCCAGGCTGCCGGAGGGATGCTCAGCATCGGTAAACGGCAGATTCCCACTCCCGTCGTTGAAGATTGCGCCAAACAGCCCGTTGTCATGCTGGGAGAAGCTGTACAACCCCAGCTGAAGACTGTTTTTTGCGAAATTGGCATTGAAACTTATCTGGCCTCCGGCGTAGGTCGAAACGCGATGCTCGGTGGAAGCAATCGGCACATCGTTCGGCGAGCTGTCGTAGTTGGCGCTGTTGTAATGGTAGAAAGGCGAAATGGTCAGCAGTGTTTTCGAGCTGAAGGTGTGGACCCAGGAAAAGTTCACAAACGCGTCGCCCTCATGCTGACCATCCCGAAGCCCGATGCTTGGGTACTGCGCTGAGAAATCGTTTTCAGCAATGGGGGCGTTCTCGATATCGTTCGGGTGGGGATCGTAAGGAATTTGATAGTAGTCCTTGCGCAACGAGGTAATGAAGCGGAGTTGGTTGGACGGATTGATGTTGAAAATCAGAGAGCCAAAGCCTCCATACCCGTTGGCGGCATCGTGCACCACCTGCGGAACAGGCGTCTGCAAGCCCAGATCGTTTCGATCTCCGTTCACGCTGGCATAGTAGGCAAAGCGCTCGGTGTGACTCCCAAGGTTTAGCTGTGCATTCGTCTGGTAAAAGCTTCCTCCGCTGAGAAACAGCTCAGCTTGGTTGTTGCGTTCGAAACCGGTGCGAGGGACGATATTGAACACGCCATAAGTCCGGTCCCCAAATTCCGCGCTGTAGCTTCCGCGATTGACTTCCATGTAGTCAATGTCTTTGGGGTCAAGCTGCGGGCCGAGGGTGGATGCAATGTTGGTGTTCGGCACAGGAACGCCGTCCACCAGCCAGCTTGTCTGATGGCCGCCGCGAATGTGCAGTTGGTCGTGAGTGACATAGGAACCAGGAACAAAATCCGTGATCATAGCCAGGCTGTTGCTGCGCGATGCTCCCGGCGCGCGTCCGATGTCCTGGCGGTCAACCAGGGTGATAGGCGTGGCTGAATCAGTGGGCGCCACGACGGGTGCGCCGGAGACGTTTATGGTTTCTTTTGCTCCCGCCAGGTTCAACTGAAAGTGGATTACGGGCTCGGTGGAGGAGTTCACCACTACGCCCTGCGCTGCCTCAACAAATCCGGGACTGCTAACGCTGACAGTGTAGTCGCCGAGAGGCACGGCGTTGAAGGAAAACTCGCCGTTGGCATCAGTGTTGACGCTTTTGGTCGATGCGGACGATTTCGAGCGCAGCATCACCAGGGCACCTTGAATCGGACGGTGCTGGGGATCGTGAACGATGCCTCGAACCCATCCGAAGATGGTCGCGACGGCGACGGAACTCATGAGCACTACAACACTCGATCGCAGGACAATTCGGTGCATCGACTTGCTCCTACTCCGGCGCTTTGGACTCGAGGTCCAGCAATACCCGGCGATTCTGCCGAGGCACCTCAGCCGTGCGGACAGAATGCCGGAGGCGGTTCGCCAGAGACTGAGTTGCCGAGCGAGCAGCGAAGAAGCTGGCTCAGTTAGTCAGCCTGAATGGTGCCGGAGAAAATTCCCAGGGTCAGAGTTCGACAGCAGGAATTGGGGTGGTTCGTGAATTTCACAGTGGGCTGGAGCCAAAGCCGGGTGGGCCTCGTTGCCAATTGCAGGGGACGAGCGATGGCTCGAAAACGAGGCTATCGACCACCGCAACCAAGCTGGTCACTGGCCGCCGGAGTGTGGAGACTGCCGGGAGTTGTGGCTGCGCAATGTTGCTGCGCCTGGCTATCGGCGAACGATACGGACAATTGGAAGAATTGGCCCGAAGACCAGAAACGTCATCGGTCGAGATTCCCCACATGCCGGAGGTTCCCGACGTGCAGTGGTGCTTGCTGTTTCGACGACAACACGCGGAAGGGGCGGTTGCGGTGATTCCGAAGGCCAACGGAGCGAGGAAGCTCCAAACCGTTACGGAGAGCACGAAATGGGCGACGGTCCGCCGCATATCCTTGCACGCTAACACTTCACAGCCCTAGGTGACAAATGAACCACCTGCGCTGACGCGCGCAGGGCGGGTGGACGCTGCAGGGTGGACCACTTCTGTTCTCCTTCACTGCCCGGTATAGCTGATTCTCCAGATCGAGTTGGAACCATCGTCGCTCACCAGCAGTGCGCCGTCGGAAGCCACAGTGATGCCTACCGGCCGCCCCCAAACACTGCCATCCGGCAACACGAAGCCGGTGACGAAATCCTCGTATTCGCCGCTGGCGTGGCCGGTCTGATGCAAGGGCACGCGAATGACTTCATATCCCGCGCGCACCGACCTGTTCCACGAGCCGTGCTCGGAGGCGAAAATGTCGTCGCGATATTCCGCAGGAAATTGCTTGCCCTCGTAAAACGTGGGCTGCAGCGATGCGTTGTGCGCCTGCAGCAGCACGTCCGGTGCGATGACCTTGTCTTTCAGTTCGGGATGTTTGCCCTTTTGTCTGGGATCCTGATGCCCACCGATGTACCACCACGGCCACCCATAGAAGCCGCCTTCCTGGACGTGCGTAATGTAATCAGGCACCAGGTTGTCACCGAGCGCGTCGCGCTCGTTTACCGAACACCACAACTCGCCGCTTTGCGGATGGATTGCCAGCCCGCCACCCGCGTTGCGAATGCCATAGGCATACACCTTCATCCCCGAGCCCTCAGGATTGAATTCCAAAATGTCGGCGCGATTTTTCTCCTGGGGATTGCTATCGGTGTCGTCATCATTCGACTCCGAGCCTACGGAAACAAACATTTTTTTTCCATCCGGAGAAAATTCAATGGAGCGCGTCCAATGTCCCCCGGGAGCAGGCAAATCGGCGATATGCTCGGAGGGGCCGCTCGCCTTCAAATCGCCGTCACGGTAGGGAAAGCGTACAACTGCGTTGGTGTTGCCCACATAAATCCATTGAGGATCTTTTCCCGGGGGGTAAAAGGCGATTCCGTAAGGTCGCTTCAGTCCGCTGGCGAAGATCTGCATCTGCTCAGGCTTGCCGTCGGAAGTCAGGCCGCGAAAAACGCGAATGCGTCCGGCAGTGCTTTCCGCGAGGAAGATGTCGCCATTGGGAGCGGTCCGCAACAAACGCGGATTGTCCAGGCCAGTCGCATATTGCTCAACCTTGAAACCTGCAGGCGCGATGGGCCACACATTTGCCGGTCGCGCCACCACGTCGGGACCATTTTCCGCCGATTTCGTTGCGTAGGGTTCGGGAAGATCATTGACCGTGATCTTGCGCGTGGTTCCCGGTTGTTCGTATCGGAAATCAGCGAACGGCGGTTGGGGCAGTGGCGCCTTGAGGCTTGAGGCGGTCACGCCCGGAGCCGGCGGATGCCGGTTCATCGCGGCCTTCCTCAGTTCCGGCGACCGCACGAAGGTGACAATCTGCCAGCGCTGCTGCTCCGGCAAGAAAGCCCACGACGGCATACCATTTTTCTTGCTGCCTTTTGTGATGAACCAAAACACTTCGCCGGCAGGCACGAAATCTAGCTTGGCGTCAGCCAGCGAGGGCACATTGCCCGAACCCTGTCCATTCTTGCCATGACAAGAGAGGCAGTTGCGGGCATACAGCCGTCGTCCCGCTTCCATGGCTTGGGGTTGGCCTTCCACCGGATCCTTGAGCGCCTTGGCCGAGTCCGGCGCATTATGAAAATTCGTGTCTACGGCTGGAAGCGCGACCGCAAGAAGCACCACGATTGCCAGCGTCAGTCCGTGGAAGCAGGGGAATCGTCGCATGAGTATCCTCGCCATCAATATTTCTCGTTATAGAGTTGCATTACAGGAAGAAGTTGCGCTGTTTTTAAAGCTGCGGCTTGGTAATCGCCCCTTCCGACGCCGACAAGACCAGGGCAGCATATTTCGCGAACACGCCCGCAGGATAGCGTGGCTGCGGCGGTTTCCACGCGCTCATGCGCCGTCGAATCTCTTCATTGCTGATCTCGGCCTCCAGCTTGCGCTGGTTCACGTCGAACAGGATCATGTCGCCATCGCGCACCGCTGCGATCGGGCCGCCCAGCGCAGCTTCTGGCGACACATGCCCCGCCATGAGCCCATGCGTGGCGCCACTAAAGCGGCCGTCGGTCAAGAGCGCGACCGTCTCTCCCAATCCCTCTCCCACAATCGCCCCGGTCACACTGAGCATCTCCCGCATGCCCGGACCGCCCTTGGGGCCTTCATTACGGATCACCACGACGTCGCCCGCTCGAATCTTCTTGCCGGTCACCGCCGCCATAGCATCTTCTTCCGACTCGAACACCCGCGCGGGCCCGCGATGCTGCAATCGTTCATGGCCGCTGATCTTCGCCACAGAGCCCTCAGGTGCAATATTGCCTTTCAAAATCACGAGCCCGCCAGTCTTCTTCAGGGGTTTTTCCAATGGAGCAATGACTTCCTGCCCCGGAGTCTCAATCGCACTCTCGCTTTCCGCCGAAAGGCTGAGGCCGGTCACTGTGAGGGTCTTGGGGTGCAGATGCTTCCCCCGGAGCAGCCGCCGCGCGAGCAGCCGCACGCCACCTGCGCGGTGCATGTCGGTGGCCACAAAACGTCCGGAGGGCTTTAGGTCTGCCAACAGCGGAGTGCGCTCACTCACGGTTTGAAAATCATCAATCTGAAGCTCCACGCCCGCCTCGCGCGCAATCGCGAGTAGATGCAGCACCGCGTTGGTCGATCCACCCGTCGCAGCTACGGCTGCAATCGCGTTCTCCAATGCAGCGCGAGTGAGAATATCTCGCGGCCGAATTTCCCTTTGCAGCAGGTTCAGCACCACCTTGCCGCAATCGAACGCGACCTGATCCTTCTGCGCGTCCATGGCCGGCACACTATTGAATCCCATCGGCGACAAGCCGACCATCTCCATCACGGTAGACATCGTATTCGCCGTATATTGTCCGCCGCACGCACCTGCTCCCGGACATGCCACGTTCTCCAGCTCGTGCAACTCCTGGTCGGTAATCTTGCCCGCTGCGTTCGCGCCCACCGCTTCAAAAACATCCTGGATGGTCACATCTTTCCCACGATAACTTCCGGGCGCGATCGTTCCTCCATAAAGCACCAGCCCGGGAAGATTCATCCGTGCCAGCGCCATCGCCGCCGCCGGAATCGTCTTGTCGCATCCCACCACACACACCACGGCGTCAAACAGTTGTCCGCGACAGACCAGTTCAATCGAATCGGCAATCAACTCGCGGCTCACCAGCGACGCCCGCATTCCCTCTGTGCCCATGGTCTCGCCGTCGGAAATTGCAATGGTGTTGAACTCCATCCCAGTGCCGCCCGCCTCGCGGATTCCTTCCTTCACCTTGGCCGAGAGCCGCCGCAAATGAAAATTGCAAGGCATCGTCTCAATCCACGTATTGGCTACGCCGATCAGCGGCTTACGGAGGTCCGCGTCGGTAAAGCCAATGGCTTTAAACATGGCACGCGACGGGGCGCGGTCGCGCCCCTCAGTAATTTCACGGCTGCGATGCTTGAGGTCCATAGATGTAGGAAGATTACGAAGTTGAAGCCCACGCCGTCAAAGACTGCGCCGGGAAACATCGGGAAACAGCGACCAGCGTGGATGTACAACAGAAATAAAGCCAGGAAGTCCAAGCACCGGGAACGAAAACTTCGCACCCTCCGCGGCTGTTGTCAGCGACCTCTGCGATTCGGTCTTTCTAGGCCAGAGTACAGGAAAAAATCCGCAGAGGAATCCTAAGCCAGCGCCGCCCTCGCCGATTGCCCGTTAGCGCTCTCCGCCGTTGGCGGATGCGGCCCGGTCCACGTCGGCCCGCCATCGCCCTGCTCCTTGAGGGCCGCGCTCGAACCCACGTCGGTCACATCCACAATCGAATACCACTCGCGGCAAAGCTGGCCCATCTGCTTGGGATTCACCTCCAGCACCAGCGAGACGCTGTGATCGCGCTCCGCCGCCTGCGCCTGCACCGAAGGCAAATCAAGACCGCGCCGTGAAACCGCATTCAGAATACGCATCAACGTTCCCTGCGTATTGCGATAACGAATGTGAAAGACCTGCATAATCGTTCGCTCCCCGTGTAAGACTTGTCATTCCGAGCGGAGGGGCAGCCAGCCAAGCGAACTGCCACGCAGTCGAAAGCCTGCCCGCCCGCTACTGCCCGCATCGAGAGGATTTCTTCCTACGCTCTCGACGGCTGGCTCACTCTTCTTCAAACAACATCTCCGACAACGCCGCTCCCGCCGGCACCATCGGATAAACGTTGGCCTCGGGATGGCAATCGAAAACCAGCAACTCCGGCTCCGGCGAGCGCAGGAATTGCTCGAGCAAATCCCCGGTCTCGTCCGACACCGGATACTCCCGCAAAGCGTCCTCATGCAGCCGCCAGGCGTGAATCTTGTAAGCCTTGGCAATCTCCACGAAGTCCGGATTGTCACTCAAATCCGTTTCGGCATAGTTACGCTGGTAGAACAGCTGCTGCCACTGCCGCACCATGCCCAGATATTTGTTGTCCACGATCACCAACTTGATGGGCAAACCAAGCCGGTGTACGGTGGCCAGTTCCTGAATATTCATCTGGAATCCGCCGTCGCCGGAAACGCACAGCACGCAAGTTTCCGGCTTCGCCAGTTGCACTCCTACCGCCGCCGGCAAAGCAAAACCCATCGCACCCAGCCCGCCCGAAGTAATGAAGCCTCTCGGCGACGACGACTGATAGCGTTGCGCCGCCCACATCTGGTGCTGGCCCACGTCGGCAATCACCACGCTATCCTCAGGCAGACGGCGAAAGAGCTCATCAAGAAAGCGGATGGTCGGCTGTGCCAGTCCAGTCAGATCGAGTTTCGCCCGCTCCGGCCCGCAAGCCACTGCCCGCCAAGGATTCCAGTTGGGAAGCGAAGCCTGGCTCAGCTGGGCCTGAAATGCCGGAATCGTTTCCGCCAAATCACCCATCACCGGCAGCTCACAGGCGCGCACCCGGTCGAGCTGTGCCGGATCAATCTCAAAGTGGACGATCTTTGCATCAGGCGCAAACCGCGTGGGATCGCCGGTGACCCGATCATCCAGCCGCGCGCCAAACACCAGCAGGAGATCGGTTTCATGCAACGCCATGTTCGCCGCCCGGGTTCCGTGCATGCCCACCATGCCCAAGTAGTAGGGAGACTCTGGCAGTACCGCGCCCAGCCCATGCACCGTGGCAAATGTTGGAATGTTCAAATGATCAAGCAGCCCCCGCAGTTCCTCGGTCGCACCGGAAAGCTTCGCTCCGGCACCCACCAGCGCAACCGGCTTCTTCGCCTGCTGCAACATGGCCACAATGGTGTCGGGGATCGAACTCGCCGCGACCGGCGAAGGCTTGTCCGGAGGCGTGAACTTCACCGGCCCTAGAAATTCCTTCTTCGCCTTCATTAGGTCGGTCGGAATGTCGATCACCACCGGCCCCGGCCGCCCACTGCGCGCCCAATAGAATCCTTCGGCAATCACTTCCGCGATCTCATCAATCGTGCGTACCAGCCGGCTCCACTTGGTCAGTGACAAGGTCACGCCAAAGACGTCAGTTTCCTGAAACGCATCCGTGCCAATCATCGCCGTCCGCACCTGCCCGGTAATGCACACCAGCGGAACCGAATCCATTTTGGCGTCAGCAATGCCGGTCACCAGATTTGTCGCCCCCGGCCCGCTCGTGGCCATGGCCACACCGACTTTTCCGGTCACGCGCGCGTAGCCCTCGGCCGCAAACACCGCTCCCTGCTCGTGTCGGGTAAGAATATGCCGCACGCCGCTGCCTTCGAGCGCGTCATACAAGGGCATGATCGCCCCGCCGGGATACCCGAATACCAGGTCTACCCCTTCAGCCCGCAGGCACTGCAAAACGATGTCAGCCCCTTTAAGCATTCACGACCTGTTTGGTGGGTTCTTTCGGCGCTTCCGCCGGCTTCTTTCCTTGTTTGGGCAGCCAACTCATCATGCCCCGCAGCTGCGCTCCCACAATCTCGATCGGATGTTGCTGCTCTCTTTCGCGCAGGGACGCGAAGTTGTAACCACCGTCTTTGTTTTCCTTGATCCACTCCCGCGCGAACGTTCCATTCTGAATGTCGGCCAGCGTTCTCTTCATCGCAGCCCGCGTTGCGTCCCCCACCACTTGCTCACCGCGCGTAAGGTCTCCGTACTCGGCCGTGTTCGAAATCGAGTGCCGCATCCGTCCCAGCCCGCCTTCATAAATCAAATCCACAATCAGCTTCATCTCATGCAGGCACTCAAAGTAAGCAATCTCGGGCGCGTAGCCGGCCTCGACCAGTGTCTCGAATCCCTTCTTGATCAGCGAAGTCAGCCCGCCGCACAGCACCGCCTGCTCGCCGAACAGATCGCTCTCCGTCTCTTCCTTGAACGAAGTCTGTAACACGCCCGCACGAGTCGAGCCGATGCCGTGCGCATAGGCCAGCGCGTACTCATGTGCCCGCCCGCTCGAATCCTGCTGGATGGCAATCAGGGAGGGCACGCCGCGCCCTTCGCTGTACACCCGGCGCAGAAGGTGCCCGGGACTTTTCGGCGCGATCATGACGACATCCACATCGCTCGGCGGAGTGATCGTCTTGAAATGAATGCTGAAGCCGTGCGAGAAGCCCAGCACCTTCCCCGGATGCAGATACGGCTGTATGAACTGCTCATATACCGCCGCCTGGGTCTCATCCGGGGTGAGCATATGAATCCAGTCCGCGCGCTTGGCAGCTTCGTCCGGCGCCACCACCACCATGCCGTCGGCTCGCGCCTGCTGTGCGCTCGGCCGCGCGGGATCCAGCCCCACAATTACTTTGTATCCGCTATCGCGCAGATTCTGCGCCTGCGCGTGACCCTGGCTGCCGTAGCCCAGGATGGCAATGGTTTTGCCCTTCAGGGCATCGGGATTAGCGTCGTGTTCATAAAAAATTGTAGCCACCGGCGTTCTCCTCTCGTGCACAAGGGGAGGAAGCAAAGCCCTTGCTGGTTGGGGGATGTGCGCTCACGGTGCCCCCTGAACCTCACGCGGGGCCGCAAGCATCTGCGAACCGACCGGTCGGTCGGCTACAAAAAGGTTACCGGTATCGGGCTAGGGGTGTCAAGAGGATAAGTGTGGATAAGTGTGGTTCAGCGCCCGCCAGAGCCCATGGCGGGAACAGCCCCTCGCTCAGCTTAGGGGGAGGCGGACTACTGTATTGCCAAGGCGAAGGCTCGGATTGAGCGTAACGTCTTTAGTTTTTGTTGTTTTCGTTCTCTAAATTCTAATCTGTAAGTTCTTTGACATCTAGATTTTGCATTCGATTTTTGCAAACATGCCCTCATTTCCACCCGCATGAACATGCAAAATCGCGAAAACAAGATGAAGATGATCTAAACCCGCACTCAAGGCGGTCAACACAGGAAACTTGCTCTTCCCGATCAGCAACGAGAATTTGTTTTAGGGCGAGATACTGCTGCTGGGGTGATGGTTGAGAGGGTTGTTGAGAGCTCAATCCATCGCCCAACATAGAGGATGACATGGATCCTATGCCGCCGGCTTCGCGCCGAAAAACCGACGCATGGTTTTATCTTGGAGCGGCACTTGCCGGAACTGCCACCGCATGGGCGGATTTGAGGATCGATGACCTGCTTTTTACCGCCCTGCTGGTGCTGGCCTCCTGCATGGTCCTGGGCCTGCTGCGGCCATCGAGGCCCTGGCGCTGGGTGATCACCCTCGGCATCTTCGTTCCTCTGACCGAGTTTACGGCCCCTGCGCTCCTCCCGGTCAAACCCTCTAGAGCGCAAATCTATGGATCGTTCCTCACCTCCCTGCCGGGAGTCGCCGGAGCTTACGGCGGATCGCTGATGCGTAGAGTGCTGGATAACCTGCGTCGGGGGGCGTGAGCAAGCTGCGATTCGTGCCCGATCGAACACGACGGGGAGCTCATGAAGGTCCCGGCGGCTAGCTAGAAAGTTACTTCCGATCCACAGGGCAGACGCGTATGCTTGCGAACATGTGTGTCACGGTCTCCATGTTGGCCAGCGGTAGCCGGGGAAACTGCGCCATTGTGGCCAGCACGCGCACCAAGATTCTGGTCGATGCGGGAGTTTCCTGCCGCGAGACCTTCAAGCGCATGAAGATGCTTGGCGAAGAACCGCATTCTCTGTCCGCCATCTTGATTACGCACGAGCACTCCGATCACATTTACGGATTGGCCACTCTGGCCAAGAAGCTACACATCCCCGTGTTCATGACCGGAGCCACGCACTCGGCCTGGGCACGGGCGATCCGCGATGCGAAAGGCGAGAGGCCGCAGCTGGAGAAGATGGAACGATTCGAATCCGGCCACAAGTTCCAGATTGGCGACATCGAAGTAAAGCCCTTCACCATCCCGCATGACGCGGCTGATCCAGTGGGCTTCACTTTTCGGGTTGAGGGCAGCAAGGTCGGCATTGCCACCGACTTGGGATACGTGCCGGTCAGCGTGCGCGATCACCTGCGCGGCTGCGACGTGCTGGTGATGGAATCGAATCACGATCTCGAAATGCTGCGGGTTGGGCCTTATCCCTGGTCGGTCAAACAGCGGGTGATGAGCCGGGTCGGGCATCTCTCGAATGAAGCTCTCGCGGATTTCTTCAGTAACGACTATGATAATAGTGCAGCGTTTGTGGTGCTGGCACATCTATCTGAGCAGAACAATCACCCCGAGGTAGCCCGGAGAGAAGCCGAAAGGGCGTTAGCCGACCGGGCCGGGCTGTTCCAGAACCGAGTGCTGCTGGCGGCGCAATCTGGGGCTTTGGAGCCCATCCGCTTGTAGCTTCATTATGAGTCAGCAGTGTGTCGATCCCATCGTAGGCAAGATCCTGGCGGGCTGGCGTTACGATATTTCTGGCCTGGCGGCGGAGATGCGCGGCGACTACGAACAGCATCTGGCCGCCTGTGAGCGTTGCCGCGGCCGGCAGC
>Ga0137398_10000275_pt1 | contig 17136 bp, 31 predicted proteins | sample czorhiz216metaG_FD_106659 | JGI IMG/M metagenome (GOLD analysis project Ga0137398, IMG submission 106659) | Vadose zone soil microbial communities from Angelo Coast Range Reserve, California, USA - czorhiz2.16 metaG | ecosystem: Environmental > Terrestrial > Soil > Vadose zone | place: USA...
GATTAAGGAATTACAAATAGAATGTTCGGAGATAGATTCTAAAATTGAGAAAATAAAATCTGGAAATTTTGAGATAAAGTTAAAGCATGGTTCGGTAATAGTGAGGTATCTATGAAGTTACAACTTATTAAGTTGCAGGTTATTAATGTAAAAGATAATATTCCTAGTAATAGAAGAGTTTTAGAAGATAATGACGTTGAATTAAAAGATGTTTATTTTAATCCTACTTTTATTTTAAGTGTAGAAAAACTTAATACAAATGGTGATTTACCAATGGCGCAAAGTAGAATAGCATATGCCGCAGGTGGTTTTGCTTGCGCTGATACTGTAGAGGATATAGTAAATAAAATTCAATCTCTTGAGTATTTGACATGAGATATTATTCTACTATTACGAATAGAATTATTAGACTTTTGAGAATGTGGGATATTAAAAATGAACAGAGATTATCTCAAAAGTTACAATATTGGATTGATGTATATGGCGTTCCTACTATTAGTTTAAAGAGGCAAGTTTTTTATGATGTGCTAAAGAGGGTATATCCTAATATGCCAAACGTGACTATAGAGGCACTACTAAACAATGCCTACCCACAAACGTGTAAAGAAAAGGAAGCAGCACAAAAAGCGCAAGAAATCCTTACTCAAACGGCATAAGTTAACTCTGCAAGAATATGGAAAGTTGCGTGGTCAACAAGTAAAGAATTTTAGACGAGTATCTGGACAGCTTAGAAATTCGGATTTTGAAGTTCAATTGTATAAACAGGTATTAGTAAAAATTAAAGGTAAAAATAGGAAACGATTTATTCGTATAGCAACGGAAGATTTTATTCCGAAGAAATTTTATAGAATTTATATACGTCATATTCCAACGAAGCAAAGAAGAATATTAGCGGTTGGTAATTTGAAAGAATTGCCAATACGTTCCAAGAATATACAAAAGTTTGGTAAGCAGTTAGCAGGTAGAACATTTAATCCAAAGTATAAAGCAGTAAATAAAGCTAAAGGTTTATGGATACCAACACATCGGGTTGTAAATGAATTTTTAAAAGAGTTAAGAGAATTAGGACGTGATTTAGATACGGAAGTACGCGGCGCTATTATTCCGACTAGAAGGTACTTCCATACGAAATGGCATGTGTTTTCGGATGTTATTTTGAAAGGTGATACTAAGGTTAAGAATTTTTTAGTTAATATTGTTATTCAACTTGGATATGCTCAGGAAAATTGGATAGGAAAACATAATATAAAATTGGAATTTACAAGAGGAAGGAAAATAAAAGATTTACACAAACTGGAAACTAAATTAGAGAAAAGAATTAATAATGATTTACAGATGTATCATCCCAAAGCCGAAGAGATAAGTATGATAGAAATTAATGGCTTTGTTCCCATTATATAAGGAGTTAATGTTTATGTCACAAATAATGGAATGTAAAAATATAGTTGGTAATTATCAATTGATAAGACAAAAAGGTTTGCAAAGTTTGGATGTTTATTATGGAATATTACCAATTGATATAGAAAGTATAATAGATAGTGCGATTCAAAGTGGTTATGAAATTGGTTTGTTTGATTATAAAAAGAAAATTACTATTTATAAAAGTGAAAACTTTCACGGACATGAGGATTATAAAAATGTTTGTTCCTAATATGTTTGGTGATTTGGAAATACAAGTAATGAAGCCGGGTGGTAGTGGTAGATATTTTGTAAAGTTTTCTATTGGTAAAATTTATAGGATTTACACTTTAGATGTTATGAGAAATATTTGTTTGAATATCTTGAAACAAATAAAAAGTGCTGAAGATTCTCATAATGAGAATTCTCAAAATGAGAATCTTAAAGAACAAAATTTAATTAAAAGGTTTAACATTGCTTAACTTTCCTGAAGTGCCTATCTGGTGGAAGAATGGGAATAAATTCAAATATATGGAAACCGGATTTGTACCGCCTGATTATATTGTTGGATATGATACCGAAACTTGTAACGGGAGAATTATTACACAACAGTTTTATCATTCTCGATATGGAAGAAAGGAAAGAATTGATCGTATTGAGTTTGTCAATGATAATAATATATTGGACAATTTTCTTAATTATATTTCCAAGATGAAAGGACATGTTATTGTTTATTGTTTTAATGCTAAGTTTGATATGGCAATTTTAATGCGTAGATGGATTAGTGAGTTTTTAGGAGATGATTTTGAAAAATCTTATAAAGGTTTTCATTTTAAAATCTTCTGTTCTCGGAATTGGTATGGTTATATTTTCGGTTCTAATGTCACAGTATCATTTCTTGATATTAAAAATTATTTTTTCGGTTCTCTTGATAGTGTGGGTAAAAGTTTTAATTTGCAGAAGTCTAAACTAAATAAACCGGATGGATTAGGAGATAAATTATTTACTAGTAAAGATAAACATTTTGTATCTTACGCTTTACACGACGCAAAGATGTGTTTAGAGATAGGTGAATATATAATAGATATGCATAGGGAGTTTGATATACCTTTAAGTACTTCCTCTGCAAATTTTGCTGAAAAAGTATTTAGGCGAAGATTTTTAGACCCTAATATGCAGATTCAATATCCATCGGATTTTAGCTGTTCACGTCTAGCAGAAATTTCTTATCATGGTGGAAAAAATGGATATTATTTGGAAACGCCTGCCATCATTGAAAGATGTTATAGTTACGACTTTAATAGCGCATATCCTAGTGCTATGTTTAACATACCTTCTTTTCTTAGCGGGCATTATCAGCACATTAACTATTTTTCGGATAAATATGTTGGGATATATCAAGTTAGTGGAAATATCAAGTCTTGTCCTTACGGTATTCTTTTTAGCAATAGCTTTCAATATTTTCGGTATTATAAAGGTAAAATAAGTTGTTGTTGTACATCTTATGAATTAGAGGAAGCTTTAAAAAGTAAGGAGTTTAAATTAGATGCTGTCTCTGGTTGGATTTGGAAACCTTCGACCAATATCGACAATCCACTTAAAGAGTACTCTAAATATTTTTGGGAAAAGAAAAATACTACTCCAAAGACAGATGTACGATATTTGTTCTATAAATTGTTACTTAATTCTCTCTATGGAAAATGGATTCAAAGGAATCCTAGCTCTACAGCAAAGTATATTTATACGAAAAATCAACTTTCCTATATTCCTAGAAAAGATGAGGCAGGTGGATTATATCAACCATTCATTGCTAGTCTTATTACAGGATATGTTAGGGCAAAACTTCATAATGCAGAACACTATTTCTCTGCAATTGAATCGAGTACGGATAGCGTCAAATCAAGGTTGTATGTTAAATCGCATGACGGTCTTAGGCAGCTTGGAGCAATGCAGCTTGAGTCTTTTGATTGTAAAGAATGTAAAACAAAAAATAAATCCTTTACAGGTTTATTCTTGCGTAATAGGTTAAATGTTTTAATGGATAGTAAACACCATGTATTAAAAGCCGCTTTGCATGGATTTTGGGGTAAGCCGGAAGCTTTGATTAATATGTATAAGAAGGGAGATATAAATTATGAAGTAAGAAGAATGCCATTAATACGTGAAGGATTAAAACAGACTGGTAAGACTTTGTTTTCAATGTATACAGAAAGAAGGAGTATATCTATAGATTGGAGTAAATTAATTGTAGTAAGAAGAAAGGACAAACTTGTTAGTTAGTACAAAAACTTTAAAAGAATCAATTCAAAATTATTTGATAGCAAACACACCAACACCAACTGAATATGAAGATGATAAAGTTTTTATGCAAGGTGCATCGGATGCTATGCATAAATTCTTAAAAGTAATTGAGGATTATGAAATTAAGAATTCTCAAATTGAGAAACCAAATGTAGTATTTGCTGATTCTGAAGAAAGTGTAATTCTTTATTGTGATTTTGAATTATGGGAATATGTAAATCAGATTAAAGCATCGCAAATAGAAGATTTTGGGATAAAAGATTTTGCAAAGATATGGTTAAAAGTAAAAAAGATGTTAAAGAAAAATATTACTGTTACGTAAAGGAGTATTATGCTTAGGGATAGGATTTTTCAATTAATAGAGCAGGAGAGAGAAAGACAGAGTCTTAAATTTGCTAGTGATCCGATAGCTAGTGATACACAGTTTGTAACCATAGTTACTGAAGAGTTAGGCGAAGTTTGCAGAGCTATTAATCAAGGTAAGAGAGCAGAAATGTTAAAAGAAATGATACAGACTTGTGCTGTAATTATTGCTCATATGGAAGAGGATTTACATTTTGGTAATGCTGTATAAACTACTATTATTTAAAGGATAACAAATGAAAAATAAAAAGAAAGTTATTGACAAATTAGGTTTTGATTTTGAGACAACTAAGACAGGTGGGTTTGCTGCTAGTTGGAAACCGGAATCGGAAGGGGAAACGATAATTGTTACACCAACTGAAAATATAAGACAATTACCAAAGAAGAAAGGTGTAAAGAAACAAGGTTCTGTAATGGAATGTATTTATCGAAGTGGAACATCTGATAATTTTTATTCTGGAAAAACACAAGTTGAATTAAAAAATGGCGAGACAGTTAATATAATGCTTTCTTTTAATTTGATGGACGAATTAGCTTTAGCTGTAGAATCACAAGGTAAAGTTATACTTTCTAAATTATCAAAATTGGTAATATCAGAAGGTTCAGTTATGCGATTAATATTTGATGGAAATGTAAAAATAGGTGGTGGTAGATCGGTTAATAAGTATACAGTACAAGCGCCAAAGGGTTTTAAGGAACGTGTATTATTTGGTAAAGTGAAAAAATAGTACTTGACACGTATAGTTATAAAGTAGTATAATGTATCTAATTTCTAAGTATACTTAGGCGCTACTATCGCTCCATTCTTGCTAACGATTGCATGGTGTCAATCGTTAGGAGTCTTATCCTTTCTAGGGGTGATAGTAGCGTCTATAATTTTATTTAAGGGAGATAAAATGCCAGAAGATAATGCTGCTACTATTGATTATGATAAAATTGTTGCGCTGGTTATGGAAAAGATTGATTCTCAAATTGAGAAAAAGTTAGCAGATCAAAAGAAGGTTATTAAAGGTGCTCTTGAAATAGTAAATGCTTTTGAAACAAAGCTTGAGAAATTTGCAGAATTAGGAGCGCAGCAATCTACTCAATTATCTACAATGGTTAATACGATTAATGAAATTGGTAAGAAAGTAACGGATGGTCCAAAAAGAATTAGTACAGCCGCTATTGACGAAACAGGAAAAGGATTTGAGACATTGATGGATTAACTTATGGATAATATAGAAAATAATTTTACACCTTCAGTATTTGCTCAAGCCGATGCTATTATTAAAGATGAGGGTTTGCAATTAAAAACTAAAGAACAGCAACAACAAGAATCAGCTATAGATTTAGATATAGAGACTTTGGAAATTTGTATTGCGATTCCTTTTGATATAGCAGCGTTGGCAACAAAGATAGATGATTTAGAATTATCAAATGATGAAAAGAAAAAGATTGCAAAAGTATGGTTAAAACCTTTACAAAGATTACTTAGTAAATATCCTAATTCCGATGTAGCTTTAGCTGCTATTACTACTTTAGGAATTGGTCTGGAGAAATATTTAATTTATGTCGCAACCATTCCTAGAAATAAGACAAGGGATGCGGGGGAGCGGGAAAACGAACAGTCTGAAAGAACAGACGCTAGAAGTAACGCCACTTTTCATAGTTGATATACGTGATGAGTGGAAACATATTCCAGCATTTCGAGATGTAAATACATTTGTATATTGGTTGTTTAAGAAAGGAGAAGGAGTAGATATACCAAAAACGAATTTGTCTATAGATGGACAGATGCGTTTTAATTTTAAAACAAAATTAGAATATCTTAAATTGTTTGGATTAATGAATGGTTTTAAAAATTGTACTATAGTAATAGACGAAGCCGATGCCCTATTCTCAGATTCTAAATTTTCTAAAGCCCTTATTGATATTTTTCTTGGGTCTAGGAATAATAACGCTAATATGTATTTTGTTGGCAAACGTCCGTTTCTAATTCCTGTAGTGGTTAGATCACAAGCTGATACTATTACTGTTTTTAAAATAGAAGAGCAGAGAGATATAGATTATATTACTAAGCGTGTACGTACAGATTGTCCGAAAGACCCGTATACGTTAAAACAAGGTGAATGTATTATTTTTCGTTCAGGTGAAAAAGCAGAATTAAAAATCTATCCAAAATTTAGAGGGGAGAAATAAAATGGCTATGTCATGGAAAGGTATGCTAGGAACCGCAGTTATCGTATTAGTTACTCTTTTTATTCTTTATCGTGTGTCCGCTTTGAAAGCATTGGTTATTCCTGTAGGTGCTTAAATTCTTAAATTAAGAATTCTTAAAATGAGAAAAGGATAATAAAACTATGCCATCAAAAGGACCACAAGTAGTTGAACAATTTGGAAATGGAATACCCCATCCGCACGAATTTGATTGTGAGACAAAAGTAGAATTACCTATTCATTATATTGAAACCACATGTGGTTATTCTGGCTTTGCTAAAGTGGTAGACGGCGTGCCAGTATGTCCTAATTGTGAAGCTACAAAGAAACAATTTCTTGATACTCAGGATAGTATTATAGAAAGTGAAAAATCAGGTGATGCTGTACATGAATTGGTTAGTGCGGCTGTAGCAAGACAATTGGGTCCATTACAAGATACGATTGCACAATTAACTGCAAGGTTAGATGCTAAAAATAAGGAGACTGTAGCAAATCCACGAAATAATCCGAAACCAGCAAATACTCAATCGAATATACCTGATAAGGATGGTGAATAATTATGGCTGGAAAAGCGTTTGGATTTGAATTAGGTAAACTTCGTTTGGGTACTGTACCATTTACAGCAAAAAATAGACAAGCACTAGACGTTGCGCAAGGTATACCAAAAGATTATTTCTTATTTGGTCTAGTTATGCGTTTGCAATTTCGTCTAGGTATTTCGGGTGGAACAACTAATGGAACACCATTTGCGGAAGCAGGACAATCTTTAATTGAGCAAATGGAAATTTCCGGTAATCATAAAGTATATGGTGATCTGGTTAGAACTCGACTAGCAGGTTTTCATGTATATCAAATGGGAAATATTCGCGGTGGTTATCTACATGAAAGAACTGTTAGTATTGCCGCAGCAACACCAGTACAATTAGCTCCAAATGGAATTAATGCTCAGTATACTGGTGCTGCTACTCTGTCTGGTGCTATTGCTAATTATGATATGTCTATAACTTATGAATATCATCTAGCACCCCCACGTGTTAGGACTGTAGAACAATTAATGTTTCTTCTTGACCCTCCTTTCTGGAATTCATTAAATCTTTTTATAGACTGGGGCGATGCGACAAATCTAATTAATGGTGGTGATAGAACACTAGCACTTACTTCTTTTGGTTCTGCTACTGGTATTCCATCTTTAGTTATTTGGCGTATTATTGCTAAGCTTAAAGGTGATAGGTATAAAGTTAATCCTATTCCGATTAAAGAAACATTTCTTTCAATTCTTGCTACAGTAAGTCAAACTGATACTCTAGTTACTAATTTAAATGTTGGTAACTTTATTCGATCTATTCATTTGGTTACTGGTACTGTATCAGCCGCAGGTCAAGCAAAAGTAGGAGATAATTTCTTAACAGAACAAGGTTATATTGGTAGTAATGGACAAACCGCAGGCGGTACAATTGGTAATACTCCATTCTTTTCTCGCATAAAAGTTAAGAAAGACGATATTCTTTTACGTGATCTGGAATGGGTACCACTGCAAGAATACGAAGGTGATGCAAAGGATCAAAGTTTGTTTACTACACCCGCAGGATGGGCATGTTTGGAATTCTCTGAGGGTGTTACTGGCACTACAGTAGGTAATGCTATGGATACTAGGCAGATTGCTTTGCAAAATCTAAAATTTACTTTGGAAGGAGATATTACCGGAGCAGCTAATCAAAGAGTACATGTTATTCATACGGAGCTAGCTGGTATTCCAATCTTCCAAAGTGGATCAACCGAATCGGTTAGCTAAGGAGAAAACTAATGTCTAGTATACCATTTACATCTAGTCCATTATCAGATGCAAATATAGACACTAGTCCATCATCTACATTAGCTAATCCCTCTAGTGGTAGCGAAAGTTTAATTGCAGATGCAAGTGCTATTATTAGTAGTGTAGGTAATGTAATCTTAGGTGGATTAGCAATTAGTCGATTACCAAGTGGACAGCCGGGTGTTAGTACATCTGTACAATCGCGTTCTACTGGTACAGTAGTATCTACTACTCCCATTGGTTTACTAGGTACTCTTAATACTAATGGTAGTAATATTACTGGTTATATAATCATAGGATTAATTGTACTTGGGGCTATCTATTTCTTTAAACACGTCTAAAGGAGAATATATGCCTAACGCTTTGCCTTTAGATCAAAATATACCAGCGGGAAGTTTAATTTCGCTTCCAATATCATATTTTAGTCTAACATTTGTAACAAGATTAAAACCATCAGAAATAGTATCAGCTTGTGCTGACACTGGTAATTTTTCTGCTAGTAGTTTTAGTTATGATTATACTAGTGGTGTATTATCAGAATCAGGTGTTTTGTATGGAACAGTATCGGCTGATGACGATGGTAATGATATAATACAGCAAATATCACGATGTTTAAATGGTTTTAAGACTGTAGTAGGTTTAAATATATCAGAAATAGATTCAGCTAGTAGTACTGCACAACCAACTATAGGTGAAACTATAAGTAATAAAATAGGAAAAGTTTTTACTAGTATTGATAATACAATAACAGCGGAAGAACAAAAAGCAGCAGCAGCAGTTAAAAATGTAGAAAATACTGTTATTACTATTTTAATAATTTTAGTTATTGGATTAATTTTTCTTTCTCAATCTAAGAATATAAAAATAGGAATTTAGAATGCCTATTATTATTATAATATTAGCAGTTATTGTAATATTATTAATCTCTACTACTAGTAGTTCCGGTGGGAGTGTAGATATGTCTACTTATGAAGCTATTTATAATAAATGGTACGATCTATCAAGTAATTGGGCCGATGTTTTAGGAGTAATAACAGCGGAAGAAATATTAGCTATTATTACCGAAGAATCATCTGGTGAAGAACGAGCGTTTAATCCGGGTGATCCTAGTTATGGTTTAATGGGAGTATCTATGCTTGTTGGTAAAGCTTATTCTACTGCTAAAACGCCAGAAGATTTATACGACGCTCATATAAATATAATGGCAGGAGCAGGGTTTTTAGCTTTTCTTAAAAGAAAATATCAAAATAGTTTTCCTTTAGGTCAAGATAATGGATGGGTACAAATGTATAATGAAGGTGAAACAGAATTTCTAAAAGGTAAACGTGCTGTAGGTTATGAAATAGCTTTTTTAAGGCATGTACCAGCAATGCAAGCTATCACTCAGCAAAAATTTTCGGGTGCATAATGAAAAAAGAATATTGGATTATAGGAATTATTATTTTAGGATTTTTATGGTATAAAGAAAAGAAGGAAAAGCTATCGGCTTCTACTAATCAAAATTCGCCGTGTAATTAAATTCTTAAATTGAGAATTCTTAAAAGGAGAAAAATGTGGAATTCAATTGAACACTTTCTAGTTATGATGGCAGTAAATATTCTGCAACATGCAATTAAAAATCCAAAATCAGCCGCAGTGGAAGGACATGTAATTGCTGATATTGCACAAGTAGCTACGGAAGCGGATATGCAAGTTAATGGAACTATCTGGACATCTACATCTGCACCCGCGCCTGCTGCTGCTTAGGAGATAAAATGATACCAGCTTTAGTATTAAATAATTTACATTATATTATCCCTGCTGCTACTTATCTTATTGGTCATATGATAGGATGGTTCCATCATAAGATTGCTAATAAAAAATAGGGAGCAAAATGGATTTTCATACTGTAAAAGATTTAGCATCCGATGTTATGATAATTTCTTCAGCTTTACATACATTTCTACCTCCGTATGATGCTGAAGCGTTTATACCTTTTCCTAAATTTCAGAAATATTATAAATTAATTATTTATCTATTAGGTTATACAGGAGTTAATTTTAGAAGTACTGTATATAAAAGTATAGCAGTAACTAATAATGGATTAAATAAATGATAAAGGATAAAACAGATGGAAAATAAAAATAGTTTAATTCTGTTTGCCGCTATTATAGCTGCAATCTATTTTTATTTTAGGAGTAAGCAATCTACTACTATTACCCCCAATAATCCTATTGTTAATATGCAAAATAGTTTGATACCTAGAACTCCATCATCACAGTTAGATTTAAATCCTATACCTATTATTCAACAATTATTAGGTACTACAAAAAACTACTATCCATTTGCGCCAAAGATTACACCAGAACAGGCAGTTGCACATGCTATTACTCTAATAAAAAATCCTGATCCTAGAGATTATAAAAATCCAGTATTTTTAGCAAGTATGGCACAGCAATGTTTAGATAATGGTTTTCATACTGAAATAACACGACTACAAAATGCTGGTGTATGTAAGGGACAGGCGAATGGCGCAGCTAATGATTTACAATTAATAGGACAAGTTGGTCAATTAAGTTTAACAAGCTTAAATGCTATAGGTACAAGCGCATCATTAATAGCTAGAACTGGTTCACAAGTAGCGAGTGGTGTTGCTAGTGGTATCGCTAAAGGTATAGCTAAGAATATACCTATTATTGGTTCTATTATAGGTGGAATTGTTGGTATCTTTTCTGCTATTGTTCAACATCACGCTATAGCGGTTGGAGTAGAACAAAATACAAGTTGTGCTCTATTACCAGCAGCAACAAATTACTTATCAATAATAAAACAATCTGTACAAAGCCAACAAACTACACCAGAACAAGCAATACAAGCTTTAGACTCTTTAGTAAATGATTTTTATAATACTGCTTTAGCAGGTGGTAAAGCAGGCGGCTTAGATAATTCGGGTGGAAAATTTTGTAATGCTTTATGCGATTATTGGGCTGGCTTAGTAGCTATTGTTACTTATCAAAAAAGCGGTTATGAAGCGATGATTACTGGTTAAGGGAGTAACTTTATTATGAATCCTAATCAATCGGGTGGTGTAGTAACTGGACGTTTAGCTAATAATGGTGTTTTATTTGGCACTTTTGGTGGTAAGTTTATAAATAAAATACCATTAAATAGTTTACCATTTGTTAAAGCACAAATACCAAATTCTGTAATACCAACACCAGTATTACCTAATCCTACAGTAGCGCCAAATGGTTCTACAGATTTATCTTTAATTTCACAAGTAACTGATATATCACATGTATCAAATGTAGCACCTGATAATGCTGTAGATGTTAAGGCAGCATTGTTTAATAGTCCAAATGTACAAGGTAAAATAACTGGACAAAATGTTATTACTCCTTCGATTGCTATTAGTTTAAGGGGAGCATTACAACCACAGATGGGTATAAAAAATAATCATCTAGGAGGTACTGTACTCGATACTTTTAGACAGGATTCTGCTTATACTTATTCTGCTAATGGTGTTACAGCGGGAACTGTAGATAGTAATAATCCTCAAGCTTTAGCTAATCATAATATAGAGACTAATAATCCAAATATAACAGCCGCAAGTACACCAACACCAAAGGCAGTTAGCTTTAAATTAAGTGGTAATTTAATTATTGGTCTTATTGTAATATTTTTAGTTTATAAATTCTTAATTTAAGAATTATCAAATTGAGAAAAGAGGAATTATGCAGAAAGGATTTACAGGACAACGGCCAACGGCAAATATATTAAGAGCAGAGTTAGGTATGGCATCTGTATTGATTTATAATAACAGCGCAGTGAATTTGTATCTTGGCGATGATAATGTTTCTGCTAATGCAAATAATGGTGTACCTATAGTGCCCGCTGGAATATTTAATGGTCTATGGGAAGGTGATTTATGGGTTGGTGCAGATGTTGATAATACAGAATTTCGATATATGATTAGCAAAGCGTTATCTTTTGATAATTCGCAAAATAATTCTTCGCATTCTATATTTAGGACAGCACAAGGATTCTTGTCTCCTAAGAGTAGTTGCAGTTTTATACTTTTCTTTTTGTTAGCATTCTTTGGTTTTGTAAATACTGTTAAAGCACAAGTTATTATTGTTAACAAACCTATTATTGGTAATAGAATTGTATTAGTAGATAATCAAATAACTAGTTCTTTATCTCAAAATACTTATTATTTAGTTACTGGTGCCCCAACGTATAATAGTGGTTTATTGTTTGAGTTTAATAATACTACTTTAGTGCCAATATCAAATCATGTTATTACAAATTTTTCAATTTCATGTACTACATTAACAACTTTTGATATAGCTAATTTAACGAGTACACAAATAGCTAATTTAGGTACTAGTAGTTCAATAAGAATATATAGTAGCAGTTCATTAGCTAGTATACTTTCTAATACTCCTAATACACCAGTTTCAGTAACTATTAGTAATCAAAGTTATAGTCCGGCATTTGTTTATGTTCCGTCTTCTTTATGTAATAATAATATATTAATAAGTTTAGGTGGAATAGGTACTCCAAATAGCGATACAATTAGTATAACTGGTAACTATATTACAAGTAGTAATACTAATTCTCCAATAGCACCAGCACTTGATCCTAATGGTGTTTCGCAGTTTGGTTTAGGATTTCCGGGTACTGATAGTTTTAGTAATAATCTTGTAACGGGTGTTCAATGCCGTAATAGTAGTAGTTTATGTGTAGAAGTTTTTTATCCTTATTTATTTAATGGTACTTTTTGGGATAGAAGTATAACTTGTCCTAATACTTCTACTTTTTCAGTAACATCTACTATTACACAGGTAATACCTTTAATAGCACTTGCTAAAATACGAATTTGTTCTTTTGATATAAATCCAAGCACTGTTACAGCGGGATCAACGGATATAGTTTATGGAACTGGTGCTAATTGTGGAACTGGTACTACTACATTAACAGGCGCTTATACATTACCCGCCGCTGCTGTAGTAGATATTACACCTTCAACTTTAGGTGCTACTTCGCCATTAACTACACCACAAAGTCAAGCGGTATGTGTAAGAGCGGTAACTAGTACAGTAAATGGTTTTATAGTATGGGAACAACATTAAATTTCTTAAAATGAGAATTCTTAAAATGAGAAAAATAAAAATATCAGTGTTAGCAGTATTGTTTATGTTAATGTTTTCCATACTTGGAAAAGCACAAACACAAGAAATTATTACAACGGCATCTGGAAGTTTTGCGCTTGCTTCGATATTAAATCAAGGATGTATATCGTTTGTTATTGCTGGCACACATACTGGTCCTGTTCATGCACAAACGAGTAGTGATAATGGTCAAACTTGGAATGATGCCGATACATTTCAACAATCACAAGGCATATGGTTAACTTTTCCAATAATAAATGGTAGATATTATTCTGGTGCATTATCGGGAACTAATTTTAGATTGTTAGGGCCAGTCGCTACAGGTAGTATGATTGTAACTTTTCAGACTATGACAGCGGCTTGTAATATGTATGTTAATGCAATTCCTAATGTGCAATTAGGTAATGGCACATTCATTCCAACCGCTGCCACTGGTCCAATTATTACAACAGCGGATGTTATACAGGGAATGAATTCCGCTGATATATTTCTTATTTGGTCTGGTATTACAGGAGCACCAGCAAATTGTTTTTTACAACCACAAGCTTCTGGTGATGGATTAAATTTTATCCCAGTAGGTCCATTAATTCCTATAACACCGGGAACAAATCAAAGCTTTAATATTACTGGGCCTTTTGGATTACAAGCGAATCTTGTTTATTTATGTGGAACATATCCTACCGCTGGAACTATTTTTATTCAACAAGATTATAAACAAACTCCTCCCGGTGGTTCACAATTATATAAATGTACTACTACGGTACCACTTACAATAGGAGCAGCGGGAACACAACAGATAGTTGCACCTTCCGCTGGAAAAATAATATATGTTTGTAATTTAGTTGTTGTTACTACAGTTGCGGGAACAGTAACACTTACAGAAGGTACAGGCGCTACATGTGGTACTGGAACTACCAATGTCAGCGGAGCAATGACTCCTAGCGTTGGTTCACCATTAACTTTTGCGGCTGGTGCTGGTACTTCTGTTTTTCAAATTAATAAACCGGGTGATGGTTTATGTATAGTTAATGGTGCTGCTACTGTTACTGGTGGTATGGCGTCTGTAGCACAATTCTAAAATTAGGAATAATAAAAATGAAAACAAATCATCTTATCATTATGGCAATAATTGTACTTGTTTTAATTTATTATTTTTCAAAGAAAACTACTACGAATGTTACTAGTAGAATAGTTGGAGCGCCCGCTAGTTCTCAACCGAATCCATTAGGTACTACTACAGTAACATCCGGCTGGAATAATTTTCTACATACTCTAGGTTTAGGCGCTGGTATTGTTAATTCTATAGCACCAATTGCTAGAACAACAAAAGGTTATCTAGCGCCGCAACCTACTTTAGAACAATTAGGTGCTGGTAGTGCATTTAATTTAAATGATACTTCATTAGGACAATTACCTTTAACCAATCCTAATGATAGTATTTTAACTTCTATTTATGATCCTAACCTAGACCCAACTGTAGGTTATTTACCTTTGACTGATGGTATTACAGGGACTCTTGAACCTTTGCCGGCTCCTATAACAGTAGATCAAACTACTTTAGATTCCTCTAGCTTTGATTATTCCAATGCAATTTTTGTATAAGAATATTTATATATGAGTAACTTACAAAAATTAGGAATCATACTAATTATTTTTGCATATGTAGCGGGAACTGTTTATGCAAAGTTAGGTCCACGTACAGCTATTAGTACTATGATAGTAGGTGCTGTTCTCTTAATCTTTGACGAACCAGCTAAAGCACAATGAGGTAATTATGGATTGCCTATTGGAAGAAATAAAAACCATAAAACGATTTAAGAAAGAGCATCCTAGAGTTAAAAAATATGATGATAAGAAAAAGAAAAATACTTCCGAGTCTATGAAAGATAGAATGGCGCGATTGCGATCTATGAGAGGAAAGAAATAAAAATGGAACGCATACATTTTCCAAAAGAAAAACCTATTATTATTGACAAGCTGGACGGTGAAGCAATTTTAGTTTTAGTTTATAAAGAAAAAAGTTTATCTTTAGATGCAAGATGGGCACTTGACGTTGTAGAAAAATTAGCAGAACGCGGTTTGCTAACTGGTTTGATGAAAATGATAAACGATATGCAAACGCAATTGTTAGACATTAAACTAGCAGCGGAAGATAGAGCACGTAAAGAAATTGAAAAACAGCTATCCAAAAAAGCTATCGAAGTACCTTCTAATTGATCCAAAATTTGAATGCTATTTTGTTGCTTTGTACTTGACAGAATTCTAGGAAATGTGATACTCTCTTCTTGTAAGATGAAAGGTTAGATGATAGTGGTTAGCGCCTAGTGGGATTAGCCCCACGAAGATTCTTTCTCCGGTCCACTGCAAACTGGAGTTCTTTCAAGTAGCCGCTTCTACCATCTGAATAGTTAGCTTAGGCGAAACTGTACTTTCATACTTGCATTTTCTCAAATTGAGAATTATCAAATTGAGAAAAATTCTACTACTACGAAAGGCCACACCATGAAAATTTATAGAGTAGCAAGATTGGTTTCGCGGACTTCAGCAAAGTTTGCGAAGAAAAAAGATAAGGCGACCGCACCAGATATTACAGCAAAGACGATTACTGATAAGCTTACCCAAAAGGAAGTTATCAATATGAAATCTTTGGACACTGTTACTCGAAACGAAGTAACGCGCCTGACCAAAGAATTACAAGGTGCTGTTACAGACTTTGGGATGTCTGGTTTGAAAATTGGTAAGGTGCTCAAGGATATTCACACCCTACTTGATCCACGCGGACAGTTTACTCCTTATCTAAATTCTCTACCGGGTTTTTCAGTTGCGACCGCTTATCGCTACATGTCAGCATATGAAGGTGCTATTGCTAACATGCCGAAGAACATTTTGAATACTGTAATCGCGGCTGGCTTGCCGATGTTGGGTACAGGCGATAAGCCATATGGGAAGTATTCAGATGTTATCAAGAAACACCCGATGCCTAAAGACCCTTCAGACGAGGAAGCACAACAATATATTGCTGAGGTACAAGCGGAATACAGCAAAACTCGAAAGAAGGGTGGGGCGAAGGTTCCTAATCCCGACGCTCTCAAGTACGAAGCTTTTACCAGCGTACTCAAGAAGTATTCAAAAGTACCAGACAATGCTAAACAGTATTGGATTAAGCAATTGTTTAGCTACGTGCTTGGAAATTTGGGAATGGACGGCGTTTGGGAAATTACACCAAAGAAACCGCCTGCCTCTTGGGTATCAGCAAAGGGAACAGACACTAAAGAAGAGGAAGAGGATGAAACGACGGAGTAACAATTTTGAAAATTCTTCTCTGCCAGAAGTAGTGGTTAATTCTCGCAAAATTGTAAAATAGTATATAGTGCCACTTTGCTAGTGAATAGAACGGATATACTATTTCCACTAAAACATTGAAAGAAAGGAAAATACATTGAGTACACCAGCGGACGCCATGAATTTTCGGTTTGATCCTATAGAGAGGCAAAAGAAATATCAAAGACTAATCTACTTGACTCGAATGCTCCATGACATACACGAATGCCAGACAAAAATGGAAATCAATCGAGTCTGCTATCCGACCATGCAAGATAGCGAATTAGTAGATCATGTTTATTTGTCTCTTCTACAGGGTGTCTCTAATTTGCGAGACCAGCTAGAATTAGAGAAAAAGGAATTAGGACAGTTACCCGGAGTTTAAAATCGGTGATTGCCTAATGCAAGGGTAGGTTGAGGATAGCGTTGCTCTGCCAGAGGGTCATTCGTTAATAGCGGATGGCCCTTTTTATTTTGAGAAAGGAAAACACCATGTCAATGGATGATGTTACTAAGGAATTAAAAGCTAACATGAGTAAGCAGCGTAGATATGCTTTTGAATATGGTTACAGAGTTTGTGAGAAGGGA
>Ga0137398_10000276_pt1 | contig 17130 bp, 21 predicted proteins | sample czorhiz216metaG_FD_106659 | JGI IMG/M metagenome (GOLD analysis project Ga0137398, IMG submission 106659) | Vadose zone soil microbial communities from Angelo Coast Range Reserve, California, USA - czorhiz2.16 metaG | ecosystem: Environmental > Terrestrial > Soil > Vadose zone | place: USA...
GCGCGATTTCCGATCGAAGCGGTACGCCTGGTGCGCGGAAGTGTCGCTCAGATAAATTTCGCTTTCATGGCGAAGAACAAGATCGTTGAGATCATGCGGTCCGGGGCCCGGTGCGGTGTAACGCTCAAGCAATTTGGCATTGGCGTCAAAATGGACCAACTCTGACCGGTTGGCTTCGCCTGGATCGGTGGCCGCCCAGACGCTGTGGTCCGCTGGATCGACCTTTACCCCACCCACCGGCATCAGACCGTATAGGTCTGGTTTCACGAAATCCGAGACCTCCCCTAGCACCGTGGTCTTGATGATTTTCTTGCGGTGCATGCTTCCCATATAGAAGACACCCCTGGGCCAATCCACAGCAAGGCCCTCGGGAAAGAGGTCCTTTTCCGGCACCGTGAAGGCCACACGCGCGAGATGAACCGGAGGATAGCGGCGATGAACCTGTTCCACGAGTTCGCGAAATTCCGGGAAAGATCTCAAAGGCTGAAGCGCCGGGGCATCTGCCGGATCGAATCCCTCGTCTAAGGCAATGCATTCTTTCAGTAGCGCGAGCGCTTTTTGCAGTTCGCCCAGGTGGGCGTATCTTCTGGCCAGAAGGAAAAGGGCCGCGCCACGATCGGGAATCTTAGACAAAGAATCTTCGATTTCTTGAACTTCGGTATGCAGGACCACAGCATCCGGTGGTGGCTGGATTGGCGCAGCTGAATTCTGCTGCATGGCGGTAATCTGAGATTGGTTATGGGCCTGCGAAAAGCCCAAGCCCGACACTGCTACCAGCAAGCCAACCGCCTTGAACACCCTCATGTGACATGTCTCCAGTCTCAGAGACGGTAGAATACCGCGGAGGTAAGCACACGACTCTTAGGTGTGGCGTCCGCAACTAGTCCCCTCGCGGCACGGCTACCTGGCGTCCGTGGCGCGATCTCCTAGAATCCCGTTTTCTGGACCTCTTCCCCGCTGTCTGACCGACTAAGCGGCCAAGTGGCCGTCGGAGTTGTACGCGCTAGCGCATTTGCTGCGGGTATTGTCGAGGACGCGTGCGTGTGTGAAATCTTCCACGCGCCAACGGCAGTTACACGCCTAGGGCGTTTTACAGATCTCGCTGCTGAAAAAGATAGATGGCCACGATCAGCGCTACGAGCAAATAGACGACCGCGTAACCCAGCATGGCAACGCTCGGCGCGGAAGCATTCGAAAACGGACTGAATTGGAGAGACCGAGTGAAGGAAGACTGCATTTCGAACGAAGCCCGTCGCCAAATGGACTCGGTGGGCATGATGAGGCTAGACACAACGCCGACGGTGACAAGACGCGGGCTGTCGGTCATGGCACCGATCTGTTCGATCCAGCCGCCAATGAAGGCCAGTCCGTGAAAGCCCAGGACGATGACACCGTTGGTGAGTGTGGAAAACCTCGTACCACATACGAAGGTGACGGTCAAAACCAGCAAGCATTCCAAGAAGACCAGAAGTGCGCCGCTGATGGTATGCTGCGGAAGCACACCTCCGATGAAATACCCCACGGCCGTGACGCCGCCGAACATGGCGGCCACATATGCGGCGACCATGCCGGCGAAACCCATCCACTTACCCAGCAAAATCTGCCAGCGAGAGATTGGCTTTGTAGCGATGGCTTGGATAGTGCCGGAAGCCATCTCACCCGAGAGCGTATCCACGGAAGTTAGGATGGTCATGACCACGGCCAGCAGATCGACGGCGTAGAAGCCCACTTGCAGCATAGCAGCTTCCAGTTGATAGCGAATAAAGGGCGGCAAAGAATGGCGCGTGATGTCTTTCAACTGAAAGTGCATCCCGGTACCGAAAAGCGCAAGAAACGCTGAGCCGGCGAGGACCGCGGTCCAAAGGATCTTCTTGCGTCCGGCCTCGCGAAAGGTAACGCCTGCCATGATCCAGGCGCCCATCATAGCCCCCCATCCTCGCCCATGATTTTGAGGAAGAGATCTTCCAGCGAGAGCCGCTGAGGCGTGAATTCAAAGATGTCGCTTCCCGATGCCGTCAGATAGCGGAGGATGTCCGGCAGAACAGAGGCCGAGTGAGTGGTAAGCGTTAGGCGCTCGCCGTCGAGCCGTGCAGACGTGCTCCATTGGGAGAGCCCCGCAATTGTTTGCGCGGACAGATTGCGCGCGCGGGCGACGACGCCCACTTCAGCGTCGGGATACGCTCGCAGGTCGCGGCTAGCAACGACCTCACCCTCCTTGATGAAGACTACTCGGTCGCAAGTGATTTCAATTTCGCTTAGGATGTGGGAATTCAAAAAGACGGTGGCTCCTCGGTCACGCTGAACGCGAATCACGTCGCGGACGAGCCGCCGGCCCATGGGATCGAGGCCCGAGGTCGGCTCGTCGAGAAAGATCAGCTGCGGCTCGTGAATCAAAGCTTGAGCCAAGCCGATGCGCTGGAGCATGCCTTTGGAGAAATCGCGCAGGCGCTTTTCCCGGTGAGGACTCAGCCCGACCAGATCGAGAAGGGCAGGAACACGTTCGCGGAGCAGTGACGCAGGCATCCCGCAGAGCCGTCCGTGGAGTTTCAGGAGTTCGGATGCGGTCAGCCAGGTGTAGAAACGAAAATCCTCCGGGAGAAATCCGATCTTGGCGCGTACATCTATGTCGTCCGAGGGCACTCCGAGAACGAATGCTTGACCGCTGCTGGGCTTCACGAGTCCCAGCAGCATCTTAATAGAAGTGCTCTTCCCCGCTCCGTTCGGGCCCAGGAACCCGAAGACCTCGCCACGACGCACTGTCAGAGAAAGATTGCTTACGGCAACCTTAGTCCCAAACATCTTGCGCAAGTCCAGCGTTTGAATGGCAAGGCCGCCCGGTTGATCCAGGTGTTCCTCCGGTGTCAGTCGAGTGAATTCGCCAGCGTCACGGCTTTGCTGGAGTCTCCCTGACCGGCAAGACAATAGATGATGCCATTCTTCACCCAAATCAACACATAGTCAGGTGCCCGACGCCCGGAACCCTTGATGAGCGTACCCTGCGCGCCGTTCACTTCTACTAGGCTGTAGGAGCCGACGAAGCGCGGAATCGGGAGAACAAGGGTCGATTTCCAATCGATGGTTTGGCAGAGCTCACGGGCCTGCGTGGCGCTCATTCCTGCAAGTTGAAAACCAATTTCCGCGAACTGCTGGATGTTGAGATCGGACGGAAGGTTGACGAGCGGGCTCGGGGCTTCTTCCAGAGCCAAGCAATTACTCCATCCTGTCGATTCATGCTGCGCGTCCTCTTCTCCTCCGATCCCATGCAGGCAATTGCCATACTCCAACCGAACGGAACGGGGAATCTGGACGGAAACCACGGAGCCTTCTAGCGTTGCGGGCAAGAGGAGGTCCGGGCGGCCAGATTGGTCGAAGATTTCCTGTAGCCGAGCACGGTCAATCGTCACGTCGAAGGAGTGTTGTCCCTCCACGGTGAATGTGGGCGCGTCCGCGCGTGCACCAAGGAGACGCACTTCGAACCCGGCTAGCTGGCTTGCGTCTGCCGCAGTCGCGAAATGTTGTGGCTTTTCATCCACGGTGACAACGACTTTGTCCGAGATCATCTGACTGAGCATTTGCTGCAACGGGCGATTGCCGTCCAGGGAAGAAAGATCCAAACGGACGGGCTGTACTCTCTCTATGCGCAGGGTAGCGAGAAGCCGCTGAGCCAAGCTGCGCCCGGAGGGGAGCGCCACGCTACAGAGAACGAATACAGCGGCGAGCGCGGAGACCCAGGCAGGGCGCCAGCGCCTGGCTAAGAGAGCTGCGATAAAGGGAGCATGTTCTTCCTCGGCACCGTGCCGCGTTTTGAAACGCCAAAGGGCAGTCTGAGGATCGACGTTCATTTCGGAAGTGGAAGCATCGAGTGAGAGAAGATGTCCCTGTACGCGTCCGGACGCAGCGACGATTTCCTGAAGGCGATTCCCGCACTGCGCACAAGTCGCGAGGTGCTTATCGATTTCCGGACGCTCGAGTCGATCCAACTCACCATCGTGATAAGCGCGCAACACACTTTCCGGAACACAATTCATAAACCCTCCTCTCGACCATAAAGTTCGCGATAACGCTGCTCGAATGCCGCCTCTGCGCGAACCAAGAGCGTTCCCACTGAACCCGGCTCGATGGCCAATGAATCCGCCAACTCCTTGTAGGTGTGGCCGGATGCCCGCAAAAGCAACAGTTGCGCTTGTACTGGTTTCAGCTCTGCGAGCACTGCGCGGACCCGCAGCTGCCTTTCCGTTCTTAAAACCTGATCGAAAGCATTTTCAGTAGTGCAGTTCTTGCTTTGAGCTCGGGCGGCCGCCTGTTCGTAGCGGTTCCTCCGAGCCAGGGAGCGTAGGGCGTCAATGCCAAGGTTGGTCGCGGTTCGGTAGAGCCAGCCGGGCACATTGCCACCAGATTCCTGCCGTAAAGGGCGTCGGTAGAGCTTCAGAAAAACCTCGTTAGCCAGATCTTCAGCGCGAGCGTGGTCTCCGAGGATACGCCGAAGAATAGCGACGAGGTGGGCGTAATGCGCCAGGAAGAGATCGTCGAAGTGTTCGCGTGTGGAACTCCTATCGGTCACATCGGGCTCCCGAGCTTTCCGCCTCGTTGCACCAAACCCTTCTATCACGTCCTGAAGCAAGGCCAGCCTCCCACTTCTACTAGTTAAACGTTTCTCGTCTCCAAAATGTGACAAGCAGTGTGTGCACAAGCCAGACGCAGGCAGAAGTCTGGAGAGTGGCTCGTAGGGTCCCTAGTGGCTTGGTACCTGCCCGCGGATGCAAATCACGGGCCACTCGCCAAAAGTCGACTAACCAAGGCGTTTCGGTGTATACGGCCTCTTACGCGCTAGGCATTCTGTCGGTTCGGTGACCCGCCGATTTGTTCACGTATTTTCGCGCGGGACTCGGAGAAGTCAAACCGGAAAAGGCAGGGTAGCCATTCTACATCCCTCAGAGCCGTCACCCGTCAGTTCACAGCGAAAATGGTGTTCTTTCAACGTGAGAACGGATACATCGCCCATCCGATTCCCACGCCGATCAAGAGAAAGAGAAACAGCGACCACACGATGTATTTCACGCGGTCGATCGGCCGCCGCCGGCTCAGGAAGCCAAACGCGATGGAAATCAGCAGTGCGAAGAGCAGCATGGATTGCAGATGACTAAGCTTGAATCCTATTCCGAAGTTCATGCTTTGCGTCCTCGCGCTGCTTCATAGGCATGCAGTGCTGCGAGAAGATTCAGCACACCTGCGGTGGCGAGGAACCGCGTCCCGTAATCGCCGCCCGCATGCGAAACGTCCGGGCCCTTCGTTTCGAGCGAGCGGGCCACGAAATAAAACGTTCCCGTGCCCAGATCTGCCAAATAGCCCAGCGAATCGAAAGCATCGCTTCCGCTAGAACCAAAAACGTTGCCCCGCATCGCCGTGCCAAGAATCACCAGAATGCCTACCGTCAGAAAACACGCCGCCGCACGGCCCCACATCTTCATGAGAACATGACCTAATCCAGGCACGAGCCATCCTGCCACGCCGATGACGAAAGCTATCGTCTCGCGTCTGGAATCCTGGGGTGGAGCCGCCAGTGCTGCTGTCTCGTCTGCCATCCATCTTCCTCTTGCTGATTGCTGGCTTATGCCAGTAACGCCAGAATTTCGTTCTGAATCGACCCCGTCACGCGGGCCTCATCATCGCCGATATACACATTTACTTCGCTGCGCACGCCGAATTCCGGCAGATAAATTCCTGGCTCGATTGAGTTGCACGTGCGCGCGATCAGGTGCCTCACGTCATGTGTCTCGAGCCCGTCCATATTCACGCCGTTGCCGTGCACTCTTTCTCCAATGCTGTGACCGGTGCGGTGGAAGAAATACTCCCCGTAACCCGCTTTTTCAATCACGCGGCGCGACGCTCTGTCCACTTGCCATCCCTGCAGCGGCTTCCCCGCCGCAATGTGTTTGCGAATCAATTCGGTCGCCGTATCACGCGCCTCGCGCACCACCCCGAACACCTTCGCAAATTTCTCCGGCACCTTCGCGCCCAGGAATCCCATCCAGGTGACGTCATAATAAACGCTTCCGGGCGTCTTCTTCTTCCCCCAAACATCCATCAAAAGCAGGTCGCCCTCGCGAACCGGCGAGGCGGACTCCGCCGTAGGGCCATAGTGAGGATCACTGGCATGGGCATTGACCGCGATGTCCGGCCCTTCCTCGGCCCAAATTCCCGCCGCATCGAATTCCTTCAGTATCCAGTTCTTCAAATCAAATTCCGTCAATGCTTTTTTCTCGCGCACACTCTTTGCGGCAAGCTGAAAAGCTTCGCGCACAATCCGATCGATGGCCACTCCGGCCGAAAGATGCGATTCGAGCTGCTCGGCGCTCCAGCACGCTTCGTATTTCTGCACCAGGTCCGCCGAACTGACCACCTTCGGGCCCGAGCTGCGCACGAGTTCAATCGTGCCCGCATCCACCATGGCCACATAGGGGATTGCGTTTTTCGGCGAATATTGCATCGCCACGTTCTTCGCGCGGCCAAACATTTTTTTAAGGTTCTTTCGCAGTTCATCCTGCGCCGAGTAATACAGCGTCTCCCCGGGCAACGTTGCCAGCGACTGCGTTTCAATCTTGTGCACCAGTTTCTTTGGCGTTCCCTTGGCCGGAATGAAATAAAACCACCTTCGTGTCCTCATTCCCTGAGGCAGACTAAGGATGTGCTGCGCGATGGGATCGCGTCCGCGAAAATCATAGAAGAGCCAGCCATCGATCTTGGCGGCCCGCAAATCGCTCTGGATGCCTTGAATATCTGCGCCCATCGGGGAAGCCGCTCCATCACTCGGCCATGATTCAACGGTGAAGCCTCAAGCGTCCTGCACCACCAGCGAGAGGATCTGCTGCTGGGTCACGCCTCGGATTTCCAAGCGTTTCGTGCGGCTTCTTTCGCCGCCCAGAATTCTAACAGCCGACCTGGGTGTTTTCAAAAGTTGCGCCAGGAATTCCACCAGCGCCTCGTTCGCGCGGTCCTCAACCGCCGGCGCTCGCAGCCGCACTTTTAATGCTCCCCCCATTTCCCCAGCGATTTCGTCCTTGCTCGCTTGCGGCTGCACCCTCACCGAAAAAATCACCGTGCCTTCCCGCTCTTGGACCTCCAGCATTAGACTCCTCACAATTCCTTATGTGACGTCACGTGCTCCAAAAAGCGCGGTACCCACGCGCACTTCGGTCGCACCTTCTTCGATCGCCACTTCAAAATCGTGGGACATTCCCATCGACACAACGGGCAGGGCCAAACCCAATGTTGCCGCTAGTTCGTCGCGCAGATCTTTCAGTCGTCTAAAATAGGGCCGGACTTGCTCGGCCTTTTCCAGAAAGGGAGGAATACACATCAGCCCGGCAAGCTGCAACCGGGGCAGATCCGCTACGTTCTTCGCCGCAGTGGAAAGCTCCTCAATCCCCATGCCGCTCTTGGTCTCTTCCTTGGCCACTCGCACTTCGATCAGAACACGCAATTTGCCATTGATACCTGCCTCGGCTCGCGCGCGGTCCAGCCGCTGCGCGATCGCCAGATCATCGACGGAGTCTATGCTGTGAAAAAGCCGCGCGGCCCGGGCCGTCTTATTGCTTTGCAAATGACCGATCAGGTGCCACGTCGCGTCCAAGCCTTCCGTTCCAGCGCGCTTCCCTTCCCACTCCTGGATGCGGTTTTCGCCAAAGTGCCTGATCCCTGCTTCATACGCTTCGCGGATTGCACTCACGGGGTGGGTCTTCGACACGCCGATCAAGGTGATCTCCTCCGCCGGTCGCCCCGAGCGCGCCACCGCGCCGGCGATCCTCTCCTGAATTCGCAGCAAATTTTCCCGCACCGAAGTTTGCGTCATGTTCGAGTCCGAATCCTAGCACGCGCGGCATTGCAGCGCAGACTCTCCGCGGTTAGACTGGCGTTCGGCCGCTGAGGGATCCGCGGTCACACTGAAAATGACCGCTCCGGGAAAACTTATCGCCATCGAAGGCATCGATGGTAGTGGCAAGCGCACGCAGGTTGATCTACTGACACTTACCCTCAAGGCTCGCGGCCACTCCGTGTATTCCACTGGCTTTCCTCAATATGATTCCTGGTTCGGCAAAATGGTCGGCAAATTTCTGAATGGAGAGCTGGGCTCGCTGGAAAGTGTCGATCCCCACTTTACCACTCTGCTCTATGCCGGTGACCGTTTCGAAGCCAAGCATAAACTTACGGCGGCGCTGGGCAACGGCCAAATTGTTCTTGTGGACCGGTACATCGGTTCCAACCTCGCTCACCAGACCGCTCGCGTCCCTCCGGCGATGCGCTCCGAATTCCTGGAATGGATCGAGCATCTGGAGTACAGCATCTACGGCCTTCCCCGCGAGAGCCTCATCCTCTACCTGCGCGTGCCACCTCGAGAAGCGCAGCGACTGGTGGAACGCAAATCTGTGCGCAGCTACACCTCCGCTCCGAAAGACTTGCTGGAGGCCAGCCTGCACCACCTGGAAGACGCCGCCGAGATGTACGATTCGCTCTCCCGCCGCGCGCCCTGGGCCACGATTCAGTGTTTTGATGCCGCGCTCAACACCATGCGCGAACCGGAAGAAATTGCCAACGACGTCCTTGCCGCCATCGAAGGAGTGCTTTCATCGGCTTCCTCGGGTGAGGAGCGCTAGCGTATGGGTTTTTCCGAATTTCTCGGCAACCAGCGCATTGTAACGGCGCTCCGCGGGACTCTGCGCAGTAAACGCGTCCCCCACGCGTTGCTCTTCGCGGGACCACGGGGCGTGGGCAAATTCACTCTCGCGCGTATGTTTGCACAGGCCGCGAATTGCGAGCGCCTTATGGACGATTTCTGCGGGAAGTGCGCCACTTGTCAGCGCATCTCCCAGCTCGCCGATCCGCAAACACTGCTCGAACAGGGACTCGTCGAGCGGGGCGAGAGCGCCGACGCGGCCACGGTCGAGCGTGTACCTCTGATCCTGCAGTCGCACCCAGATGTGTGGGCACTCGTGCCCGATCCTGTCCGCCTGAAGAGTCCCGTCGCGCGCCCCATGCTGCGCGTGGGCCAGCTGCGCGCGGTTCAGCGTGCGGCCTACTTTCAACCCATGGGTCGGCGCCGGGTCTTCATCCTCGATGGCGCGGACACCATGCGCTGGGACGTCGCCAACGTGTTCCTGAAAATGCTCGAGGAGCCTCCCGGTTCGGCGACGCTCATCCTCACCGCGCCCTCGCCCTATGCGCTTCTGCCGACCATCGTTTCTCGCTGCCTCCAATTTCATTTTGCGCAGCTGACGCAGTCGGCGGTGGAGAAGATCCTGAAAGAAAAGACCGATCGCCAACCCGCGGAAATTAAACTCGCCGCGCAACTCGCGGAGGGCAGCCCGGGCCTGGCCATGGAAATGGATATTGATGCGGCCGCCCAGCGCCGTAGGAACGCACTGCGTATCCTCGAACGGGCCGCACAAGGCCAGGGTTTCGCCGAGCTATTCTCTGCTACATCGGCACTCGCCAAGGACCGCAATTCTACCTTCGAGGATCAGATCGGCGTTTTCTACGGCTTGCTCACCGATCTCCTTGAACTTACGTCGAAAGTGAAAGAGCCGGTCTTGCGCAATGCACCGCTGGCGAAAGAATTGGAGTCACTCGGCAAATCCGTCGATTCTGCCTGGGTTCTCCGCGCCATCGCCGGCTTTGACGAACTTCACGCTGGCGCGCGCCGCAATTTGAACCGCCAACTCGGCCTCGACGCTCTGGCCACCTCCCTTGCGCCTGTACTTTCGCGGGCTTCCGAGCCCCGCCGCTAATCAGCTGTACCAAATATTCGCCATTGCAAAATAAAGTGGCTAGACTGTAACCGTCAGGCTTCCGCACGCATCATAGGGAACAGATAGTCCACCCCGTAGCTTAGAAGGAGCAGTCATGGTGAATCGCCGTATGTTTCGTCCGGGCTTCCCGGACGTCAAAGAGCCGAGCGCACCCCGCCCACAACACAATGGTCCTATCCCGAGCAAAAAGCCCGCACCGCCGGAAACAACCCACGCCGAGAACTTCTACTGGGTCAAGCAGATGCAGTCGCATACTCCGATGGCCGTCGTTCTCGAGGATGGCGAAGTGCTTCGCGGCACAGTTGAATGGTACGACCGCGATTGCATCAAGCTCACGCGCCAGGGCAGTCCCAACTTGCTCATCTTCAAGCGCGTGATCAAGTACGTCCACAAGGATGGAGAAGAATCATCCCAGGGCGGCGAGGAGTAAGTTCTCTGAAACATTCTACTTGTAAAGAGAATGCCCGGCGGTTGCTCCGAAGGTGAGTAGTGCCTTGGCGGCCAGCGACCCGCTCTCGTTGAAGATTTCGCACTCGGTTACAACAAAATTCCTGCCGGCGCGCAACACGCGCGCATCCGCTTTGATGCGGCCGCCCGACACCGGCTCAAGATAATTGATGTTTAGCTCCACGGTAGCGATCTCCGTCCCCTTTGGTATCGCCGTATAGGCCGCGATCGCTGCCGTAGTGTCCGCCAGTGCCGCCAGAATCCCTCCGTGCACTACGCCATGAATCTGTTTGTGGTTTGGCCGCACGTCCAGCCGGAAAATGGCTCGCCCCGCGTGCACACTTTCCACATCGAATCCCAGGAGCTTCGTCGAGCGGCTTTCTTTCATCCGCCGGCGCACGAGTTCCGTGACCCGTTTCTCCTCTTTCGACATTTTCTTGGTCATCAAGTTTCGTCGCTTTCGAGCGAGTCCCTCCATGGCTTCCCGTCCATCACTGGTCTCCGCTTGGCACTAGAAAAAGATACTAAGAACGTAAGACTCAGTATGCCGTTACACCTCCATCTAGTGGAATTGCCGTTCCTGTGAGCCACGACGATTCTTCCGAAGCCAGGAACACGGCCGTCTCCGCCACATCCGCGGGCTGCCCGATACGTCCCAGAGGAATGGTCGCAACGCGCGCCTTACGCAATGCCTGTCCTTGTTCACTCTGGTCAAATACCCCCTTCACCAATTCTGTCTCCACGATCGACGGGCAGATGCAGTTCACGCGAATATTTTCATGCGCATGATCAAGTGCCATCGCCTTCGTCAGCATGGTCACGCCGCCTTTCGACGCACAATACGCCGCGCGGTCCTTCACCGCTACGAGTCCAAGCACCGAGCCAATGTTCACGATGACTCCCCCGCCACACTTTCGAAACTCCGGCAACACCGCCCTGGACATCAGAAACGGTCCTTTTACATTGACGGTCATCACCCGGTCCCACTCTTCCTCGCTGATTCCCTCCACCGTCGATACATGCAGCGTTCCCGCACTGTTCACCAGCACATTCACCCGGCCGAATCGCTCCACAGTCCCTTGCACCGCTCGTTCGACGTCCCGCGCGCGGGTCACATCGCACTCCATCGCCAACCCGGCGGCGTCCTCCTTGTGGACTTCGTTGATCACCTCTCGAAGCTTTTCCAGGCGTCGTCCCGCCACGGCCACGCTGGCACCTTCCCGCGCAAACGCCAGAGCGATCGCTCGACCAATCCCCGTACCCCCGCCCGTGATGAGCGCCACCTTGCCGGAAAGTCGTGTCACGGAATTCCCTGTCCCCGCGTCTAATAAGGGCGTCACATGGCTGCTCGGTGCCCCAGGCGGTGGGCGCGACTCTAGCATTCGGCTCCCTGCCGCGGCAAGCCGCTATCGCAGCCTGGCGGAATTCATCCCCTTTGCGTCGGCAGCCCGTCAGTGGTAGAGGCAGGCCTAGAACCTGTCAGGAGCGCAACCGAAGGAGACCCCCGTTCTTATATCTTGCAGCTACCAGCCGCTTAAGTTGGATCTGTTGCATCTTAGCGGCTCCCGTTAACGCGAAGGAGACTCGGATATCCTATGCGCATCGGAATCACTTGCTATCCCACGTACGGCGGCTCAGGCGTGGTGGCCACCGAGCTCGGCATGGAACTCGCCGCGCGAGGCCATGAAATTCATTTCATCAGCTACGCTCCTCCGATCCGCATGAATCCCAACGATCCGCGCATCCGTTTCCACGAAGTGGAGGTGGTCTCCTATCCGCTCTTTGACCATCCGCCGTACACGCTGGCGCTCGCCACAAAAATGCTCGAAGTCTTCGAATCCGCATCGCTCGACCTGCTGCACGTCCACTACGCCATTCCGCATTCCGTCAGCGCCATGCTGGCGCGCTCGATGGCCGCGCCGCGACGGCTCCCTTTCGTCACTACTCTCCACGGCACGGATATTACCCTGGTCGGGAGCAACCGCAGCTATCTCCCGATCACGCGCTTTTCGATCGCACAGAGCGACGGTGTCACCGCCATCTCACGCTACTTGCTTAATCAAACCATAAAAGAGTTCGATATCAAGCGCCCCATCGAAGTCATTCCCAATTTCGTGAACTGCGAACTCTACAATCGCTCCGCCGACAAGGGTTTTGCGGCCCAATGGGCTCCCCATGGCGAACCCATCCTCATGCACCTCTCGAATTTCCGCCCCGTCAAACGCCTCCCGGATGTCATCGAAGTTTTCGCCATTGTCCGTGCCAAGATGCCGGCCAAGCTGGTCCTTATCGGAGACGGTCCGGACCGTGGAGCGGCGGAATACCTGGTACGCAAGTACAGCCTTCAGAAAGACGTTTTCTTCCTTGGCAAACAGGACAACGTCTACGAAAAGCTCGCCGCTGCCGATCTTTTTCTGCTTCCCTCTCAGCTTGAATCCTTCGGCCTCGCCGCCCTCGAAGCTATGGCCTGCGAAGTTCCCATCATCGCCACAAACGTCGGCGGCGTGCCCGAAGTCGTCGAGCATGGTGTGGATGGATTTTTGGTGGAACCCGGTGATGTGCAGGAAGCCGCGCGCTACGCCATCGAAATCTTGTCCCGCGCCGACCGGGGCCGCGAAATGGGAGAAATCGCCCGCATCAGCGCCAAGAAAAAATTCTGCGCCAACGACGTCATACCCGCCTACGAGAGCTATTACAAACGTGTCCTCGAGGAATCCTGATGTTTGTACCTTGGGATCTTTCTCCGCGCTCTCCGTGCCCTATTTGTCGAAGCCCTTCCTCAATGGATTGAAGCCTCGGCCGTGGCTCGAATATGTTCCAGCACCCTCAAATGAATCCGACGAATGATGTAATCCGACCATAAGTGCCAGTACGCGGCCGGCCACATGGTGTGCTGATACCACGTTGTTCCTTCTAAGCGGGTCCGTCCCCCGGGTAGCGCCCTCAGCAAGAACTGCCCTTGCTTCGAAACGAAGTACCCGTGCAAATGTGGCGGCTGAATATTCCCGTACGGACTGAGCTCGTTCAATGGAGCCGGATTCGCGGTCACGCCAAACCTCAAAAGCCGCGGTTCATCCCACACTTCGATGGGTTCCGTAAATGGCCCCGTCGAGAAGATGCAATGACGCACGGCGCCAACTCCGTGGCCGGAAATTTCCGCGCGAATCGGATAAGCAATTCCCGCACGAAACAACAATTCTTTCGGCGGCGGTATCTCGGCGAACGCCACCACCTGATTCCACACTTTCTCCGGCGGCGCATGCACCTCAATTGCCGTGCGCACCTCGAACGTCTCTGCCGGCGGTTTCACCCAACGCTCCGCACCCTGGAAGGCGGGCGTAAACAACAAGATGATTGACAGCATTACCGGAGTATCTTTATTCAGCCAATACCCCGCCTGAATCGCGTACCCCAGCATTCCGCCCAACGCCGCAAGCCCCAGCGCAAACGGCGCAGCCATCAAAATACACACTAGCCCCTCGATCATGACCAGGATCAGCACGGCGCCAAGCAACGCGAGGGGTACCAGCGAAACGCTCATGCAACTGCTATACGACCGTGGCTCGTGGTAGCTGTATACCAGCACCGAAAACAACCCAAGGCAAAACGGCAACGCCACAAACAACCCCCACCCGTAGGACCGAAGCACCTCCGTACCCAATACTGTAAACATTGAACCAACCGCAATGGTCATCCCGATTGACGTGGCCGCTGCCGCCATAGCGCCCCGTGGAATCCACCGATCCAGCTTGCGCGTCTCCGGCCACGGCATTGCTGCACGTTGCGCGGTAACCGAATGCGATCCCATCGCGCAAAGCAAAAGAAAGAACAAAATGTTGATCACCGGAACAAAAAAAAGCACCACCAGCCAGAGCGGTTTCCCCGCATCTCGAAGTCGCTGGACCGTCAATGTCACGCCCAACCAGATGAACGGCAGCGACAAAACTAGCAGCGCGCCCACAAACGCACGAGTGTCAGAGGGAATGGCATTCAGGCGCGCATCCGGCCCCAAGGGCCGCCAGTAACTCCACAAAAACCACGGCCGGTCAAACACCGCAAACGCAACAAACTTGTCGAGGAGGTATTTCAGGATAAACGCGCTGCCACCGGCAACGGCATACGTCCTGCGATCGATCGTCCCCTGCCACCGCCACATCTCAACAAGACGGTTTGCCACAATATCTCCTCACCGCTCAGTTGGGCAAGAAACCGCGACGCAACTCCTCCGCCCCGCAATCCATCGATATCCTCTGCGCAGAATTCCCATCATCCCGGGAATTTTCGAAATCCATAACAGCGGCCGGCCCCACCAAATCTCACGCGCCAGTGCAACGGCCGCGTCCGCCCCGCCATACCGGTTCCCGTCGCTCAGAACGAACTGCATTTCTCGCATCAGTGCGTCGCGCGACAATCCCAGCAATGCCCCCACGCGTGGATCCTGCAACGGCGCCAACGCCATCCCGCGTCGCTCCAGAATTGGCGCCAGCCACCTTGCGATTCGCGTGCAGAACCGGCACTCCGCGTCAAAAAACAGCCATCCCCGCGCGTGCCGACCCTTCCCGTCCGTGTACTCACTCACCAGCGAAATCATCGTTTCTTCTCTTTCTTAGTTCTCTGCGTGCCGCCTGCGCTCTCCAGCGCCTCGGGATTATTTCTTCTCTTCCTGGGGGTTCTCTGTTTTAGATCTTTTCTGCCTTTTCCGAGACTTTCAACTCTAGACGGTCAACTATTAACCGCCTTTTTCCCCAGCAGCGTAATGACCTTCCCCCGCAGCTTCACCACGCCCTTTAATGCCCCCGTCGGCATGCGAATGATTTCTTCGAATAATCCGGTCATGGCCGTCAAAAACTCCAGCATGCTCTCCAGCCGTTCCCGGGTGTACGCATCTCCCTGCGGATTGGATTTGACCTCGCGTACGCACTCCGCCAGCACATTCAGCGTCGGATCGATCTCCCGCCGCTTTCGCTCTTCCGAGACGATCCGGAATATTTCCCACACGTCCTTGATCGATTCAAAATGGTCCCGCCGGTCCCCCAACACGTGCACCACGCGCACGATCCGCCACCCCTGCAGCTCGCGCAGGCTGGTGCTCACGTTCGAACGCGCCACCGCCAGCGTGTCGGAAATCTCGTCCGCGGGGAGCGGCTGCGGCGATAGGAAAAGCAGCGCGTGTACCTGCGCTACCGTACGGTTGATGCCCCAGCGCGTGCCCATCTCTCCCCAGTGCAAAATGAACTTCTGCGCCACGGGCGTTAAGCGGTTCTTTGTCGGTTCTCTCATTTTGCCCTTCCCTGCTTGGCAGGCTTCGTGTTGCTTTCGTTATGTCTGTTGTTTCTGTTGTTACAGAATATACAGTCCTTTCCGCTCGCTGTCAACTCCTGTTTACCTGTCCCTTTTCTGGCCTTCCCCGCCTCTCCCCACGCTGCTACCTTCATATTCATAGCCCCACAAGGGCCTGGGAAAGACTCTTTGCCACGAATGCGCCGGAACGCCGGGAGTAGCGCTTACTGGGTCGTAGATTTTCTGGCTTGTCTACTATGCTGCCTGGCGGCTTGTCCGGCGGCCAAGGACCTTGCGGACGACGCCGCTCTTTCCGCTGCGGTCTGCTCGATCGTTTATCAGCTTGACCAATCTCCATCCTCGCGCGGTTACCGCTACAGTTTCTTCGGCAATGCCTTTTTCATTAACGAACAGGGCTATCTCCTTACGGCCGCCCATGTCCTGGAGACCTTTAGGGACGGCGGCCAGCCCTACATCCTGATCAGCCGCCCCAATCGTCCGCCTCGCCTGCTTCCAGCCGCGGTCATAGCCGTGGACTCAGAACACGACGTGGCCGTTCTCCTCGCTACCCCAAATCCCTTCGCTGGCAACCACAAAGTGACCTTTCTGGCGCTTGCTCATGATCCAGCCTTCCGCGGCCAACCGGTAATCGCCCTTTCGTTTCATCCTTCAAGGCTCCAGAATGCTCATACCTTCGAGGCCCCTCAAGAAGACCGCTCTTCCGGCCAAGTTCTTTCCTACGAATCCACCCAACTCGAAAAATCCGCCGCCCCGACTGAAGTTTTCCTCCTCAGCCATGCCGTAACTCGCGGCCAGAGTGGCTCCCCGGTTCTCGCCCTCGACTCAAGCGCCGTAGTCGGTCTTGTGGAAGGCCGCTGGCTGCGCGCCCCCGCCGTTTCCGTCACCAATTCCTCGTCTCTGTCTACTTCCGTTCCAGGAGCCGCTATCCCGATTCGCTATGCGATCGCTCTGCTCCAGCGCCAATCGATCTCCTGGCACACACCTCAATCTTTTCCAGCTGCCTTGCCCGCGCGGTGACCAAGAATGCTGATCAGATTCTCTTCCTTTCCAAATTTGGTGTCGTCGGACTCCCCCTCGGTTCCGTCTGTGCTGACCTCGCCGCTTGCAAGACTCTATCCAGTGGTAGTATGCCCAACAGTACTGGATTTTCGTCGTGATAAGGTGCAAAGTGCTGATCGATGGCAGGTGCTCGACGGTCATCTGCGCCCCGCCATTCACCAATAGTGAAGGGTTGTCCACACAAGTCGCAGTCGACCTTGAAGAAGGCAAGAAGCATTCGAGCTGGATCCATGTGTGACAACCTCGTGCGTTTGCGAAAAGCAGATCCCACGAATGACGTCGGCTCCTTCTCGCCCACCAAGCGCCTCGAACTAAACCGCGCCCTGAAGATGGCTCTTGATGTGTAAGAGGGGAGGTTCATTTGCTGGCCCACTATGCTATCGTGCCCACCTTCCGCCCGCTGGAGACGCGTTCATGATTCCCAACGACTTTCGCCGCCTGGCCCTGAGCTTCCCCGAAACGGAGGAGTGCGCGCACATGGACCATCCCGATTTTCGCGTCGCCGGAAAGATCTTCGCAA
>Ga0137398_10000277_pt1 | contig 17122 bp, 10 predicted proteins | sample czorhiz216metaG_FD_106659 | JGI IMG/M metagenome (GOLD analysis project Ga0137398, IMG submission 106659) | Vadose zone soil microbial communities from Angelo Coast Range Reserve, California, USA - czorhiz2.16 metaG | ecosystem: Environmental > Terrestrial > Soil > Vadose zone | place: USA...
CTAGCTCCTGAGGTGCTAGGGCTAGGGCGGACTACATTCTACCAAAGATTGTTTTAGTGTAACTAATTTTAATTACAGAGGCTTTTTAGTATAGTCTAGTTAAAAGACATATATTTTGTATATAATAAAATTTTGTCCGGTGTAGATAATAAGGCTTATTCTTTCATCTTGCTGACGTAGACCCCGATTACCCGTAGGCCTACAGAGAATAAGACTTTATTCTAATTTTTTATTTTTATTTAACTTAGTCTGTTAAATTATATTTTAACATAACTTTATGCGCAGGTTTAAGTATCAATACAAGGAGTTCTAAGACGTAGCTTTACCGTCTGACTGGATGCCTTCGCTAATATACTAACTTAGCTTTCCACTGTTAATAAATTTAACTATCTAAGCTTAAGCCACAGATATAATATCTTATAAATAATTTGATTCTTAGTCGTATAATTTTACTGCTATTTTGGGTTACCCTAGAATATTTATTTAATTTTAAAAAATTGAGTCTTGTAATTATAGCCGAAACTAACCCACCCACTAACCCACAAAGACCTTCCCTATTAAGGATTTAGGATAAACAATATAAAAATATATACCAATAAGTAATCTTAAACCTTAATATAGGATAACCCAAAAAAAAGATACAATACACTATAACTAAATTATTTTTTTTTCTAGTGGAAACAATCATTTTTTTATAAGGTAACTAGTACTTAATAATATAAGCCCAAGAAGATTTGAACTTCTACATATTCCTCATCAAGAAATTATTCTACCCTTAAATTATGGGCTTAAAAAAATCGTAATACCTTGTACTCTAATTATATCTAGTTCTAGCATTGCTACTGAAACACAAATATATAATTGTGTAAACCAGACAACAACTTAAACTTTTGTTTGTTGGAGTTTAACTAGGCTACTAAAATAAAAAATTTGATAATTTATATTAAATATGAATGTAAATAGTATTTAACAACTAAATAAGAATCACTAATATTAGATACTAGTCCAAGATTTTTCAAATAAACTGAATTAAAATAATTTTTTAACTAAGACTACTTTTAAGTAATAACTTGTATCTAGTATTCATACCATTAGGCAATAAAAAACGATAGTATAATTCTAGGAAATACTAGACATAAAGGCCTTAATATATATAACTGCACTCTGACTCTTAAGTCCCAGATTAAATTTAACCGGAAAAAACAGGTGCTTATAACTGCCAACGTTACTAGTGGTACTAATACAGTGCGCCTACATTATTTAAATCTACAAACTTGTAGTAACATTAGTTACTATTAATTAGTGCACCGGCTCCGGATATTATGTTGTTAGTACGCCTGGCTAGTCATGCTCGGCTAGAATACTATTAATTTTTAATATTTATTTTAATTAATTATATCAATAATAATCTTGGAGTTTAACAAGGCTATTAATATGTAGTATAGACCACGACCCCTAGTAGCTTCGCTAGTAATTATTACAATTTTAGTAGATGCAAATGCTACTACTAGTAGCAGGCCGCGAAGCCTACTGCCCATAGCCCTAGTGTAGTAACAATTACTTATAGGCGGAGCCTACTAATAATTATTATTATTTATAAAAAAAAAATATTATTTCCAAAACAGTTATAGGCGGAGCCTACTACAAATCTGGGGGATTTTTTATTGCGCTTTAAAGCATTAATATAGAAATATTAGTGTAATTCTATAGCATCTCTTAAGTAAGAACAAACTAATAAAGTAAATACGAAAGCTTGGATTAAAGATACGGCTAATTCTAATCCGATTAAAGCTAAGAAGATTGTGAAAGGTACTAAAGTAATTATAGCTATAATTAAACTACTTGTAAATAAATCATATAAATAAGTAGATAATATTTTCAATAATGTGTGACCAGCTACTAAATTAGCAAATAATCGAACTCCTAAAGAAACAGCTCTAGCTAAATAAGAAATTAATTCAATTAAAACTAATAAGGGAACTAAAGCTAAAGGAGTACCAGCTGGAATAAAGAAAGAGAAGAATTTAATACCATGAATTGATAAAGCTAATATAGTCACACCTATGAATATAGTTACACTTAAACCTAATGATACTACCCCACTAGCTGTTATAGCAAAAGAATAAGGAACATTAGAAATTAAGTTACCTATTAATATAAAGAAGAATAATGAATAAACAAAAGGTAAATAAATTTCATTGTGTGCTCCTATTTGTTCTCTAACCATAGAACTTAAACTAGCATAAGATGATTCTAAAGAAATAGACCATTTACTTGGTATTAAGTTTGACTCATTGTTAGCTAAACAATGTAAACCTACAACAACAAATAATACAAATAAAGAATATAAACCTAAATTTGTTAATGTTATATTTAAATGACCTAAAATTGGAGCATTAAGTCCTATTAAACTTGTTACTTCGAATTGACTTAATGGTGATAATATGAATAATGTTTTCATAACTTTTTAATTTATTTATTTGACTGAATATTTTTTATTAGTAGTAGCGGAGACTAATTAGTTAAATCCGTAATTTCTAGCTCCCACTTGGTTTAGGCTAATAGGCCGTGATATGTATTTATAGTTGCATATTATAGGCTCCGCCTACAATGTTACTAGTAGTTGCAAATGCAACTACTAGTAATTATTTGTATGGTTAATATAAACGTGTTATAAAATATTGACTTGTAGTATGCTCCAAGTACCCCTAGATTCTAATTATTTATTACTACTAGTAGGCTCCACGGCCACCTACTAGTTGCGATTGCTAGTAGTTACCACTATATTTTACAATTATGTAATAATTAAATCTATATTGAGCAGTAAAGGAATCGAACCTTTTATGGTTATTAACCAATTCTTTTACAGAGAACCACCATTACCAATCGGATCACCTGCCCTAAATAATTTTATTCATTATACTCAAAAAAAAACATCCTCTTTTAATGTTTGTAACTCTAGCTATAGAGTTACTACTACCAATTGTGCACACTTATAGCCAAACGTACTAATTTTTTTTGTACCCAGTGCAATTGCAATATATTAGATATATACAAATATAGAATATATCCAACGCCTAATAATTTTAGGGGGTTTAATAAGCTTCTTAAAAATTGTGTTTAAGGTTACAGACTAGACTAAACCCTTATTAAACTTAAATTAATAAGGAGCAATATCGAATGCAACCAATATACTTGGTACTAGTATAATAAATGCAACTGCAACTGGTAATAAATTTAACCAACATAAATCTATTAACTGATCATATCTTAATCTAGGTAATGTTGCTCGATGTAAAACAAATAAAAAACAAAAGATACAAGTTTTTATACCTAAAATAATAGATTGAATATTAATGAATGAATCATTAATAAAGATTTCTGGTAAATTATATCCACCTAAAAATAAAATAGATGTAATACAACTAAATAATACTATTGAAGAATATTCTCCTAAAAAGAAGAAAACAAAAGGAACAGATGAATGTTCAGTAAAGAATCCCGCTACTAATTCTGATTCAGCTTCTTGTAAATCAAAAGGAGTTCTAGATGTTTCTGCTAATATTGCTATAAAATAGAAAATAAAAACAGGTAATAATGGTACAATAAACCATATTGCTTGTTGACTTTCTATAATAGTAGTGAAATTTAAAGAACCAGTTAATAAAATTATTATTAATATAGCTGAACTTAATATTAATTCATAGGAAATCATTGCTGCTGTTGATCTTAAACTACCTAAAAATGCATACTTAGAGTTAGCTGACCAACCTGCTAATAAAACACCATATACACCTAAAGAAGATAAAGCTAATGTATATAATATTCCTAATGAATAATCTGATAAAGATAAACCTTGACCAAATGGTATTATACCCCACCCTAGTAAACTAAATATCAGTGTGGATACTGGTGCTAAATAAAATATTATTTTATTAGATTGTGAGGGGATTACAGTTTCTTTCACTATTAATTTTAAAGCATCTGCAAAAGGTTGTAAAATACCATAATAACCTACTGTATTAGGTCCAACTCTTCTTTGATGAGCTGCTAATTGTTTTCTTTCAATTATAGTCATAAAAGCTACTGCTAATAAAACAGGTAAAACTACAGATAATACATCGATTATATTATAAGCGAAACCTATTAAAGCTATTTTATTTAGTTCTAACATTTTTGATATTTTATATTATTCTAGTGTAGCGGATTATAGGCTCCGCGGCCACCTTCTACTAGCATTCGCATCTTGGAGTTTAACTACCCACTACTACTATTATTTTTCATTTATTTATTTTGTTTTTTATACGCAGGCTTACCGCTAGTATAGCTGATCTAGTTCGTCTAGGCGCGCACCAGTAGGCTAATGGGAGTATTATATATAATATAAGGATATTCGCGCACACCAAGCTATTTCTTAAAAAACTAAGAATTTAAGTTGAACAATTTTCTTAAAAAGTAGTTATAGGCGAAACATATATATTATATAGTGTTTATAATAACTACTCCGCGACCCAACCGCCTAGTAATTGTAAATAATTTCCCCAAACAGTAAAAATACTTATATATGTATTCAATTGAATAAAAATTTAAATTTTTAACAAACTAGGCGTACTAGTTGGTATCCGGTCCCCCAATATATGCTAGTTTTTCTAGCCCTAGGCTAAAAAATGAAAACAACTGTAGTTTATCTTTTTTTATTTCTTTTTTGACTTTCTAGCCTTTGGCTAGAAATAGGGGTTTAAACCTTATTTTTGTTTTTTAAGTAGGAATTTTCTACTACTAAACTAAATTTAGCTATACAGTCCAAGTATAATACCTAGTTGGTTTATTACGTTAAAATTTATATTTAACCATCAAACGCTTATAAATTTTCAATTTCCTCTAAGTGTTTTACTAGCCTTCGGCTACTAATAAAAGTTTTGCTTAATCTCTATTATTAATATTATTACGATAATACTCCTGCTAGTAGCTATTGCTACTGCTGCTCAGCATTATATTTTATAAAAATCGTAACATATAATAATACAATACTTTTTTTTTCATATTATTATGAAATTCAATATAAACATCTAAATAACTACTTAATTATATATAATTATATTAAATAATAACAATATTACATATATTATATATATAGTACTTAAATAAGTATTACCTATTTTACCTCTCATAATTACATATTTTACATATTTTTCCTGTGTATTTATTAGTAACATTTAGTTATATAGGCTTCGCGTCCAGCTAGAAAGGAAAACTAAGAAAATACCCATTATTTTACAATAATAATTTAATTGTAAATTAGCCTTTTTTACGTAGCGAATAGGCTTCTAGCCGGAGGCTATACTAGTAAAAAAGCAAATAAGAAAACAACTCACTAGATCTAATTTGTACGACGAGCATATTTTAATATATAATTATATATAACTATACCTAAGTACCTAATTATTATTATATAATAAGTTAGTTGTTTATTTTTTCGTTTAAACTACTACTAGCCGGAGGCTACTAGAAGATATCTTATGCTTCTAGGCGGAGCCTATAACTAAGTAAAAATTGCCAGATTAAATTAAGGGGGGATGGTAATTGTAGTAGCATTCACTACTATTAAAAATTAATTAAATTATGCTAACTAGTGCAAAGCTAGGAAATATCTATTACGACCCAGAAACTTAGTTTAAACCTAAGGGTTTTAGATCGTTAGTATATAGAAATAACACTCAGTAGGCTACGCTACCGCCCAAAATAGTTCTAATCTATATACTTTTTTTTTAATCTAATTTTCTTGGAGTTTAACTAGGCTACTAAAATTATTTATAGGCTTCTAGTTGTTTAACTACTAGCCTTCGGCTACTAATTAATAAATTTAAGAAGTTATAATTAAAGAAACTAAATAAATAATAACTAATCTAATCTCAGCATTTAAAGTAAAATGTCCAACTTCAGATCCTAAGGCTGGAGCGAAAACAATAAATAATAAAGATAATAAACCAATTGTAATATATAAAGAATAAGTTGTTATTACTCCAGTATCTAATTTAGATATATTTATACCTGTACCACTAATATTTCTAGTTAAACCGTGAGGTCCTAATAATTCTATTGCTCCTCTATCAATATTTTTAGAAATATTATAACCTAAATTTAATCCACTTTGTACCACATAATGGTTATAAACAACATCGAAATAATATTTACCATTTAAGAAACCATATAATTTTCTACCTAAAGGATAATTAACTAAATTATTTAAGAATCTAGGTTGTACATTATAAAAATAAAGAGCAGAAGTAGCACCAAATAAACTTAATATAGCAGGTAATAATTTAATTATTATACTTAAAGAGAATTCAGCTTCAATTAAAGGATTATTATCTGGTCTAATAAATAAAGAATTACCAAAGAAATCAGAACCTACACCTACAAATAAATCACTAGCTACATAACCAAATAATATACTAAATACAGCTAAAGTTAACAGAGGAATAATAACTGATAAATTAGATTCATGTGAATTTAAATATGATTGTTTGGGACCATTAGCTGTACCTAAGAAAACTAAACTAATTAGTCTAAAACTATAAAATGCAGTAATTCCTGCTGTTATAGAACCTAAAGTATAAGCATACATACCACTAAAACTATATTGTCCATAGGCTAATTCTAAAATTAAATCTTTACTATAGAATCCAGTTAAGAAAGGTGTAGCTAATAAACTTAAAGAACCAGCTAACATAGCTGAATAAGTAAAAGGTAAGAATCTTAATAATCCACCCATTCGTCTTACATCTTGTTGATCTTGGAATGAATGAATTACGGCTCCAGCACCTAAGAATAATAAAGCTTTAAAGAAAGCATGATTAACAGTATGCATTAAAGCAACATTGTATTGACTAAGACCTATAGCCATCATCATATATCCTAATTGAGATATTGTACTGAAAGCTATTATTCTTTTTAAATCATTACCTAATAAACCACAAGTACCAGCAAAGAAAGCTGTACTTGATCCTATTATTACTATTACTAATAAGGCATCCGGACTATATTCTAAAATAGGAGAACTTCTCAATAATAAATAGATACCAGCTGTAACTAGTGTAGCTGCATGTAGTAGAGCACTTACGGGAGTTGGAGCTTCCATACTACCAGGTAACCAAGAATGTAATGGAATATTAGCACTTTTAGCTAAAGCACCACCTAATAATAATAAAGAAATGATACTTATTGCTAACTCGTTCATATAAGGTACTAATGTATAAATTTGAGAATAATTGAATGTACCAAATAAAGCAAATATAGCAAAGAATCCAATACTTAATACCATATCACCTCCTCTATTCATTGTAAAAGCTAATATTGCAGCTTTATTAGCTTGTATTCTTGTAAAATAAAAATTAATTAATAAATAAGATACTACACCAATTGCTTCCCAACCTACAAACATAACAAAATAATTACCACCACAAATTAATATTAACATACCACCTGTGAAAGCTGATAAATATGAGAAGAATCTCTGATTATGAGGATCCGTTGATAAATAATCTATACTATAAATATGGATTAAAGTAGAACAATATACTACGGCTAAACCTAAGGATACTGTTAATTGATCAAAATAGAATTCCCAACTGATATTTAAGAACTCTGAATCTAACCAACTACCTAGACTAATATTAACTGGTGAACCACATAAACCTACTTCATAGAAAGCTATACTTATTAATATTGAACAAATAATTAAACTACCACAAGTTACAATATGAGCTCCAGTTACACCTACTTTTCTTCCTAATAATCCTGACACTAATGAACCTAAGAAAGGTAAAGCTATTATACTTAAATACATTTAATTTCTTAATGATATTGTACCTCTTAATCTATAATATGCTACTAAAATACTTAAACCTATAACAGATTCTGCTCCTGCTATTGATATTATATATATACTAAATGTTTGACCTACATTATCATCAAAACCATATGAACTTATTAACACTAATAAAGTAACTGCTAACAACATTATTTCTATGGCTATTATCATAAGTATTATATTTTTTCTATTTAATATAAAACCTAAGATTCCTATTAAAAATAATAATATTGATAAATTCATACTTTTATGTATTTTAACTTACATTTTTGTAGGCGGCGCGCCCGCGCGGCGGCTAGACCTCAAGCTAGATATACCTTACACTTGATAAATGCTTTTTTTTTTAATTATGCTACTATTTGTTTTTTTTTTAAAATATAAACATACAACCTTTGCTTTAAAAAAATTATAAAATTAGAATAAAAACTTTTTGTTTGTTTTACGGCTAAAAGTCACTAATAAAATTAACAATAATCTGAAAAAAAAAAAGAATTTGTAAGACGTAACAATTAGTAGTTGCGAATGCTACTACTGACATTGGTTACTAGCCCTAGAAGGTTACTAATTCGCGGACCTACTATAGATAAATGGCTATTAATTCTATTAATGGAGAAAGATAGATTCGAACTATCATATTTGTAGTGCAAATACAACTGATTACCATTATCAGATTCCCCCCTTTGTTATAGTATAGCCTACGGCTATAAGCCTTTTCTAGCTGGTCGCGCTGACTGCTACTAGTAGCAGTAGGCTTAGACTAAACTATAGTTAGGCCCATAACTATCACATATAACATATTATAGTTAGATATAATTGAAAATATAAGACACACATAAATTTAATAATTATATTGTTATAACTCCTTTTTTTGTATAGAAAAAATAACTCTTTTAGAATAGAAAAATACTACCATATAGATATATAATATGTAAAATATAATTATAATAAGGAGCTTGTACTTAAGCATATATTACTAGACCCTAATAGTCGCACCCGATTACTGCTTCCCCATAGGTATTACCCTTTTCTAATTATTATAACACTCTACGTATAAGCTAGTTTAAAACCTTAAAAACAAAACATCAATTGTAACTTTAAATCTAAGAAGCTATATTTATTTTTATACAGGTAAACCGTCTTACCCGGAATAAATATAAATATAAAATAGTTAATTTATATAATTAATTAAATTATACGCGCTACTTTCCTAAAAGCTGAATATAAAATAAGATTTTAATGCGTCTTAGTAAAAAGACGCTACTTTGAACAAAGTGCATTGTAGGGGAACTCTAAATATTAAAAAATATATAATAATTAGTCCTCATAGCGCACTACAACTTTAACACTAAACCGTCAAAACTATAATTTACTAATTATACTAAGTATATTCTTTTCTTAGTGTTTATAGTCGCCTTATACGCACATATACTAAATAGTAGCAAATGCTACTAATGCTTTATTTAAGTATTACCCCAGAAGTATACAGCTACAAATAAGAATAACCAAACTACATCCACAAAATGCCAATATAAGATACTAGCTTCAAAATTAAAATGGTGTTTTGTTGTACTATGATAGTTAATAATTCTAGTTAAAGCTACAGTAATAAATATTGTTCCTACAATTACATGTACAAAAATGTTAACAAAATAACTCTTTATTTATTATTTCAGTAACTTACGCTACTGTTCAGACTATGTTATCGATAAAATTTATCCTCTAATTGCAAAAATTAGATTTAAATTAATATCGTAGGGATTTCGTGGCAGGGTTATTGGAAATATTTTACTCACCTGCTAGTCGTTGAACCTTCATAAATCTTTTTCTTTTCATATATTCATTTATGCTTGGCTACAAATTATCCTAGTAACATTGGTTTCTAGCCAAAGGCTATAAGGAACTTCTTGTAATTAACCCTATTTTCTATTTAAAATTATAATGTAATATGTTAATATATTAAAAATTATAGTAGCATTCGCTAATATTTATGTAAAATAAATTTATAATTTTTATAAACCTCGCCCGTTAATATAGGCTCCACGTTCTCCTACAATAGGCTTCGCGACCAGCTACTACAATTTTTTAATTTAATTTATAGTTGCGAATGCTACTATTAGTAATAGTTAGACTAAAAACATTATTACTAGTAGTAGTAACTTCTAGGAAATAACTTGAGAATAAAATTGCTTGGAGTTTAACTAGGCTATTAACGACATACTAACAATTGGAACCTAAGATAGAAATATGCCCAAAGTTTAGTTTTTCTTTTCTTTTCTTTTCTTTTCTTTAATATAATCTAAAACTGATAAATCATTTTTATGTAAACCTATCCTATAAGTTAACAATACTGAATAGTCTTCGCCTACTTAAAAAACAAAAAATATAAAAATTACCTTCACCGTCAATAAATCTAGCTAACCACTCTAAAACTCATAGTCTAATTAAATTTGTAGTAGCGGATGCTTCTAGAATAAGCCTTTTTTGATTTTCTGTGTTTTTATTATTTAACTAGCACCTAGCACCGGAGGTGCTAGGTGCTAGGTGCTAGGTGCTAGGTGCTAGTTATATAAAGGATGGCTATTAAAAGTACCAAACCGATCTCTAAAATTAGAGAAATTTAGTCTATTGATCAAAGGTAACTTTAATTATTAACATATATTTATAAAATTTAATAGGGACTACTTTAATTTAATTAATCCATGTAGACCTGTACTTGCATAGAAAGCTGATCCATATACACCATCTGACATTGTAAATCCAGCTTCAGAGTATTCAAAATATTGTAAAGCTGTGAAAGCTATAGCTAAAATTATAGTAAATATTACCCCCTCAATAGTTCCTTTTCTATTTCCAGCTATTAATGAATGATGTCCATAAGTAATAAAAGCACCACTACTTAATAATAAGAATGTATTTAATAGAGGTACAGCAAAAGGATCTAAAGGAGTTATTCCTAATGGAGGCCAAGATCCACCTATTTCTATCGCAGGAGATAGACTAGAATGGAAGAAAGCCCAAAATACAGATAAGAAAGCAAATACTTCACTAACTATAAATAATACTATACCTAACATTAATCCATTTTTTACTTCTTTTGTATGGTGACCTAAATACGTACCTTCTATTACTACATCTCTAAACCATAATATCATTCCAAATAAAGTTAATACAAAACCTGAAATTAAGATATATCCTCCATAAGGATAACCATGCATGTAACTAACTGCACCTATTGTTAAATTTAATAATGAAAAACTAGTTAAAATAGGCCAAGGAGAAGGATCTACTAAATGAAAAGGAAAATGTTGAAATTTATTTATTGTTTTTGTTTGTAACATCTTATTAGTATTTATCTAGCGGAGCTATAAAATTTTTAATATTTAATTAAATTAATGTTTAATAATAATTTAAGTTACTATTAAACATTGTTACTAGTAGTTACAATCTCTTGCTTTGATTATAAACTCAATATTATAAAAGATATTACATTAGTAGCGGTGGCCCCCCTTCTAGTAGGCTAGCGCTTCGCCTAGAATAGTAACCAATTTCACTACTATTTCTATTTACCTTGAATAAATTTTAATAGTCTAAGTAACTAATATTCTGACTTCTACAATTTTTATTGTTTTTTTAAAGGCTGCGCAACCACCTAGTAATGGTAGGCTTCGCCGTCTTATTAAGACGCGGTATCTATTTTTATTAGTTTTAGAACCCTGAGGCTACAGCTCATTTCTAGGTGGACCCGAAGCACTAAAATTTATTTAAATTATGTAGGCTCCGCCTAGAATATTTTTTATTATATTTGCTTAATTATAATTATATCACTTATAATATAATCTATGTAAGATTTTAGGGGTAGCTTGTACAATTTGTTTTTGTTGGAGTTTAACTAGGCTATTATTCTAATTTTTGTTGACTAGTAACCAATGTTACTAGTAGCATTCGCGTCTGTCTTAGTACACATTGTAGAAAAAGCCTAGGTATAGTAACAATGTAGTTTAACTACTACTAAGAGAAGAGGACAAAAATCGTGAATAAACGTAAGCTAGGTAAAGTTAAATTCTTAGGTTACGTTTATGTTATTAACTGTAGTAGAAGCGTTATCTACTAGTATTATTTTGACCAGATATTACTATTGTTGCATACATAGCTAATAGTAATATAACACTTAAAGTTATTAATAGAACAGCTCCATAAGTATATAGACTATAGCCTAAAGCTTCTATTTGTTGGAAATCTGTAACAATAAGATCACTAGTAGCTAAATTATTATTAGTTATAGAATTAATTAAATCTATTGAAACTACATTAGCCCAATTGCTGTTATAGCCGAAGGCTACTAATAAAGTATTTAAATAAGTCATTTTATCTAAGAAAATAGAGATAGCAGGCACATTATTATAATTATATGGTATAATACTAAATATTATAAATATAAATAAAGAACCAATTGCAATAGCTAAAGGTAAATTTTTAGTATATTGACTACCCGTTTCTAAAATATCCGTTAATTTAATATTAATCATCATAATAACGAATAAGAATAATACAGCGATAGCCCCAACATATACAATAATATATGATATACCTACAAAATTTATTCCAATTAAAATAAGGTATCCAGCCCCAGAAACAAAAGTAGAAATTAAGAAAATAACTGAGATTACAGGGTTTTTAGATGTAATAGAGAATACACTTGACAATAGTGTTGCAAAAGCTAACATATTTACAATTATTGTTTTCATTTTTTTTTATACAATACTAGCCAAGCTAATAAGGTTGGTATAACTATATTAAAATTAGAACTAGAGCCTTACTTTAAGCAAATCTATTATACTATAATAGACACGCTCTGCTGTATAAGCTATATATAATGTATATAATTATTATCAGCTAGCCGTAGATGCCTTTTTAAAAACTATTGATACTCAAATTTTTTCTACTTGTAGCAATCGCTACTACTTATATGAGTAAGATTAGCCTTATTAAAAATCAATGTATTGTATATATTATATATACAAAGTTATAAACAAATTAAAATTTAAGCATAAGTAGTAGTAGTTAAACTACTCTGTTACTACCATTGAAACTCAACAATACTATAAAAAAATTTTTTATAAGACTAACCTCTTAGTATAATCAAATATGACAGGCAAAGACTAATTTTAATAATACTAGTAGCCCCTCAATTAACGCTACTAGGACGCGACGCTAAAACGGCTTTAGAACAGACTTGCCGTTTTAAACGTATTTTCAATAAGTCATACACTAGAATGAATTAGGTAATGCTAGTATATATAAATATTATTATTATATATTAATATTAGTAGGTTTAACCTAGAATTAATGACCTTAAAATTTAAAATAATCAATAACTAACGCAAAGTATGAATTTTTTTTTATTAGGCTATATACATAGCCTAAAAGCTCTCCAATAGACTAGCCTTCGGCTATATCTAAGATTTGTTTTATAGTAGCTCCAGAGGTGCCACTACAAAGCTAAATTAAACCAAATATTTCTTATCTGCTCGTACAAACTAAATTCTGCACAAATAAACGTGCTTTTTACTTATTGATCTTATTTATTAAGGCAGGTTGACTTAGCAATATTATAATTTTCCTAAAAGTTAGCAAATCCCAAATTTTAGAAGCATTATATAAATAACGAAAAGTAGTAGGGGGGGGGGGGTTATATAAAATATACTATTCTAATTGAAAAGGTTTAGAGTAGAATGTGTATCTAAATTTATAGAATTTACCTGTTTCAATTAAAGGTCCAAAAAATTTAGTTACCCCTAAATTTTTTAAAGACTTAACACATTGATTAAAGCTAGAGAAAGGAGAACCCTCTAGCAGTTTACCTTGTTCGTAAACCCTTATTTCTATTGCTTTAGGAAATGGTTTAGATATTATACTAATGTCTGTTTCTATTTTATATAGCATCTTAGGATGCATATAAGGTGTTACCAAATCTCTCAATTTATCCATTGAATCTGTTCTAATATATATTATATATTGATCTGAATTTTGAATTTTAGAAATAGTACAATTCAAACCAAATTTAATAATTAAAACATTTACTAACAGTACAGTTTCTTGAATAGAAAAACTGTGTGTAGCCAATCTTAAACCACCGCCATGTTTATAACCCTCACCTTGTATCCAATGAGCTAAAGCCACAGGATCTAACAAATGGAAAATATTTTGAGGAATTATTTTTTTTTCCTATTCTACTTGAATAATTAGAATCAGATTTATCGAAAAATAATTTATGTATAACAGTAAAACAAGGTAAAGCTCTAGTATTAAATTCTAAACTATAGTTAGCAATTCCTTTCCGAGTACTGACTCTGATTGAAGGCACTCTAGAACAATAATGTGAAAAGATAGAAAAAACCATAAAAAAATAGTCGAATTTTTCATATGACTTTTTAAAGTCAAATCTTGCATTTCGTTTAGAAACTTTAACTTTTTTATATCTTAATTCCGTAGTTGTAGAAGATAGAGATCTGACCAAAGATAAAGTAGAGCTACCATCCGAAAGATACAAACCTATGATAGTAGAAAACTGAAATTGAGGCAAGTCAATCATTTCTCTTACTAGTTTAGAATAAGAACCATGATTTATTGTTAAATTTAAATTTGTCCCCCAAATTACTACATCCTTACAATCAGTTTCTGGGTATTTATTACTTTTTTGTTAATTTAAACTAAGTGCAGGGCTAGTAATTAAAAACACTAGTAGCTTCACTAGAAGTATAAGTTAACATAATATTTTTCATATGATTTATAGGTGCTTTTCTAAGACAAACGGGATTTAACCAACAAATGGAATATTATATAATAAACTTGAAACAGATGAATGTAAAGGACCTAATAGGGCATTAGGGAAAATACCAAATACTACTGTAGGTATTAATAAACTCACTAGTAGGTAGTATTCTCTTCTATTAACGTCTTTTAATGGAGGTAAAGAAGGAGAAAGGTTACCATAAGATAATCTATTGTACAAGAAAAGAGAATAACAAGCTGATAACACAATACCTGTTGCACCTAAACAAGCAGTAATAGGATTTTGTTGCCATATCCCAATTAAAGATAATTGCTCTCCAATGAAATTAACACTTAGAGGTATCCCTGTATTAGCTAATGTAAATATTAAGAATAAAATTGTGAAAATTGGCATATAAGTTGCTAGACCTCTTTGATAGTTAATTAATCTAGTACCGGTTCTATCATATATAACAGACCCTACACAAATAAATAGAGCTGGAGAAACAAAACCATGAGCTAAAGAAAGTAATATACCTCCTTCAATACCAATTATAGTATTAGAGAATAGACCTAATATTACTACAGCCATGTGACAAATAGAACTATAAGCAATTAATCTTTTAGTATCATGTTGTACAATAGTACTGAACGATGCATAAATTAAAGTTATAATAGCGATAGTTTGCACTAAAGGACCGAAGTAATGAGTAGCATCGGGTAAGAAGTTAACTAACACTCTAAGATACCCATAAGTTGCTAATTTAATAATTGTAGCAGCTAATATAATAGATCCACCAATTGGAGAATCCCCATGAGCTTTAGGTAACCAAATTATAAATGGATATAATGGAGTCTTAACTGCAAATGCTAAAAAGAAACCTAACCATAAAATCTTTTGACTGTCTAAACTTATTGAATATAAAGAAATTAATTGGAAATCTGTAGATCCTATATAACTATATATAATTAAAATACATAATAACATAGGTAAACTTCCAGCTAAAGTATATAAGAAAAATAAAAAAGCTGATCTAAATCTATCATTACCATGTCCAAATATTACAATTACAATAAATAATATAGGTAATACACTTTCGAAGAAAATATAAAATAATAATAAATCTAAAGAAACAAAAGCACATATTTGTAAAGTCTCTAATAATAAGAATGATATTAAAAAGAATTTTAAATTTTTAGTAATATTTGTATAATTAGATAATAAAGCCACAGGTGTAACAAAAGTAGTTAATAATACAAAATATAAAGATATTCCATCTATACCAAAATTTAAATGGCAAAAACTTAATAGCCCGAGGCTAGAGTTAAATTCAGATACAAATTGATATTGTGTCTGACTGGAATCAAATTGATACCATATAAACAATGAGATAAAGAAATTAATTAAGGAGGTTGTCAAAGCTATATTTTTCATTTGTCTGTGACTTTCTATAGTATTTGACATAGGTAATATTATTAAACTACCTATTATAGGTATTATTAGTAATATTGTTAACATTTGATTTTTGAAGTATTTTTATTTATTATCTTGCGAGACCCTAAGCTAGTATAAAGACAGTACAAACTTGATTACTTATAATCTTGGAGTTTAACTAGGCTATTAAGATTGAGTTTAATAGGGATACTTACTACCACCTATTAATGTTTTTCACCTAGGTGTAGTAATTGTTACTACAAGACAATATTTAATATTGAATGAAGCCTTTTTCTGTGCTAACACTCTTTATCAGTCCTAATTGATTTTTTAACAAGGTTAGCCTCCTAAACAACCCGCTAAGCCCCTAACTCTTACTGGGCTTTTATTTAATAGGCTCCGCCTATTAGCGGTAAAGCTTACAAATTTTAGCCTTAATAACTTTATCTTAGAAATACACCTGTAACTATAAATTAGCTATAGTGGCATAAATTATGTTTAATTATGCTTATTGTATAAATTTAGTAGTAACGAATTCTACTAGTATTAATAAATGATCATCCCCAAAAAAGAAAAATCATAATAAGGAGAGACTTTCTTAACTTATATATTTATTATAAAATTAAATTATTATACTTAATAGACTAGCGTATAGTATAATTTAGTTGGAGAGTCATAAAAGCGTGATTAACACCTAATACTTTTTAATTTAGTCTCATTTATTAAAAAAAAAACAAAAATGTATTATTATACTTATAAAAAAGGAGGGGGGGGGGGGGGGAATATAAAAAAAAATAAAAACATAAAAAGAAAGTTGTTGAGTAATAAAAATTATAAAAATTATAAAAAATAAAAATAAGAAAAAGTTATAAAATAAAAAGAATACAAATAATGAAAATGAAAGAAATAGAACAAAATAAGAAAAAAGGAAACCCGAAGAACCAAAATAATAAAAATGAAAAAATGCTCATAAAAATAAAAAATAAAAAATGAAAAAAATGAAAAAATAAAGAATGAAAAAATGAAAAATGAAAAAATAAAAA